>OGOX01001504.1_pt1 | contig 14852 bp, 10 predicted proteins | sample 1552761 | NCBI WGS metagenome assembly OGOX01 (sample SAMEA2580212, study PRJEB22360) | human gut metagenome | biome: human gut; feature: human-associated habitat; material: faeces | place: Denmark | collected 2008/2010
CGCCGATAAGGCTCCTGTTGCCGCTGCTGACAGATATTCTCCAGCTCCGCTATTGAACTCACCATCATCCAGATAATCGCACACTGCGGTAACCGCTACATTGATCACAGCACCAATTGCAGCTTTGGCAACCAGACCCCAGAAATGTCCGTCTGGATCATTCAAAGGAATCGGATTGTTTCTGCAATATGTGTACAAATTCAAGCTGAGCGGATCATTTGCAGTACCGATTACAGTATCTCTTGAAATGAATCGTCCGATTTCAGGATCGTAATATCTTGCACGAAGATAAATGGTTCCAGTTTCTTTGTCGAAATACTCTCCGCTGAACCGGAAGGGGTTTTCATCGTTCTCATCCGAATTCTTTTCTACGCCAAACGCATCATACCGATAGGTTTTCGTCTTATCTCCGGTTTCGCTGGTCAGGTTGACAACATCACCGTGTGCATTCTGAAGATAGTATGTCACATCACTGGTCATACCGTTATAGAACGCACGACTGGAAATCAAACCTGTTCCTCGAACATAGACATCTGCTTCATATACAGATTTCCCGATGTCCACCATCAATTCTTGCCCGTCATAGACATGTGTGGTGGTTTTCCCGTTTACAGTTTTGGTTCTTCTGAGACCATCATAACCATATGTGTAGGAAGCAGTCATTTCGCCGTTCTGTACACCAATCAGTTCATTTAAGCCATCATAAGTATTTGTCTGTAAACCATCATCCGGATCATTCTTAGTCAGCTGATTTCCGTTTGCATCGTAGGTGTATACGGTATCCCGTACTACATCGCCTGTTTTCTTACTTTCTTTCTGAAGTAAGCCGGTATAATGTCCGTTTGAAGAATAATTGTAAGTAGTGACGTAGTCCTCTTCACCGCTTACTGTCATCTGAGAACGATTACTGTAATCATCATATTCATATGAGATGTTGTTGCTGATGTTTCCGTTAACCTCCGATTCGGAAACCAATCGTCCCATTCTGTCGTAATCATATGACGTCGTTTCTATTATACCACTTTCTGTACGGGTTTTGCAAGCATCAGATCCGTCTAAGTAATAAGTATAATCATATTGAGAAATAATCTCATTAGATTTCTTATTTACAAGCGAAGTTACATGATTAGAAAGATTGTAAGAATATTCTGTTTTTGTCCCGTTTCCGTAAATTGCAGAAGCCTTATTGCCATTTTCATCATAGGTATAAGATACAGAATCTTTTCCGGTATCTGAAACCTTAGAGAGCCGCATCTCGTCATCATACTCATATTCTGTCGTACCGTAAATTAAGAGATTTGACTGACCTAACAGCAATTTTTCCTTATTTTCTGTACTGCCTACATAATAATATCCCTTAAAGCAATCCGGACTATGTTCTTCTGTTAAACGACCAAGGGCGTCATAGATAAAAGTTGTTGTTTTCCCATTTTGAACAACTTGAATCGTTTGACCCATTTTGTCATAGGAAATTTTCTGGGATACATCTTTGCTCGTATCATCACAAACAGTATCGGATGTTAAAATACGGTTTAAGGCATCATACGTTTTTGTCGTCCTATTTCCATTAGAATCGATAGACTGTATAACATTCTTATTTAAGTCGTAGGTAAGTGTCCCAGAATTGTAGGTTTCCGTATTGTTGGAACGTTCAATGGTACGAACAAGATTACTGTGATCATCATATTCATACAGTGTTTCTAATCGGTCTGTATCATTTTCAGATGACATACCAGTATACATTTTAGTGCGAAGGCCATCTTTATCATAGAAATATTGTGTATAGTTCTTGGTATCGCCATCGCCATACAGAACAGTTTGTGTCATATTTCCAAGATAATCGTAAGCATATGTAACCTTGCTCCACGCTTCTTTTCCAGACACTTGTTTTTGAATAGTTGTTTCTCCGGAAATTACGTTTCCATTTTTGTCATAACCATTTTTAGTAATGCTATACTCAATTGTACCATTAGACTCTTTGGTAAAAGGAGTATATTTTGCTGTTTGCTTGTTCAGCGTATCATAAGCATATTTTGTAACATTGCCCTTAGCATCTGTTTCACTGCCAAGATTTCCATTTGCATAATATGTGTTTGTACGCTTAACTTTATCGTTTACTTTTTCTTGTACCGTATTACCACGATAATCTGTAAGCGTAGTAGAAACAACCTGCTTTTTCGCTGTTATATATTGTGTTTTTGTTGTTAAAAGACCATTATGAGCAGAATCAGTTACTGCCTTTTCTACACCATTGAATGTTTTAAAGGCATAATTTTTTTGCAAAGCATATGAGGTAGTTGTCAAAATCAACTTATCCGAAGAATATTTATGATCTTTGAAATAAGTTTTGATTTCTCGTCCCAATCCATCATAAACTGCAATGCTCTGACTATCATTGGGGTGTGTCGTAACAGTTAAATTCCCATATGCATCATACTCATAAGATGTAACATTCCCCACAGCATCGGTATCTGTCTTTACAAGACCACTTGGATAGTAAGTATGAGAAGCATAGTTTGTTTTTGCATTGCCACTATCATATTCGCTTCCATTATCCAGTGCTGCATCGTACGCATTCGGTGAAACTTCTTTAATAACACGTCCAAGCAAATCATACTGCGTTCTAGTAACAGCTGGTGAACTGCCTTTTCCATATTCCTTTTGGCAAACGACATTTTCCATCTTATCATAAGTGGTTTCTGTCACATTTCCACCAGGAGAAGTGGTTTTGCTAATCAGGAACATATCATTATATTCATATGAAGTACAGCCACCATCTTGCTTAGATTGACCAGCAGCATATTTCCATTCTTGTTTTACTGTGCCATCTGCATTGTATACGTACTCTGTTACATTACCTTCTGGGTCTATTAATCGCCTAATCAAACCATGAATAATGTGTTGTTCTCCGGCTGTGCAATATTCATAGGTTGTGATTGCAAATTCGCTTGCATGATTATTCAGATAATCTTTCACATTAAACTTATCCGAAAGGAATGCAGATACATCACTATAAGGATGAATACTCTGTGCTTCTCTTATCACCATAACACCAGTATTATCATATTCCTTTAATGTAACATTATTGCATTCATCAACAGAAACCGTCATGTAATTTTTACTATTGTATCGAGAATATGTTTTAGATCCATCTGGATTAATTACATCTGTTAGATTACCATTTTTATCATATGTGTTTTTGGTGATATTCCCATTTTCATCTGCATATTCACCAATTTCATCATATTTATTTTTTCCGTCAGAATCCTTTGTATAGGTTGCCTTTTCGATTTCAAAAGTCTGACCGTCTGTATAAACAATGTTTGTCTTTACTGCCAGCTTTTCATCATAATCGCACTTGGTTTCCTTTACATATTTTCCATTATCATATTCTTTGATAGAAGTTTGTTTTTTTGCCTTATCATACTGATATATCTGCTTCAAACCAGAAGAATTTGTCAGGTAATCCACACGACCATCTGAATAATAAACCATTTCTTCTGTAACTTCATCATAGCAATTGGTGATTTTATTCAAGTGCTTCTTATCATCATAAGAATAACTCTCTACAGCACCCAATATACTTTTTGCTGAAGCCAACTGATTATTGTTATCGTATGTATATTCCACAATTCATCCAGAAGTCGGATCTTCAATTTTCGTAATTCGTTTGTGTGCATCATTAGAAGTATAGGTAATTTTATACTGTCGTCCTGTAGAATCCGTTACAGTACGAACATGATTTCCATCAATTGCACTAATTTCAATTGTATCTCCGTGTGGATCTTCCATTCGATACATTTCTAACTTATTGTTAAAATAGTACTTTGTTTGATCATTGAGCGTGACAACATAACCACTTGAATTCTTTTCCATTGTACTATGTGCATTTTCACATTCGAACTTTGTACCGTTTTGTTTAAATGTGGTATTTGAACCATTGGGAAGCACAACTTGATAATAGTTTTCTGCTGGTTGAATTATCTTGCTGACATCCAAATTAAAATCCCAGCCAATACCGAAAGATCCTTCTTCTGTATTGGTCGAATTATAAGTTCTGACAAAGTCTGCATCCATACCCGGAGATTTTACTGCCAAATCAACAAATGTTTTGGTATAATTGCCAGTGGCAGGATGCACACCATCACCCATTTCCCAACCTTTACGGTAAAGGGTATAGTCCGGTTCATCATAAGGTCTCCACCACGGACGGAACCAGTAATTTTCAGCAGTAAAATCATATATGAAGTCAATACCGCCATCAAAATTGAATGTTCTTTCCGTATTCAGAGAGCCATCTTCATTATTGATATATGTTTCGCAGTTATCCCAAAGAACGGTCTGCTTGCCGCCTTCATAACCAAAATGAATGACTTGTGAACCGGAAGAATAGATCGATTTCGACCCAGAAGCTTCATTGACTTCCCAGATTGGTCCAAAGAAACAGATATTACCTGCTGTCCATTTTCCTTCCATATCGGTCAATGTGATATAATTCCAGTTTCCATATACTTCGAGCCAATCTGCACTGTTTGTCATCCAGATGGTATCATAACAATTTGCCTGACCAAAATTAAAATCGCCGCCAATAACTACTGTACCGCCATTCAGACGCATATTTTGTCCGGCATTTCCACCCCAGCCATCTGGAGAAGCGGTACGAAATACTAAGTTATTGGAAACTTCCAAATAACCATTGCTAATATTCAGTGTTGCTCCTTGATTGCCAGACCAAAATTTCGGAATATCAGTTGTAAAGGACATACAGTCGCCTACATACAAAGAACAGCCATTCAGGTTCAAATTCGTATCATGCAAATTTAAGCTGCCCTGAAAAGCACCGCTTTCCTGCATGATCAGTGTTCTTTTAAAGGCATGATCCCAATCCAAATCGCCAGAAGCCTTGTATGCGGCTGAAAACCATGCAACATCTGCATTATCAATTGTGCCGCTGTCGTCTTTGTCCATGTATGCGTAGTAATTATCAGAACGTCCACGTTTCTGAGCCGCTGCATTGATCAAATCAATACCATCATTATAATCGTCCTTATTAACGATTATATCTCCTGTAAATTCATGATTATAGATATAAACCCATGAATTTACATCTCTTGCAGAATCAACTTCTGCCTTAAATGCAGCTAATTCTTCTTCCCCTGCACCAGCATCCATCAAAAGCAAATAGTCCGTATCATTAATTACTCCATCTAGGTTTATATCAAGATTTTGGACATTTTGCGGAAGTTCATAATATTCATCATCAGCAAGATGATTATAAAAATCGCAAAATGCTTTCAAATCTGCTGGACTAATAATATTATCACCATCTGCATCCATACTGGGATTAAAATCGGAATCACCACGATATGCTCCTAAGCAACTCTGTACATATGCCAAGTCTTTTCCATTGATGACATCATCGCTCCACTCGTTGTCGTGTTCTTCATTCCAAGTGGTATCACCTGGAACTAATGTCACTGCATTGCGAGAATCGCCAGATCCAACAGTATAGGTACCAGTACCAAAATCCTTCAGGTAAAACGGCAAATAACCATCACTTTCATACTTGACATGATAAATGCCACTACCACTGCTTGCTGTTACAGTATAACTGTCACCGCTTTGAAGTTCCTGATATTCAAGTTCATTCCAGTTTTCATCAAAAATACGCACATAAATTGGAGTTTTATCTTGAATTCCATTGATAACCCCTTGTTTAACGATACCAGTTACAGTTAATTCACCTACTGGAGCATCGCCCTCCGAAGCAGCCATAACTGCTGCTGAACGATCTTGAACTGCTGCACCCGCTTCATCAGATTGCACAGCTATATCGTTTTTTGCAGTATCTTCATTGACAACGGTTCCATTTTCTTTTTCATCCGCAACATCAAAAAAATCTACTTTTCCCAGATCTTTTGTTGCTTCTTCAAATTCCTTGGCAAGCTGGTCTTTGTTCTTTGCTCCTTCAATCGCTTCTGCAGCAGATGCAATTGTATCAGCGTGTAAAAGACCTTGGGCACTGCCGTCGCCAAAAATCATGACCTGTCCCATGAACATTAGGGACATGGCTCCGGCAAGTGTTCTTGTCAATTTTTTGTTCATGCACATCCTCCTTTTTTGTTTTCAAAAACATTCTTTCCTTTTCCCAACAGCAACATCACTGCCAGAGAACACCATGCGATTTCCAATACCAGAACAAATTGTTTGAAGTGAAAGACAAACAGCAGGATTGCTGCAACGGCTTCTATTGTCATCACAACAATTGCTCGAATATGATAAACATGATGTTCTTTTTCATCCAATCTCTTATTTCGATCTTCTACCGGCGACAGCAAAAAAACAACGATGCAGGCGATCAACGACAATGTTGTAATCACCCAAAAATACATTTGGGGCGTGTATTTTACGATACACAGTGCAATCCATAACATTATCGCAGAAAATGCCCAGCATCGCTGCGGTGTAGAAGCATGATAGCCTCCGGCATATACTCTTAATGGGATATATGCGATTGTGTAAATCATTGCCGGTACAGCAAGTCCCATTATAAATCCAATCAGGAGCATTGTTAGAATGTTCAGAATTGTTGCAAACATCTGACGCAGGCCATATTCATATAATGCTTTATTGGATTTTTGGACAATGCCATAGTATTCCAATCGATCTGCAATCTTACAAGATAATTTAACAAATATCAGTAAGTTAAAACTATCGAAAATTTCAAGTTTCAGTTAATCATCATATAATGGAATAAACATTATTTTCTATTCATCTATATTTAGTTTTAATAAGATTTTTTACTCTCATGAGATTACTAAAGCAATTGAGAGAAGCAAAAGAAAAATTTTATATGAATAAACAAGAGAAAGAAAAAACAGCATACAAAACCAGTCATTTCGCTGGGTTGTATGCTGCTTGAGGAAAAATAGAAAGGGCAGTCCTGCCCAGCTGTTTGCCGGACAGAACTGCCCTTTTTTAGGTGGTTGATTTTCAAAATCAGGAAACAAGGTTTAATGAAAATAAGTTTGCATGTGTTTTACGGCTCAAGACATAGCAATATTTCTTTTATAAATTTAATGCATTGAATTAAAGTAGCAATATCAATATCACAAAATATTTCTTTCGTTATTTTTATAATTTCATCATCAAGTAGTGCGTCCATCAATATACTAATTAAAAAATTTTTGTTGTTTAATTTTAGTCCGTAATTTCCAAATTTATCTGTTGAAAAATCCAACTTAGAATATCCATCCCATTGATCGGATGTAGATGTAAAGGCATATGCAAAAATCCATTCAAATTCCTGTCTACTTGGCATTTTATGTGATATACAAAGATTTTGCACATATGGAATAGCAATTGAATTATATTGTTTAACAGTTCTGTTTTCATCAATATAAATACAAGTTCCAATCTCGTTTAGCAATTCACTTATAACTCTAAATATTATTTTTATATCATAGTATGAAAAGTGCTCTTTTGTTATAGAATATAATTTTTTATTTAATTCCATATTAAATTCTTTATCGGTTGCATAATAAGATTCGATGTCTGCAAATATATCACTTATTGTATATTCATTTATTCCAGTCGTTAAATAATTATTATTGTAGATCTTAAATTTGATTTTATCGTATTTTGTTCCGCCAAATATATATTGATTTGCCGTATATAATGCATTATGAAGTTCATTTTTACTTCGCAAGCTTAATCCCATTTTGCATATTGTTTGTATTTTTTTATTCATCCACAAGACGATATGTGTGCTAAATTTATAGTTGACTTCTTGACATCTAAGCAAAATTTGTTCCTGCATATGATCACTCCTCTCTAAATTAATCTGCACGATTCTTCAAGATTGCTCTGCAATCATCAATCATAAGAAATTTTTAGAATTTTCACCTCATATTCCTTCAGAAAAAATAGTAGTTCATCACATACTGCTTTTTCATCATCCACTACTGCTATGCAAATCATGTAATATGCCACTTTCTTAGCTTTCTCTCTCTATTTTCATCATACCATAAAAAATCCCAAAAAGCAAGAAGAATAGATGGTTTATTACTGGAGATACTAAAAGGAAAGAAGCATTTTTGTTTCGTAAAATCCGCCCATTGACCATTCAATCCTAAAAAATCACGCTGTTTCCAATGTTTTTTGCATTTCTCATACGATTTTTTGACGGCGAAACATCATCCCGTCAATTTCAACCGCTTTACATATTCCTGCTTCATCTGCATAGAAGAATGCACATATCGATTCAGCGTAATACTGGCATCAGCGTGTCCCAGCAATTCACTCAGCGTCTTTGCATCAAACCCATGGGCAATACAATCTGTAGCATAAGTGTGTCGAAGCAGATGAAATGGAACCTTCCGGATACCACAGAGTTTCAGAATTTTCTGAAACCGATACTGCATGGTTCTCGGTTCTGCCGGTTTGCTTTTCCCAGTAATCAAGTACAAAAAATCCTGCCGCTTTTTCTTTCCCAGCAATGTCAATAAGAAGGACGGAACCGGAATTGTCCGCACAGAAGTTCTGCTTTTGGGAGAGCCGATCAGTACCTCGGAACTGCCGTTTCGATAGACTCTCTGCACAGTTCGCTTCACGGATAGTGTTCCGTTTTCAAAGTCAATATCACTCCATTGTAAGCCGCATAATTCACCTACACGTAAACCGGTGAACAAGCACAGCAGAATCGCCAGATCAATGGTCAACCCTGTCTGAAGGAGATACTGTTCCAACTTCTTTCGCTCCTCAGAAGACAACACGTCCAGTTGTTTTTTCTCTGCTTTCGGCATAGTGAAATGCGTTCCACGAATGTGATATTCCTGCACTGCATACTGTTCTATGCTGTGGTAAACCCGCATAATGTCTTGTACAAACCGAGCGGAAAGTCCGCCAGTTCCGCATAATCGACCGCTTTGCAGTTTCTCATAGACAAAATCATTCAGCTGGTGTGTTGTCATATCCGTGAGATACTTTGTTCCGAGATCCGGAAGAATGTGATTGCGAATGATGTTTTCATAGTGAGCATAACTGGACGGTTTCACACGCAGTTTTGCCGCAGAAAGCCATTGACGAGATGCCTCTGCCACGGTCAATTTCAAAGCAGAAACTGGCTGGCTCTGCAAAACAGCTTGAAATTGTGCCATTTTTTCCTTTACCTCAGAAAGCGTTCTGGCATACACAAATTTGTATTTCAGCGACCCATCTTCCTTATGACCGATGGGAACACGTCCCTCAAACCGACCGTCTTTTCTCTTATAAATGTTGCTGCCTCTTCTCGGCATTTGAAATCCCTCCTGACAAGTTTTCGGACTGTTCAAAACAGGGAAAATCCTGTTTTTTCTCCGATTTGGATGATTTATTCATGAATTTTCAGAAATATATACTTTACTTTTTCTGAAAATCTGCTATAATGATAGCAGATTCGATGCTGTTTTGTCTGAAATTTCTGCAAATAAATGGGCGGATTTTACGAAGAAATCTACATTTCATAGAAAAAACCATGCTGGGAAGAAATGCTCTCCCAGCATGGTTTTTTATCGTTCTGGATTTGTTCCCTGATACGTTCTCAGCTTGTATGCGTTGTGTCAATTTCAATTTCGTGTATTTCTGATCTTATCCTGACTTGTTCCCGCATACAGAAAAAAGACATCTCAGCTACCTTTCAAATATTCTCCAAAAAGAAAAAAGTGCCGAGAAATCAGCACTTTTTCATCTATTATCCTTGCTTCCTTGACATCAATACCACGCACTCAACGTGCCCCGTTCCCGGGAATAAATCCACCGGCTGCACTTTCTGCACAACATATCCCATTTCCTGTAACACTGCACAATCTCTTGCAGCCGTTGCGGGATGACAGGAAATCATAACAATCCGCTCTGGCTGCATCTTTGCCATAGCATCCAATGCATTTTGGTCACAGCCTTTTCTCGGTGGGTCTACCACAATCACATCTGGCTGTAACTGTTCTTGTTCCAACTTTTGTGCGACTGTTCCAGCATCTCCACACAAAAATTCTGCATTCGAAATGCCACTCTGCCGAGCATTTTCCTTTGCATTTTCCACCGCCTGCGGTACAATCTCTACCCCCAACACAGACACTACCGCATCTGCCATGGAAAGTCCGATTGTTCCTGCTCCGCAATATAAATCCAACAGCCGTTCCGCACCCTGCAACGCTGCAAACTCCTTTGCAATCCCATACAATCGCTCTGCCTGTTCGGTATTCACCTGATAGAAAGCATGCGGAGAAAGAGAAATTCGGTTGCCACAAAGAATATCCGTAATCGTTTCCGATCCCCACAGCAAAACATTCTTTTCCCCTAAAATTACATTGGTGCGAGCCGGATTGCAATTCATCACAATGCTTTTCACCTGCGGAAAAGCAGTTGTCAGCCGTTCGATTAAGCCCTTCAATTGCCGCTCAATGGGCTTTCTCACAACCAGACAAACCATCAGTTCCCCGGTATGCCAGCCCTGCCGCAAATAAATATGCCGCAAGATGCCTGTTCCAGTTTCCTCTTGATAAACAGAAATGGATTTTTCCGCTACATATTGCAAAATCACATCTAAAACCTGCTGAAACAACACTGGCTGCAACTGACAATCTCGTACCGGAATTACTCGATGGCTGCGTTTCGCGTAAAAACCACAGACTGGCTTTCCATCTGCTCCGACAGCAACCGGATATTGTGCCTTATTCCGATAATGCGAACGCTGTTTTCCCCCGACAATCGGCAAAAATTCTGGATGCAGCTTTCCAATCCGATGAAATGCATCCTGCACCAGTTTTTCTTTCCACTGCAATTCTGCTGCATAGGAAATATGCCGGAAAGTACACCCACCGCATGCCGGATAGGGGCAATCTGATTCAATCCGACAACTTGCCGGTGTTTCCATTTCTTCGATGATTCCAAATGCATATTGCTTACAGACCTTTACAATCTTCACACGCACTTGGTCACCCGGAGCAGTATGCGGAACAAAAACCGTCATTCCTTGAATATGACAGACACCATTTCCCTCTACTGTTAAATCGGTAATTTCTGTTGCATAACTCTGATTCTTCTGAAGCACAGATTCTCGATTGGCATTGGATTTCAAAGCAGTTCCTCCATTTTTCACGCAAATTTCTTTCTTACTATGATACCATGTTTTCTGGAAACTGTCAAACAAAAAGATTGCAGCACATGAACAAAATATAATTATTTCTTTCTACTATTTCATTCTGTATATACGATTCTGTTTCCAGCAGCGGATTCAATTTTAACAAGACAAATTTCATCATCCGTCTGTATCATGCTCCACATTCAACAATATTTCTACTCCCCCGAAATTTTCAAACAAAAAAGCGGCATTTGAAAGAAACACAATTATTTCTTTCAAATACCGCATCTTATTATTTATGGTTCTGTTTCTGGCAGTGTATCTAATTTTAACAAGATAAATCTCATAATACTCTGCACATCTTTTTCATCTACAATTTCCGTTCCATCCAGCTGATTGCAGTTCGCATTGATCAATTGGATTCTTGTCATTGCAACCTGCCCAGACAAGTATTTCCCTAAGAAAATCGCATCTCTTAAATCTACAACGCCATCTGTATTACAATCCCCATAATTATAATCATATGCCAGTGTTGTAGAAGTTTCGGGAATTGTTGTCATAGTCATTGTCGTGGTCTGTAAGGTTGTCATTGTTGTTTGTTCTGTTTCTTCTGTTGTAGCTGGCATAAAAATCGCAAGCGGTGTATAGGAATCTTCAAAACCTGTATCAGAAGAAAGTAAAATCAAATCCCAATAGTAAAAATAATACTCTGGGTCGTCTTCATAATAGGAAACCCCTACCGCAAAATATTCGTAATTGGTATTCAGAATATTTTTTCGATGTCCGGCGGAATTCATCCACCCCTCAACAACTCCTTCTGGAGTGTCATATCCAGCAGCAATATTTTCTCCTGCAAAACAGTTCGTATCAATTCCGTAATCCGTCAAAATCGTATACCATGCATCCCCATTTGCACGACTATGGGCATAAGATTTTGTCAATTCATCTGCACGCTCTTGACACATTTTCTGTAAAAGCGGTGCGGTTTGCAGTGGCTCTAGACCATTTTCCATCCGCATCGCATTGATGTTTGCAGAAGCAATGTCTACAAATTCATTCACATCAAAAGGAACAGCTGCATCGGTCTGCAAAACTGGTTTCGGCAACAGAAAACAAATCATCGTCCCGAACAGCAATCCAAAAACGAACTTTTTCCACTTTTTCATCCAACACAACCCCTTTCTTTGTCCACTTCTCTTTTCATTTTATCATATCTGCACATTTTTTTCAACATTGAAACTGTTAAGATTGTAACATAATTGCGAGAAACCAAGTTGTTTTTTATCAAAAAACATCCATGAATTTGTTACAAAAAAGCCGTCGTTCTCTTTTTCCTTTCGAGATTGACGGCTTTTTCATTCCTTTTGCGATTTCTCTAATATCAATTCTTTCCACTTCTACCATTATCCATGCAAATGCCACAGCAACAACTGTCAAGTAAATAGCAGCACCATTCCCTATTCTATGCATCCTGTATGTCCATTGTTCTTGAAACTACCTAAAAAGTATTTTTAATTCATGAATTTCTTTTAAACTCTGAAGATTTCTCTTTTTCTGCTTCGTCTAATACTGCCCTTGCCGCTGCATATTTCTGCAAGCGTTTTTCGATGTCCGGACTATCTGCATCAAATCGTGTTCGTTCACTGTTGTGATGCAAATCTGCCCGTTTCACTGCCACTGCAATCGGATTTCCACACAATGCCCGTACATAATCCAGATACGGAACGGCTGGGTCATGTGTCAGCAGCTGCACTGCTTCCAAAACTGTTTCCGGAAATCCAGCTGCTCGTAAATCTTCCATCGTCCAATCGGTATCTTCCACGACATCATGCAGCAGTGCTGCACAAACTTCCTCTTCTGCCTGCACCTGCAACGCTACTTCATAGGGGTGAAAAATATAGGGCATTCCGGCTTTGTCCACCTGCCCCGCATGGGCAGCGTAAGCAAGTTTTAATGCTTTTTTCGTCAATGGTGTATAAAGCATCGTTCTCTCTTCCTTTCAGATTCATCTTCATTTATACAGGCAGCGGTTGCATCCAAGGGATAAAATTCCGAATCAGGCAATACGCCATGCAAATACAAACGGAAACAACCGGAAACCAGTTCCCTTTGGGCAGCAACTGCACGGGCTTTCCAAAGCAACGCAGAACTTTTTGCAGATACAGCAGCACCAACACCACCAACAGATAACAAAACGCTGCATTGTTATGCAGTGCCTGCAGGGGATGTCCATGCAGCAACGCCAGTACGGTTCTGGTATTTCCGCAGCCAGGGCAATAGAAATGCGTCACCGTATAAAAAAAGCAAGGTGGAAAATACAGCTGTACCAAATTAAAAATCAAATGCCGCCCCAAGAGAACCCCCATCAGCAAACCAATCGGCAGAAACAGCCAGATCCATTTCTCTGCTGCATGCCATGTTTTCTGTTTGATTTGTTGCTGCAACACGCTCCACTCCTTTCTGCTAAAAAAATAGAAAAGGACTGCTTTTTGTAAAACAGTCCCCTTTTTTCATTCTGCTCTTGCTTAGTTCAGCATATCTGCATACTGGTCGCCAAATGTGTCAATCAACTGCTGTGTTACCGTTGTCTGATACCAATCGGTTTGTGCAACGATAATTGAAATAATTGCCAAAACAGATGCAATGATTCCCAAAACCAAACCAGCTGTTCCCAATCCACTCTTTGCTGGATTTTTCCGGCTCAAAATAGAAAACACAATTGCCAAAATTCCCAACACCAAACTCAGCCCAGAAACACAGCAACAGCAAACTGCAATGATACCCAGCACCAAGGAGGCAACTGCCATACCATTTTTATCCGTTCCGCCCGGTGTCATTCCATTCTGAAATGTCGGATCTGCCATTTGTCCATAACCCCTTTCCTGAAAAAATGATGTTTTTATTATACACGAAAATAGAAAAAAAGTCAAGTGTTTTTTGTGAAAAATAGAGAAAAATATGAAATATGGACTGATTTTCAACTATTATTTATTTTTGTTTGGGCACAAAAATATTCAATGCTTTCTGACAGTTGGAGATTTCATTGACTCGCTGATTTCCGCCATACTCTCCGTCAATCGTCCACGCAACTTCTTCTTCATCCAAATTGGTAATGGTCACATGTGATGCCCGAAAATAATCAAAATACTGCCGCTCTGCTCCCAGCTGAAAATTTGCCAGCGATAAAATCAACTGGTGGAACTGCACCAAATCAGTCGGCTTTCGAATCAAGGTGACTTCAAATAGCCCATCGTCCCATTCTACATCGGACAGGGACAACAGTTTTGCAACAGACGTTGCATTTGTCACCATGCCATAGAGGTAATTATTTTCCAGCGTCTTTCCATCATATTCAATTCGCATCTTTCGTGCTTTAATGGTCGGCAGGTGGGCAATGCCGTTCAGCAGATAAGCAGCATGTCCCAACACATTTTTATAGTTCTGCGGTGTCTGGTAAGAAATTTCTGTCAATGCTCCGAAGGCTGCTACATAGGTAAAATAATGCTCGTTGAATTTTCCAATGTCGCAGCAAAGCGTATTGCCGTCTAAAATACACTGCACAGCTTTTTCCGGTGTGGTTGGAATCTGTAAGCCTCTTGCAAAATCATTCGTAGAACCTGCTGGAATATACCCCACTGGCAGCGGATTTTCGCTGTTCATGCAGCCTTGAATGGTTTCATTCAGCGTTCCATCTCCACCGGCACAGACCAACAAATCAAATCCATGTTCACAA
>OGOX01001506.1_pt1 | contig 14844 bp, 11 predicted proteins | sample 1552761 | NCBI WGS metagenome assembly OGOX01 (sample SAMEA2580212, study PRJEB22360) | human gut metagenome | biome: human gut; feature: human-associated habitat; material: faeces | place: Denmark | collected 2008/2010
CGCCGCTTTGCTTTTCGACACAGCACAGAAGAAGCTGTGCCTGTTCAACCATCCATTCATTCCGCTTTGTCAGGTAGGCAACGACTTCGCCCGTGGAGGTAATCAAGCCGATATCAAACGTGTAACCGCTGCTGCGTTCTGCAAGAACATTGGTATACAAGCTGTCAGAATCGGTATTGGTTACGCTGGTGCTGTGAATCTGCAAGTTTACTGTCCCCTGAGAAGCCTGATATGCATCAAACAGATTGATAAGCGGATTCCGCATTTCTGTCTGGAACGTCAGAGATTCAGAACGTGGCTTTAAAGACGTGTCAGAAAGTGTAGAAAAGTCCGTAAAGTCCGTTTTTCCAGAGTAAGGGCAAGTGTTGCTGACCATGACTAGAGAGCCATTGTGCAGATCCGAATCGGAAAGTGTAATGGTATCATAATTCGGGTCGTCATTTTTTGTGGTAGCAACGGTTTCATTGTCCTTTTTGTTGCCTTTTGCCTCTGTTGGCTTGTCAGTTGCCTCTGGAATGCCGTTGTTGGTGTCGGTTGAGAACGTGCCCTCACTGACAACATAAGTGACATTCGCCCGTGTAACCGTTCGGACAACAAAATCAATGACTAAAATCAAACAGATTAAACAGGCAAGAGCGATCACAACGCTGACAATTTGCGGCCGCTTTTTGGTTTTCTGTTTCACGTTTCCATCTCCTTTTATTCATAGAGTTCCGAGGAAGATTCTTCTGGGTCAGTGGCTTCTGTATCGCCATTGCCATAAAGGTCTTCGCTGCTGGAATCAAGTTCTGTTTCTGCATCTGATGCGGTTTCTGTGCTGTCTGAATCATCAGATGAATCTGTAGTGGTTGCTTCTGTTGGCGGGTAGGTTGTTTTTTCCAGATGGGTTGGCATTTCATAACCGCCATTGACCAGCCCATACATCGCAAAGCTATCAAAAACAGGGTTCATTTCTGTCGGGGCATATGCTGTTACAACAACATATTCATTCCCATCTACTGCGGTTGCATAGCTTGCAAGGCACTGCATTGCCTGATCCGTAAAGCCCGTTTTTCCGCCGATGATGGTCATGTTTTTTACTTCGTTGCCATACATCCGCTTATACATGGTGCTCAGTAAAATCATACCATTTGGATGCTGTTGGGTGGAAGTGGTGCGATATTCAACACTGCCGAGAATCTGCCGGCAAGTTGGATTTTCCATAGCCGCTTTCATCAAAATGGCAATGTCCAATGCAGTAGAGTAATGATTTTCATCGTGCAAACCAACAGCATTTGTGAAGTGTGTGTGATTCATACCAAGAGCTTTTGCTTTCTGGTTCATCAGAGCAACAAAGGTTTCTTCATTGCCAGAAACATAATCTACAATTGCCATGGTTGCATCTGCACCGGACGGCAGAGCCATACCATATAAGAGGTCAGTAATGGAAACGGTTTCGCCGGATTCAAAACCAGCCCGAGCAGCTTCCTGTTCAATCAGTGGGGCAATCAATTCATAGGTTATGGTGTAAGTATCATTGAAATCCTTGATATTTTCAACTGCAACCAACAAGGACATCAACTTTGTCATAGATGCCGGATACATTTTCTGTTCGCAGTTGCGGTCAGCCAAGATTTGATTGTTTTTGACATCTAGCAGCACAGCATATTTGCTGTAAATGTTGTTTTCTGTCAGTTTCTTTTCATCCTTCGCATATTCAGGATAATTGTCAATCACCATCGAACCATCACTGGCTTCACTATAGGAAATATCTGTGATGGGCTGTGCAATCATGCTGCCGCTGCCGGAGGAGGTTGCCGTACTTTGTACGGGGTCGCCTCGAAAGACTTCGGAGAGAATGACGGTCAATAAAACGATGAGAAATAATCCGCCTGCAATCGTACCCAATAGGGGAATCCAATTGATTTTACCTGTATATTTGTTGCGAAAGACCATAATGACACCTCTGAATTTGATGAAATCGTTTTAAAATAGGGGATTGTGTTTCAATTTTGCAGAAAGTTGCGAAATTGCCTCAATACACCATGTTAATTATAATACAGAAAACCTCGTTTGTCAATAGCAAGGGGAACGCTGTTTTTAGAAATTCGACAGAAGAATAGAAAGAAGCGGCAGGGAAATTCTGCCGCTTCGTAAGATTTTGAACGCAATCTGCTTATTCGGTCATGCCGATTGTCTTTTCCAGACGATGGTAGAACTCTAAGATACCATTTCTGGAGGTAAAGGCGGTGCGTTTTGCAAGGAATCCGGAATATTCGCCATTTCGCAAAACATAATAGGATTCTTTATCCTTTGCCAAGAATGTAATGACTTCGGTTGTACCGTCTTTCAGGTTGTAAGTCAATGTAATTTCGGGTTCTTCTTCCGTTGGAACATTATCTGTCAAGTCCAGTGTGGAAGTGGTAAGACCGGTTAAGTTGTCATACAAGGTGGTCAATGCATCCACTGCATCTGTTCCCAGTGCAGCGACATCAATATCATTGACAGTGTACTGTTTGTTTTCGGAATTCAGTTCCATATTCAAATCGGTTTCACCGTCAATATGAACTTGAACAGAAGCAACATCTGCCATATCGGCATCATAAATGACATCGCTCAGGAAATCCGCTGGTTCTGCCAACAGGAAACTAATATAATTTGCAGCACAATAGAAAATCTGTCCGGTTTCCTTTTGCAGGCATTCTACAAACTGTGCGGATTCTGTGTCATAATCCTTTGCATAGATGGTAGTTTCCGTGCCGTCCTCCTGCGAGAAATAGAAGGTATAAGCAGGGTCATCGAACCCATATTCTGCATATTGGTCTTCTGTAACATGTTCTTCGCCGAACTTATCAATAATCAACTGCATGATATTAGTTTGCAGGTTGTTGATGTTCAGAACATTGACAAAATCCGATTCAATCGGGCTGACCATTTTCCAAGAAGTTGCATCTTTTTTCTTCAAATCAAAAACAGTTTCGCCATTGTGAATCAATTTCATCTGGTCAATCTGGGAATTCTGATTGGTCTGCACATAAATGCTCTTGAGAGAATTTTTGTTTGGGCGGAGGTAATCGCCATATTTGGCTTCTACCAAGAAAACATCGTCAGATTTGTCAGACATTATATAATAGTACTCCTTCGTTGCGGTGAGTTTTCCCGTATATAGTGTACGGGAACCATCATCTGTGGAAAGGGTAATGGTATAGGGGTTGTCCAACTCATATTGTTTTTTGATGTCCTCGGTTGCAACGCCTAAATTTTCTGTAGCAGTCAGGTTGCAGAGCGAACCAGCAACAGAGTTCAAGAAGTAAACATTGATATGGAAATCGGTGTCTTCTGTCAATTCCCAGACATTGCTTTCTGCTCCGATCACAGCGGTGTAATCATCGCCATCTGGTGTTTGAATTTCAATCTTGTTGATGTTGGAAGAATTAAAATCCACCAACTGCAATGCAGCAGCGTCTTCCGATTCTTTTTTTTGTTTTTCTTGGTTGTTGTTCCGAACGAACAAATAAGCTCCCAACGTAATTGCAACCAGCAAAACCAGCGAAAGAATCACAATCACTTGTTTTTTCATAATCGCTTCCTCCGTTTCCGCTTAACTGTTCCGCCGTTTTACCCAAACGCCAACACCAATGATAATGATAGCGACTGGCAGAGCAGCAAAGACAATCATCAGCGAACGAGCAGAATTTGCATCCGGCAGGGAAATTTCATCGTAAACAGTGGATTTGCTGTCAATGCCCATATCCACATCGGTATCATACATCCAGCTAATGGTACTCAGATACAGATAAACAGCAACGATGTACCGGCTGTCCTGCAAATGGGTATCATCCAAGAAATCAGCGTTTCCGAAGACTGCCAGCTTTGCGTTGTTTTTGGTGTTGCTCTGGGAATAACCAGCCAGCATCAATTCGCTGTTGGTGATTTTTTTCGTGTCATATGCACCGCCATTCGGTTCACCAACTGCGGTATCATTGGTGGTCAGCAGTTCTGCGGTGGTAAGTGTGCCAGTGGTGTCTGTATCAAAGTAGAAACTTCTGGAGTTCGTCATATACGGAACTAAGCCCTGATTTATCAGAGAAGAAGTCAGGTCAGCCGCTTCGCTGTCACTGCTCAGTTCGACCAGATTACATTGAATGGTGCTGTCATCGCCGGAAACGTGCATGGAAGCATCGGTTTCCTTTACGGTGTCATAGTCCATGATAATGCTGAATTCTTCCATAATCAAATCCAAGTTGGTATAGTTGAATTTTCCGGCATTCGGGGACATCAGCAGGGAGAGATTACCGCCGTCGTTCAAATAAGCGTCCAGTTTTTCTTTGTCACTGTCTGAAATATCAGAAGTTGGAGCAGCCACCAAAACCATCGCTGCATCACTCGGAACAGCATCTACATCAGAGAGCAGCAGGGATTTTGCAGCATAGTTGTAGTTTTGCAGGTTCTTTTTAAATTGTGTGTAGTTGTCATCTGCGGACTTTTCACCATGTCCAGTCAGGAAGTAAACAGTCGGTGTGAAGCCATCTACAACGGATTTGATTGCACCCGTCAGGATGTTTTCGCCGTTGAATGTCTGAGAAACAGCGTTGCCGTTGTCATCGCTATTGGTCGTGTACATGGTGTTGCCCGGGATTCGCTTTTTGGTGTCGCCGCAAACCAGCACCATATCACCAGTGTTCAGCGTCAGAGCATTATCTGGATTGATTTTTTCCATGGTAGCTTCATCGCTGTTCGGGTCAATATCAATGAGATTGATGCAGTCATGCTCATCATATTCTTTCAAAGCCCGATAGAGTGCCAGTGTATCCACGCTGTCTTTGATGTCATCCATCTTTGCGAGCACATAAAAGTCAATTTTTGTGCCGTTTTGGTCGAGTTCATCCAAATAAGCAGTGGTAGTTTTGCCCAAGCTGTATTGTTTATTTGGAGAAACGTCCCAGCCCAAATCCAATTGCGAAACAATCATATTTAAAATGACTGCAATCACAATGACCAGAACCGCCATAATCCAAGCGATGCTGGAAAACTTTTTGTTTTTAAAATTGTGAAACTTTTTTTCTTCCATCGTGCATTACCTCCGGCTCCAACGTCTTTTTTCTACAGAAATCACAGTAAGAATCAGGAACACTGCAATTTCCGTGCAGTAAGCGAACAAATCCGATACCTGCATATAGCCGTTTGAGAATGTGATAAACTTTTGCTGATTGGAGAGCCAGTGCAGCAGGTCGGACAAAATCGGAAGGTTAGAGAAAAAGGAATAAGTACCAATGTTGTCCATCAGCAGCAAGATGATGATAGCAGCTTCGCTCATAATGATGGAAAGAATAATGGATTCTGTGAAAGAAGAAATCAGAATGCCCAGTGCAATGCAGACCAGACCAAACAGATAGAATCCCACATAAGTACAAATTAAATTTGCCAGAATGACATGACCGTTTAAAGCGGTAACAATCGGGTAGAATAAAGAAACTGCCAGCATAATCAGGAAGATGGTAGCAGTTGCCAGGAACTTCGCCAGTACGATTTTAGTAACACTAATCGGACTGGAGAGCAAGAGCACTTCTGTTCCATTCTTTCGTTCTTCCGAAAAGCTTCGCATCGTCAGAACGGGGAACAAAATAGCAAGATAAAACAAGTTCGTGTAGAACAAAGATGTGAATGAGAATTCATAGAGAGAAGATGCAGCAGAAATATCCATAATCATCGTCAGCGAGAATGTCAGCGTGAAGAATGCCAACACCGCATACGCTGCCGGTGAAAGGAAATAGCTCTGTAATTCCTTTTTATAAAGTGAAAACATGATGGGGTGAACCTCCTTATTGATCCGTATGCGGATGATGGTTGGAATCGTCTTGCTTGTCCGTGGATTCTTGTTCGGTGTCGTCTGCTTCCAATTCCTTTAAAAGTGCCTGCATGGAAGAACGCTGTTCCGAACTGGACGACTGGTTGACCAACTTGACGAATACCTGTTCGAGGTTCTTCTTCTGTTCTTTTACTTCCAGCACATCGAACTTTTTGACCAGCAGAGCTGCCAGCAGGGAATTCCGGATGTCACTGCTCTGCAATTCCACATCATAAGTATAGATACCAGTTTTGAAACGGGAAATATTGGAAACATTGCGAACGCCGTCCACCTGCCGCATGGTAGCAGCCACTTACTGCGAACCGCCCTTGACCTTGAGGTGTAAAATCGGGTTGGTGTCTGCCCGTTCTTCGAGGTGGTCAATGGTATCCACTGCCCGAATCTCTCCTTTGCTAATGATGACGACTCGGTCACAGACAGCACTGATTTCACTCAGAACGTGAGAGCTTAAAATAATCGTATGATCCTGTTTCAATTCCAGAATCAGATTCCGGACTTCAATGACCTGTTCCGGGTCAAGACCAACAGTCGGTTCGTCTAAAATCAAAACATCCGGTTCGCCCAGCAGTGCCTGTGCAAAGCCAACACGCTGCCGATAACCTTTCGAGAGGTTGCGAATCAGACGACCTGCAACATCGGTAATCCGCAGGCGATCCATTGCCTTTGCAACTTGAGCCTTGCGTTTCACGCCCGGAACGCCTTTCAGCCCAGCAACAAATGTCAAATATTCCTTAACTTTCATATCTGGATAAACTGGCGGAATTTCCGGCAGGAATCCGATGTGGCGTTTTGCCTTGATCGGATCTTTTGCAATGTCAAAGCCATTGATGGTGACCGTGCCGGAGCTGGACGGGATGACACCGCAGATGATATTCATTGTGGTGGATTTTCCCGCACCGTTCGGCCCTAGAAAGCCGAGGATTTCGTGATCTTCTACGGTAAAGCTGATGTTTTTCACAGCGGCTTTTTGCCCGTAGTATTTGGTTAGGTTTTTGATTTCAACCATAAAAATCTCCTTTCCGCATATTCGGAATGATACCGAAAAGCACTCCTATTTATTATTGCAAAAAAACTTGTATATGTCATGGACGAATTGTAATCATTATATTAAAATCGGGGAAAACTGATAAATTCCCTGAAAAAGTGCCCGTGAAAATCGTGCGGATTTTGGAAATTCTGTGCCAATGGTATCATAACAACCTTATGTGGGCGTTTTGTGAAAGGTCAGCGGAAATCAGAAAAAATTCCGCAAATTCCAAGAAATCTGAAAAAACAGGGACAAAGTATGGTCAATTTATACAAACGGGTTTCCTTAATTATGGGCAAAACGCTGAAAAAACCGTTTCTTTTGTCATAAGGGTTGACAATCAAAAGGGCTTGGGGTATAATTTGAATATAAAAGTGGACGCATTGTGTGTGGATTTTGTGAAAAAATGTGAATGCACAACTGTAACGGTTGTGTGCAGTTCTTTTTCTGCTTGTCAGAGCGGACACACCGGTACCGTACCGATGAAAGGATGCGTGTTCTGGGAAACGCACATGCCGGCTACAAAACCATTTTTACTTTATATTCTATTTCTTGAAAGGGGAAATTTTTCCATGCAGTTTAAGAAGAACAAAACTGTTCTGGCAGCGATTCTTGCTGCTGCAATGGCATGCAGTGCAATTGTTCCGACTGCTGCTTCCGCAGCAGGCACCAGAACAAAGGCAGAAGCATACGGCGATAAGACCTATGCAGCACGATTCATGTCTTTGTATGATGACGTAATCACAAACGGTGTTCAGAATGGCTATATGTCCAGCACTTCTACCGTTAGCGGCGGTCTGGGTGTACCGTATCACTCGGTTGAAACCCTCTGTATCGAAGCTCCGGACTACGGTCATGAAACCACTTCTGAAGCTTTGTCCTACTTGGTATGGACCGCAGCAATGCGTGATAACATCGTAAATAAGGCAAACAAGGGCGAAATCACCGTTAAGGGTGAAAAGGATGCCGCTTCCGAAACCGTTGGTGATACCGCAAAGGCTTGGAAGACCATGGAAGCTACTTTGATTCCGGATACACAGGCTGGCATCATGCAGAAGCAGCAGCTGAGTGCAACCTACAGCGATGAATGGGAACAGATTGAACTGTATCCGACCGACATGCTGAACGGCAACAACGCTGTAAACCCGATTCACCAGTACTTCACAAGTGCATACGGCAGCGATAAGGGCTTGTACCTGATGCACTGGCTGGCTGACGTAGATGACTGGTATGGCTTTGGTGCTGGTACTTCTTCTCAGTACAAGCAGCAGAACGTAAGCGGTTCTTTCACCATGATCAATACTTTCCAGCGTGGTGAACAGGAATCTTGCTGGGAAACCATTCCGCATGCTTGCGTAGAAGAACTGAAGTTTGGTATTCAGAACGGTCAGGAAGGCAGCACTCGTATCGGCGGTATGAAGGGCTTCTTCAACACCGAACAGAAGGTTGCTCAGCAGTATTCTTACACCAACGCACCGGACGCAGAAGACCGTGCAATTCAGGCTGTATACGCTGCAAACAGATGGGGCGTTGCTGATCAGAGCGTTGACTCCAAGTGGGGCGGCTCTCAGAAGCTGGATGTTCTGGCTGCTAAGATGGGTGACGAAACCAGAAACAATATGTTCGATAAGTACTACAAGACCATTGGTACAACCAACAAGTGGGATACTTCCAACAGCAATGGTCAGTATTACCTGATGAACTGGTATACTTCTTGGGGCGGTGCTCTGGATGGCTCTTGGGCATGGCAGATCGGTTGCTCGCACGCACACGAATTCTACCAGAACCCGCTGGCTGCTTATGCACTGGCATATGACACCAACCTGAGCTCCAACATGAAGGCACAGGGTGCTGTAGAAGACTTCAAGAAGTCCTTCCAGACACAGATGGAATACTACCTGTGGCTGCTGTCTAATGACGGCGTAATCGCTGGTGGTAGCACCAACTCTGTAAATGGTCGTTATGAAGAACACAGCAAGAATGTATCTGGTACTTCTGAATTCAACAAGATGGTTTATGTTGAACACCCGGTTTATGCTGACCCAGGTTCGAACCACTGGATCGGTAACCAGGTATGGGCTGTTCAGCGTCTGGCTGAATTGTACTATGTTGTTAAGACACAGGGCGATGCAAGCGGCATCTCTGTTGGCGGTATGGATCTGACTACTGCTCTGGAAACCATTCTGGACAAGTGGACAGGCTGGTTCCTCGACAACTCCATTTTGGGTAAGGCAAGCGGAACCATCACATTTGAAGATTATTATGAAAAGTATCATGCAACAGATGGCACTGGCAAGACCAAGTTTGAAATTCCGGATCTGAGCACGGTTACCGATGATGGCACAAGCTTCTCGATTCCGTCCAGCTTGATCTGGTCTGGCGAACCGAATTCTTGGACAGGCACATATCAGGAAAATACCAACCTGAAGGCAACCATCGTTGGCTATGGCGACGGCGACCTCGGATGCGTATCTTCTCTGGCAAACACTTTGATTTACTATGCAGCAGGTCGTGGTATTTCTGCAAGTGATCTGGCAACTGGTGAAGCTTCTTATAAGGCAAACAGAGGTACAAAGAGCACAGATATGAAGGATCGTGCAGCACAGTCCCTGTATCTGGCTAAGGAACTCCTCGACAGAGAATGGAACAAGTATCGTGACGATATTGGTCTGGGCGTTTCTGACCACAACACCAACTTGACACGTTTGTGGGAAACCAAGCTGGTTCTGCCGAACGGTCAGCGTGCAAATGGTCAGGGCAAGGTTCTGGCTAAGGGCGATTACACCGGTAAGATGCCGAACGGCGACCTGATTCAGGACGGCGTAGCATTCGTTGATATTCGTTCGAACTACAAGAGCGATCCGATGTATCAGGAAGCTGAAAAGTACTATCAGCAGGATGGTAACACCGATAATTATTACTTCACACTGCACAGATTCTGGCATGCTGGCGACATCATGATGGCTCTGGGTACCATGTCTGAAGTATATCCGGATCTGACTCCAGATTCTGAAACTCCGGATACAGATGCTCCGGTTGTAACACCGTCTGATGTAACCGTTAAGGTTGGCGAAACCAAGGATCTGACCGTTGATCAGACTGGTTGCGACTTCAAGTCTGACGACGAAAGCATCGCTTCCGTTTCTAAGGACGGCACTATCACTGGTGTAAAGGAAGGTAAGACTACCATCACTGTAACCAACAAGGATGGCAAGTCCACTACTGTAACTGTTACTGTAACAGCTGCAACTACAACAGAAGCTACTACAACAAGCGAAGCTACAACCACTACAGGTGCAAAAACTACAACAACTGCTGGCGAAACTACTACAGTTGACCCGAATGCAGATAACATCGGTGACGTAAACCTGGATGGTGTTGTAGACATCGCTGACGCTGTAACATTGAACAAGTACCTGGCTGGCGTTGTACAGCTGAGCGATCAGGCTCTGCGGAACGCTAACTGCGATCAGAGCCCGAGCGATATCGATAACATCGGCGACAAGGATACTACCGCTTTGGTAAGATTCGTTCTGAACGTAGAAGGCTATCAGGATCTGCCGTTCATGGGTGAATAAGATATACGTTTGTATTTAATAAATTGCATATTCCAATATTGATGTAACGATCGCAATTTTAGTTGCGTTAAAAGAGAACCGTATGGCGAAAGCTGTGCGGTTCTTTTATTTTTTGAGGATTTTAGAAAAAACAGCAAATCTATCTAAAAATTGCTTGACAACGGACGAGAGAAGTTGTATAATTGATATATACTTTATGAGCGTTTCATAGTTGGAACATCATGAAATTTACGAAAGACAGGGGTCGATGGCAATGGCAAATATTTTTGAACAAATGAGCCGCAGCGTTTCTGGAATGTCGAAGAACGCTTCTGAAGCCAGCAATCTGCGGAAAAAGATTGCATACGAACGGGAACGGATTCAGGAAGTGATGCAGGAAATTGGCGAACTCTATTATGAGAGCCAGGAAAAGGAACTTGCAAAACTGAAGGAACTCTGTGCGGATATTGATGACAGAAAGCGGAGAATCCAGAGCATGCGTTTGGAATTGCAGCAGATGAAGGGCAAGCGGGTTTGCCCAGGCTGTGGCATGCAGTTCGATGAAAAGTATCAGTTTGCATTCTGCGGAAAATGCGGTGCAAAGCTGGACGATCCGATTACAGACGAAGACTAAAAAGCAAAAAAGAAGGACTGCTGCAACCATCTCGCAGCAGTCCTTTTTCCTTTTTAAGGGGATAATCATCAAAGTTTTGCAATTTTTGTTTTCTGAATCCGGTGCAAGCATCCAAATCCAATTCCCATTGAAACCAGTTCTGCAATCGGAAAGGTCAACCAAATCAACCAGCTTTGGTTGAAATTCGCCTTTGCTGTTAGTGAAAACAACCAAGCAACTGGCAAAACAAAAAGAATTTGGCGACATACAGAAATGATGAGGGATTCCAGCCCACTATCTAACGCTTGAAAAATACCTTGTAAGGCAATATTTGTTCCAGCAAACAGAAAACTAATAGAAATGATTCGCATGGCTTCTATGCAAAGCTGTTCTGTTTCTCCGGACAACCCGAATAATTTGGCAAATGGAATGGCAAGGACTTCTATCAGCAGTGTGCCTGCAAGCATAATGATCCAAGTATACAGCATCCCGTAACGAATCCCATAGCGGATTCTGGCACGGCTTCGCATACCATGATAAAAGGACAAAACCGGCGTAATGGCATCTCGCAGCCCAAAAGCTGCAAATAAAATAAACTGCTGAATTTTATAGTATAATCCGTACGCTGTCACCAAAGCGGTATTCACAGAACCTAGAATTAAATTCATGCCATAAGTCATAACCGACATCAATGCCTGTGCCAGAATTGCTGGCAATCCGATTGCATAGATTTCCCGAATGATGGTGCTGTTTGGTTTCCAGTATTGCAGCTTGTTGGAAATTTGTTTGTCCACTTTGCAATGAAAAATCCATGCCAGCAAGAACGACAGAATTTGACCAAGAACAGTTGCATAAGCAGCCCCTCGCACGCCCAATTCCGGCAACCCACACCACCCATAAATCAAAATAGGGTCTAATAGGATATTGCAGACCGCTCCGGAAATTTGTGCAATGGTAGAAAAAATCGGATTTCCAGAGGCTTGCAGCAGTTTTTCATAGATGGAAAAGAAAATGATTCCCACCGAGAGGATACAGCAGATTCGCAAGTAAGAAATCCCCATATCTGCAATGAGAAAATCTTTTGTTTGCAGGTGGATATAAGGTGCAACGCCAAAAATACCGAAGAACACGCAGAGAAGAAAAATCAAAACGGCAAGAAATCCGCCATTTCCAGCAGTTCGACTGGCTTTTTCTGTATCTCCCTGTCCAAGGCTTTTGGATACCAGTGCATTGACACCAACTCCCGTGCCAATGCTAACCGCAATCATCAACATTTGCATAGGAAATGCCAGCGTCAGAGCATTCAGGGCAGCTTCTCCATTTTCTGGCATGTTAGAAACAAAGGCACTGTCTACGATATTGTACATGGCTTGCAATACCATCGAACAGATCATTGGAATGCCCATTTTCAAGAGGAGTTGATGCGGTGGTGTTGACCGCATTTTGTCCGCTTTTCGTGGTTTGGCTTTTGTGTTTGTTGTCATAAAAAATACCGCTTCCTTTCTGGTAAAAAACGTGCCGGATAGACACATTTCTCTATAAAAAAAGATGTGCAGCACCCCTGGATTGGACTTACGCAGGGTTGCTACACATCTATTTTTCATTTTATCATATTTTCAAGCCACTGTCAAAGGCAATTTTGCACAAAAAACAAGCGAAGAAAACCGGTTTTTTGATGGCAAAATGGTCACTAGAAATCAGAAAACAGCGTTGACAAAAACAAATTTTACTTGTATAATAAAAACAACACCCATATGGGATACTGGAAAAAGGAGCGTGCATCCATGAAACGTGTATTGATTGTGGTGGATTATCAACGGGATTTTGTAACAGGTTCGTTGGGCTTTCCGGGTGCAGTGGCACTGGCGGAGCGAATTGCAAAGAAAATTGCTGCTTATCACAAGAGTGGCGATGTGGTGCTGTTTACAATGGATACTCATACGGATGATTACCGGAACACACAGGAGGGAAAGCATTTGCCCGTTCCGCATTGCATCAAGGGAACGGCTGGGCATACATTAGTTCCAGAAGTGGCAGAGCAAGTAGAGCCGCAGGATTTGTTCTTTGAAAAGGATACATTCGGGTCAACCGATTTATTTGTATATTTGCGAACGCAGCAATATGCAAGCATTGAATTGGTGGGCGTGGTTTCCAGTATTTGTGTGCTTTCCAATGCAGTGCTTTGTAAGACCGCATTGCCAGAAGTTCCAATTTTAGTGGATTCGAGCTGTATTGCTGCACCAGACCCTACATTACAGGAAGCAGCGATTTTGATGATGAAAAATCTGCAAATGCAAATTTTGCCGGAGGAGGAAACACCATGAAACAAGAAAATTATGCCATGCTCTGTGATTTCTACGAGTTTACGATGAGCAACGGATACTTCCGCAATGGCTTTTATCAGAAAACCGTTTATTTTGATGTCTTTTTCCGAGATATTCCGGATGGCGGTGGTTTTGCGATTGCTGCCGGATTGGAACAGGTTATTGATTACGTGAAAGAATTGCATTTCACGGAAGAAGATGTTGCCTTTTTGAGAAGCAAACAGTGTTTTGATGAAGGCTTTCTGACTTACTTGAAAGAATTCCATTTCAGCGGTGACATCTGGGCAGTTCCAGAGGGAACACCAGTGTTCCCGAATGAACCGATTATGACCATTCGAGCACCTGCTATTGAAGCACAATTGCTGGAAACGTTTATCTTGCTCTCACTGAATCACCAGTCTTTGATTGCAACGAAAGCCAACCGCATTGTACGGGCAGCAGACGGCAGAACCGTTCTGGAGTTTGGTTCTCGCCGAGCACAGGGGGCATCTGGTGCAATTTTAGGGGCAAGAGCTGCCTATATTGGCGGCTGTGCCGGAACAGCATGCACCTTAACAGATGAACTATATGGCGTTCCGGCAGGTGGAACGATGGCACATTCCTGGGTGCAGATGTTTGATACAGAATATGAAGCATTTAAAGCCTATTGTGAAAATTATCCGCATCAGGCAACCTTGCTGGTAGACACCTATAACACGCTAAAAAGTGGTATCCCGAATGCGATTCGAGCATTTAAAGAGATTCTGTTGCCGCAGGGCATCACAGACTTTGGAATCCGCTTGGATTCCGGCGATATTGCGTATCTGACGAAAAAGGCAAGAAAAATGCTGGATGCTGCTGGCTTGCAGAGCTGTAAAATTGTTGTTTCCAACTCTTTGGATGAATACTTGATTCAAGACTTAATGGCACAGCACGCACAAATTGATGTGTTCGGGGTTGGAGAACGAATGATTACCGCTAAAAGTACACCTGTATTTGGCGGGGTTTATAAGCTGGTTGCGATTGAACAGCCAGATGGTACGATTGTACCGAAGATTAAAATTAGCGAAAACATCACGAAAATCACCAATCCGCATTTCAAGAAAGTCTATCGGTTCTACGACAAGGAAACAGGTAAGGCGATTGCCGATGAACTTTGTCTGCACAATGAAACGATTGATGCCAGTCAGCCGCATACCATTTTCGACCCAATTGCGACTTGGAAAACCAAAGAAATTACAAATTACACGGTACGGGAATTGTTAGTGCCGATTTTCAAAAATGGTGAATGTGTCTATGACCAGCCCTCTTTGTCGGAGATTTGCCAGTACTGCAAAGAACAGATTGCATTGCTTTGGGATGAAGTCAAACGGTTTGAGAATCCGCATAATTACTATGTCGATTTGTCCCATGCACTCTGGGAAGTGAAACAGGATTTGTTAAAGAAGAATCGGTAAGCGGTTCTGAATAGAAAATTATTGAAAAAGAAAGAAGAA
>OGOX01001513.1_pt1 | contig 14799 bp, 15 predicted proteins | sample 1552761 | NCBI WGS metagenome assembly OGOX01 (sample SAMEA2580212, study PRJEB22360) | human gut metagenome | biome: human gut; feature: human-associated habitat; material: faeces | place: Denmark | collected 2008/2010
GGCACGCAACGGATGGTAGCCTGAGTCTCCTCCTTGATCTTTGCCTCGGTCTCGGCTGTACCGTCCCAGTGGCAGAGGAAGAAACCGCCATTCTTTACACGCTCCTTGAACTCCTCGTAGTTGTCGCACTCATATACGTGAGCATCACGGTAAGCACGAGCCTTCTCGAAGATGTTCTTCTGGATGTCTTCCAGCATATCCTTCACGCGCTCTACGATGCCGTCGAAGCTTACGTTCTCCTTCTCCAAGGTATCACGACGCATGATCTCAATGGTGTTGTTCTCCAAGTCACGGCCACCCATGGCGAGACGAACAGGTACACCCTTCAACTCGTAGTCAGCAAACTTGAAGCCAGGACGCTTAGCTGTGTTGTCATCATACTTCACGCTGATGCCCAACTCGCGGAGCTGGTCAATGACAGGCTGCAGCTTGGCAGTAATCTGAGCCAACTGCTCGTCGCCCTTGTTGATAGGAATGATTACCACCTGGATAGGAGCCAGCTTTGGAGGCAATACCAGACCGTTGTCATCGCTGTGAACCATGATGAGGGCACCCATCAGTCGGGTAGAAACACCCCATGAAGTAGCCCATACATACTCAGGCTTGTTCTCCTTATTCAGATAGGTAACATCGAAGCTCTTGGCGAAGTTCTGACCCAGGAAGTGAGAAGTACCGCTCTGCAGCGCCTTGCCATCCTGCATCATTGCCTCGATGGTATAAGTGTTGAGAGCACCAGCGAAGCGCTCTGTCTCACTCTTCACACCCTGCAATACAGGCACACCCATATATTTCTCAGCGAATTCAGCATATACCTTCAGCATCTCCTGCGCCTTTGCTTCTGCCTCTTCCTTGGTAGCATGAGCAGTATGACCCTCCTGCCAGAGGAACTCAGAAGTACGGAGGAATGGACGGGTACGCATCTCCCAACGCATCACGTTACACCACTGGTTGCAGAGGATAGGGAGGTCACGCCATGAATGAATCCAGTTCTTATATGTGTTCCAGATGATGGTCTCTGAAGTAGGGCGGATGATCAGCTCCTCATCGAGCTTGGCATTAGGATCCACTTCAACCTCTGTTCCATCTTCTGTAGAACGAAGACGATAGTGAGTAACCACAGCACACTCCTTGGCGAAACCTGCCACGTGCTCTGCCTCGCGAGAGAAGAAGCTCTTCGGGATGAGGAGAGGGAAGTATGCGTTCTGTACACCTGTCTGCTTAAACATCTTGTCGAGCTGCTGCTGCATCTTCTCCCAGATTGCGTAGCCGTATGGTTTGATGATCATACAACCACGAACTGGTGACAACTCTGCGAGGTCAGCCTTTACTACCAAATCATTGTACCACTGACTGTAGTTGTCAGCGCGCTTGGTTAAATTCTTAAGTTCTTTAGCCATATTACTAATTATATATTTTGTTTTTAAATTCTGCTTGATATTTTGAGCGTGAAAACACGATGTATCTTGAACGTGAAACACGGTCAATAGGGAATTTCCGCCCCGAAATAGGCGATTTCCTTTCGCCATTTGGACAAATACCCTTAAATTTGCATGCAAAATTACAAAAAAATATTAGAAAACCCTCCATATTGGAGAAAAAAGACGTATCTTTGCATTTAAATAACATAAATATAGGAGAATTATAGTATGAAAAAGATGAAATTTACTGCCGCAGCGCTCTCAATGCTGCTCGTTTTGGGAAGTTGTGGAACTAGTCAGAAGACTGGTACTGCTGCTGGTGCAGGTGCTGGTGCTGCTCTTGGTGCCTTGGTTGGTGGCTTGCTCAATAACAGCCATCGTGGTACTGGTGCATTGGTAGGTGCTGCCATCGGTGCTGCAGTTGGTGGTACAGCGGGTAACTTGATTGGAAAGCACATGGATAAGGTAAAGGCTGAGGCAGAGACTGTGAAGAATGCGCAGGTTTCTACCGTTACAGATGCCAATGGTTTGACAGCTGTCAAGGTAACCTTCGATTCTGGTATCCTCTTCCAGACCAATAAATATGCGCTCAATGCAAGCGCTAAGAACGACTTGGCTCAGTTTGCCCAGGTTTTGAAGAACAATGCCGACTGCGAGGTAGCTATTCAGGGTTATACCGATGCTACTGGTAATGATGGCATCAACTTGCCTTTGAGCCAGAATCGTGCCAATGCCGTTTCTAACTACTTGAAGTCATGCGGTGTTACCAGCAGCCAGATCAAGAGCGTAGAGGGCTTGGGTTCAGCTAATCCTGTGGTGAATACTACAGCAGCCTGCGCTCAGAACCGTCGTGTAGAGGTTTACATGTATGCTAGCCAGGCAATGGTGAATGCTGCTAACAATGGTACATTGAAGTAAAAACGAATGAGGTTCCCGGAAGGGAAAAAGAAGATAGATGATTCTAAAAAAGATCAGAAATATCGTAAGATGGGTGGTGGTGCTGTTTTTCAGTACCACCATTCTTGCTGTAGTAGCCTACCGTTTTATTCCGGTATATGTTACTCCGTTGATGATTATCCGCTGTTTTCAGCAAGTGGCTGATGGTGAAAGTATTACCTTGCATCATCACTGGGTTTCTATGGATAAGATTTCCCCTCACATGCCTGTGGCGGTGATGGCGAGCGAGGATGCCCGATTCCTCAAGCATCATGGCTTCGACTTCAATGCCATCGAGAGTGCTGCCAAGAATAATGCCCGTGGCGGTAAGGTGCATGGTGCCAGTACCATCAGTCAGCAGACCGCCAAGAACGTTTTCCTCTGGCCGGGCCGTTCCTGGACCCGCAAGGGATTTGAGGTGTATTTCACCTTTCTCATCGAAATGATGTGGAGCAAGCAGCGCATCATGGAGGTCTATCTCAACAGTATCGAGATGGGACCGGGTATCTATGGTGTCGATGCCGTGGCTGAGTATCATTTCAACAAGAAAGCGCAGGATCTCTTCCGTGGCGAGTGTGCCCTGATAGCTGCTACGCTGCCTAATCCTAGAAAGTTCAGTTCCCTGTATCCGAGTGCTTATATGAAGAAGCGCCAGCGACAGATTGAACATCAGATGAAATTCATCCCTTCGTTCCCTCGTGAGGGTGAAGATTACGACCCAAGCACGGCTGTAGGAGGATATAGGGGGAAGTGATTGTTTGTTAACAGTTGATTGTTTATAGTTTTTCCTGCAAATATTGATTAATGGATTTATTGAACGACTTGAATGATGCGCAGCGTGCTGCGGTAGAGTATATTGACGGACCTTCGCTGGTGATTGCCGGTGCAGGTTCGGGCAAAACGCGTGTGCTTACCTATAAGATTGCTTATCTCCTGAGCCAGGGTATGAAGCCTTGGAGCATCATGGCACTTACCTTTACCAATAAGGCGGCAAGGGAGATGAAGGAACGTATCGGAAAACTGGTGGGCGATGACCTCGCCCAGCATCTTTATATGGGTACCTTCCATAGCATCTTCTCCCGTATTCTCCGTGCTGAAGCTGAGCATATCGGTTTCAATAATAACTTTACCATCTATGATGAAAGTGACTCTCGTTCACTGCTGAAGGCAATCATCAAGGAGATGGGACTGGATGACAAGACCTATAAGCCTGCTGCTGTTCACGCCCGGATTTCGATGGCGAAGAACAACCTGGTAACTGCTGAAGCCTACGATAGCGACCCTGCCATCCTGGAGCAGAACAAACGTGCCAAGATGCCTGCCATCGGAAAGATTTATGTGGCTTATGTGCAGCGTTGCCGTCAGGCGAATGCGATGGACTTTGATGATCTCCTGATGCTTACTTTCCAGCTTTTCAGAGATCACGAGGAAATCAGACAGAAGTATGCCGGCAGGTTCGATTATATCCTGGTGGATGAGTATCAGGATACCAACCATGTGCAGATGTCTATCGTGATGCAGCTCTGTAAGGAAAAATTGCGTGTCTGTGCCGTAGGTGATGATTCGCAGAGTATCTATAGCTTCCGTGGTGCCAACATCGACAATATATTGAATTATCAGAAACAATTGCCTGGAACCCAACTCTTTAAACTGGAACAGAACTACCGATCTACTCAAACCATCGTGGAGGCAGCCAACAGTCTGATTCATCATAACCGCAATCAGATTCAGAAAGAGGTGTTCAGCAAAAATGATAAAGGAGAGAAGATACTGTATAAGCCAGCCTACAGCGACAAGGAGGAGGCGCTGATTGTGGCGAAGAATATCCAGCGCATCAAGCGGCAGGATGATTGTGGATACGATCAATTTGCCATTCTCTATCGTACCAATGCCCAGAGCCGCAGCTTCGAGGAGGAATTCAGAAAGCAGGGCATCCCATATCGTATTTACGGTGGATTGAGTTTCTATCAGCGTAAGGAAATCAAGGATATCATCGCCTATTTCCGCCTCGTTGCCAACCCTGACGATGAGGAGGCTTTCAAGCGTATCATCAATTATCCGGCTCGTGGCATCGGTGCTGCTACCGTGACGAAGATTGCCGATTGTGCCCATCTGAATCACGTGAGTTTCTGGGAGGTGATAGGTAATGTGGAGCATTACGGACTGAATGTCAACAAGGGTACGCAGACGAAGCTCGAGAATTTCCGTCTGCTCATCTCTTCGTTCATCGACCGTTCGCATACCCTGGATGTCTATGAACTGGGTGATGCCATCATCAGGGAGAGTAGAATCAGCGAGGATATCATGTCGGGCAAGAATGCCGATGACCTGGCTCGCCAGGAAAACCTGGAGGAGTTTCTGAGTGGTATGCAGACCTTCGTGGCAGGACGCCAGGAAGAGGGACGAATGGATGAAGCCTATCTTACTGATTATCTGCAGGACGTGGCGCTGCTGACGGATGCGGACAGTGAGGGAGAGAAGGATGAACCGAGAGTTTCGCTCATGACGATTCATGCGGCAAAGGGTCTGGAGTTTGCTACAGTTTTCGTAGTAGGTTTGGAGGAGAATATCTTCCCGAGTCCGCTTGCTGCAGTTTCTGTCAGGGAGCTGGAAGAGGAGCGTCGTCTGCTCTATGTCGCGATTACCCGTGCCGAGAAGCATTGCATTCTGACCAATGCCAAGAACCGTTTCCGATATGGCAAAATGGAATTTGATAATCCGAGCCGCTTCATCGATGAGATTGATGCCAGTCTGATAGAGGGAGGCGAAGAGGCTCCTGAATCTTCATTCGGTGGGGGCTATGGTGGAAGTAGTAGATTTGGTTCTGATGGTGGCTATGGTGGAAGAATGCCATGGGATAGAGACCGGTCTGGCTATAGACGTGATTATCAGAACTCTAAGCCTGTAGCTTCGCAGTTCATGGCTGATCCTAAACCTGGATTTAAATCTGTAAGAGCTGTGAATGCAGTACATAGAATCATGGGTGATACCGCTAGTTCTTCATCCGTTGCATCAGCTAGTTCTTCAGCTTCTAATGCTTCCTCAGCAGCCGGTTCTCTCTGCGAGGGCTGTAGAATCGAGCATCAGCGTTTTGGAATAGGAAAGGTATTGAAGATAGAAGGAACCGGCGAGAACACGAAGGCTACCGTAGAGTTCCAAAATGCAGGAACCAAGCAGTTGCTTCTGAAGTTTGCCAAGTTCATCATTCTCTCATAGATAATAGAAAGAAGATAAAACTGAGGATATGAAAAAATCCCAGCTGGAAAAGAACTTCCAGCTGGGATTTTTTCATATAGAATCTTTTATAAAGCTTCATCATCAGGACGCTGAATGGCAGGCTTCTTGATTTTGGGAAGATGCTTCTTGCGTCTCAGCCAGGCAGCCTTGCGCTGCTCGTAATCTTCGCGGTGGCGTTCAAGAAAATTATCTGCCATGAATTTATTCCTTGAACTTACTGTAGATCACCTTGATCTGAACAGGACCTGTAGCCACCCGCTTGCCGTCCTTGGTGGTGTAATCCTTGTCAGGATCATTCGTCGCCTTGATCAGTCGGGTAGAGGTGAGCTGCATGTCGTGATTAATCTTGGTAATCACGGAAGCATTGTTCTGTATACTTGTGGTCAAAGTCACAGGTACCAGTACCACCTTGTTCCAGTTTTCACTCTTGCCCTTGTTCCTGTACATCGTAGTAACCAGGTTACTGATGTTATAGAAGGTATAGGCATTCTTCACGCCTGTAGAGTTCTTGTTGTAAGAAGCCGTATAGGAGGTACGGTTGTCTGTCAGCTTGTTCTTCTCGAAGAAGGCATCCAGACTGTCTTTCTGTACCATCAGGATAGTAGAAGGAACACTGAACTGATAGTTGTTGTTGTTATCTACATTGTTCATTCTAGGGAAAGAGATGGTAGCTGTATTCAGCGTATCCTTCTCATGACCCTTCATGATATCCTCTACTGGCAGCGTTACTTCTGTGAAGATGCCGGCTGGTGACTTCAGGTAGGTGCAGCTCTCATCCTTTGCCAGATTAGCCAATGTCTTGGTGTCGTTGGTAATCTTGTTGAGCTGCAACACCTCTTCTGTACCGTCAAAGCGGTTGAAAGCGAGACCTGTTACGATACTGTCGTTGCCCGCAGAGTTCTTCACCGTCTTCTGGATCTTGTAGTAGAACTGCAACTCGGTATTCCAGATGTTGGCTACGTTTCCGATACCGCCCGCATTCTTGACATAGAAACCAGGACAAACCTTGTTGAGGAAGTCCCAGTTGGTCTTGAAGTACTCAGGGTGATCCACGAAGGTATTCATCACGTAAGAACCGTAGTTCTTGTAGGTCTTGCCATCCTTTGCCTTATATGGCTTGTTCAGATAAATCTTGAAAGCCATCGTCGTGCTGTTCAGGTTATAGGTGGCGCTCGACTGATAGTTTTTCTCGCTCACCCAATTGTCCTTGAAGGCATCATAGTCTGAGTAATACTCCTGATCCTCGCTCATCGGCTTGCTCATTTCGTAGGCTGTAGCCTTCATCGGAGCCAGGGTATCACCGTATGTAGTCTTGTATGATACCAGGAGATAGCATGAGTCTGCCTCGATCTTGCCATCGTGTGCATTGCGGATGTACTCCAAAGTGTCCAGACTGAATGATGACAGTACGCCAAACTGGGTCATATAGTCGCCAGCCACGTAGGTACCGGTCTCAGGATCCTTCACCATACCGATCATACCCGTATTGTTTCGGCTCAGAACCGGGCCTGAAACGATGGAGCGTGAGGTGACGTTGAACACCTGGTCTTTGATAGAGATGTTATCAACGTCGTTGGTGATCGACGATCCGATGTTGTCGGTGGTGTCATCACATGCAGCAATAGTCATCGCTGCTATAAATAACGCTGTAAATAGTCTTAAAATCTTCATTATCCTTGAAATGTGTCTAATTTCTGAAGCTTACTCCTCGTCAGGGCATACTTCGTTGATGAATGTCTTGTAGGCATCCGCAAAGTCATCGCCAGGATAAGCGAGGGTTGGCTTGCTCTTCTCATTGGCATAATCCAAGAGAGTTCTGTTTGCCAGGCTTTCGCCTTCAATCACGCCGTCGCTGTAGTCGATGGCCATCTTGCCCAGCTCTGTGAAGTCGAAGTCCTCCTTGTAGTCAGAGAGCAGTTCCGACTTGGCATCACGGAACTCCACGCAGCGCTTGAAGTGTGTGCCGAGTTCGCCCTTCAGCTCGTTGGTATAGAGTGAGATAATCACCTTTGAGTTGGCGAAGGAAGGTTCCTCAGCGTATGCCGTCTTGATATAGAAAGGAACCACAGCGCTTACCCAGCCCTGACATACGATGACGTCTGGCTGCCAGCGAAGCTTCTTCACGGTTTCCAGTACGCCGCGTGCGAAGAAGATGGCGCGCTCCCCATTATCTTTATATTCCACACCCTGCTCGTCGGCTGCCACCTGGCGGCGGGTGAAGTAATCGTCGTTATCAATGAAATAGATTTGTTGACGTGTTGTTGGTATAGATGCAACCTTGATGATCAGCGGATGGTCTGTATCATCGATGATAAGGTTCATACCAGACAGGCGAATCACCTCGTGCAGCTGGCCGCGACGCTCATTGATGGTGCCCCATTTAGGCATAAAGGTGCGAATCTCAAAACCTGCTTCCTGCATTTTCTGAGGTAATTCGCGTCCCATGATAGACATGTGGGTCTCGGCTACGTATGGGTCGATCTCCTGATTGATAAATAATACTTTCTTTGCCATAAATTTAATTATTATTCTTACGAATTAGGTGCAAAGGTACAAAAAAAACTCCAAAAAAGCGTATTTTTCTTCTGAAATTCAATAATTTCGGCAATAATTCGCATATTTTTAGGTTTTTTCTTTCTTATTTGAGAAAAAAGTTGTTATTTTGCACCCGAAAACAGATAAGAAGATGAAAGTAATCAATAAGATTGTTGACCTCCAGAACGAACTTTTCGATCGTCGCAAGGAGGGAAAGGAAATCGGCCTTGTGCCAACTATGGGTGCGCTTCATGAGGGTCATGCCTCTCTGGTAAAGCGCAGTGTTAAGGAAAACGGTGTTACGGTAGTTTCCGTTTTCTTGAATCCTACTCAGTTTAATGACAAGGGTGACCTGGAGCGTTATCCACGTACACTCGATGCTGACTGCAAGCTCCTTGAAGCTTGTGGTGCTGACTATGTGTTTGCTCCTTCTGTAGAGGAGATGTATCCTACACCGGATACCCGCCACTTCGAGTTCCCTCCGGTAAGTACCGTGATGGAGGGTGCCAAGCGTCCGGGCCACTTCAATGGTGTATGCCAGGTAGTTAGTCGCCTGTTCTTTATCGTTCGTCCTAACCGTGCTTATTTCGGTGAGAAAGACTGGCAGCAGATTGCTGTCATCAAGCAGCTCGTGAAGTACCTCAACAGTGATGTACAGATTGTGGAGTGTCCTATCATCCGTGACGAGGATGGTTTGGCTAAGAGCAGCCGCAACACATTGCTCTCTGCCGATGAGCGTGCCATTGCTCCGAATATCTACAAGGCTCTGAAGGCGAGCGTGGAGTTTGCCAAGAATCATACCGTGCAGGAAACTCACGACAAGGTGGTGAGCGACATCAATGCCGTAGAGGGTCTGGAGGTAGAGTATTTCCAGATTGTGGATGGCGACAGCCTGCAGGATGTGGCATTATGGGAGGATAGCGCCTACGTGGTAGGTTGCATCACCGTATATTGCGGCAAGACTCCTATCCGTCTCATCGACCATATCAAGTATAAAGGATAATTCCACTATAGATTTCTTTATTAAGTTTAATCCGTAATAGATAAAAGTAATAACAGAACAATGCAGATTGAAGTATTGAAGAGTAAGCTCCATTGTGTGACTGTAACTGAGGCTAACCTGAATTATATGGGTAGCATCACGATAGATGAGGATCTGATGGACGCAGCTAACCTGATAGCAGGAGAGAAGGTGCAGATTGTGGATAACAACAATGGCGAGCGCCTGGAGACCTACATCATCAAGGGTGAGCGTGGCAGCGGTTGCATCTGCCTGAATGGTGCAGCAGCCCGCAAGGTGCAGGTAGGTGATACCGTCATCATCATCGCCTATGCCCTGATGGACTTTGAGGAGGCAAAGACCTTCAAGCCTACCGTGGTTTTCCCTAAAGAGGGAAACAGGGTTTAATATTCAATGGAAACAAAAGAAAGGGTGTGTCATGGACTTATGGCACACCCTTTCTTTTGTCTTTATTTGGCAGATTTGCAATCCGCTTTATCCGTCTTCACGATGATGTCGGTGTTACACCTTTTATATAAAGAGGAGGAAAAACAGGGTCAGGATAAAATGAACCAGTTTGAACCAATTTTCAGAATCTCCACGTAAGAGATACAGAAAAGCGGAGAACTTCCGTTCAATCAGATACTTATCAGATTTTGTCCAAAATCATCTCAAAAAAATGTTGATTTTTGCAGAAGAGCATTAAAAATTTAACAAGTATAATTCGCTTATTTACAATAAAATTCGTATTTTTGCAGCGCGATTCAGTATCTCTTAAGTAGAGATTAAGAAGAACGAGACGATTTAAGAACTTATAAGATGGCTTTCAGCTAAGCAGAATGGTATATGATATATAATTTGCTTCAAGCAGCTCGCTTTGCATTTCGTATGCAGCAGGCAGAAAGACATAATAGTATTGAAGATTAGTGGAAGTGAGTCTATTGGTTTTTCAATGCTGTGATACATATCACAACCCTCATAACTCGGGAAGAGTCATCTTCTCAGGGGAAGCGGAGCTATATCCGGCAGTTGAAACCATTTAACATATTTAATAAAAAAACTCCCCATCTGTTTTCAGATGAGGAGCATTTTCTAGAGATGGAAGTCGATTTCCTTCAGCCATTCTAATCCCTATGGTAGGGATTTAGGGCTTGGGTATAGGGTAAGGACCCTCCCGCAGGGGTTTCTGTTCCCTTGAAGGGGAATCGAAGGGGTCGTAAAGACTATTGAAGACAGGTGGGGCAATCAATCAGAGAGCGTAATCCGATGAATATAAGCAGATTTGGCTGTTTCTGAGAAAAGATGTATATTTGCCCCATCATATAATATATAAAATAAGGTGAAGCTATGGTTTATTTGCAAGATATAAGATTTACCAATTTCAAATGCTTTGAAGATACTTCTAGTTTGGAATTCGGAAAACTGACGCTGCTTACAGGTGCCAACAGCACCGGTAAGAGCTCCTTGATGTATGGTATGCTGGGAGTTCTTCAGAGCAAGAATTTCCCTTGGAATTTTTCTCCTAATGGCATTTATGTGCAGATGGGTAATTTCATGGAAATGGTGTTCAGGCATGATTCGGCAAGGAAAATCGGTTTGAGTTTTACCTTGGTTGACTCAGAAACCGACGAGTTGTTAAAGGTTGAAAGTCTGTGGATGGGTAATCAGGCTGGCAATCCAATAATTTCCTTCTGTGAATGTACAGGTAGTTATTATCATTTCAAGCAAAAAGTTACGAAAGACGGTAAACTTCTCGTTGATGTCGACATCGATCCTTCTAAAAATAAGCAGAGAAAGGAATTTGAGGAATTGTTGGAATATGCTAAATCTCATTTGACTTCAAAAGATTCAATTATAGAGTTTTTGAAATATACTACCAAGAAAATTCATTTAGAAAGTCTGGTAGTTAATGATCTTTCTGGGGAAAACAAGAAAAAAACGTATCCACTATTCTTTGCCGTACAGGAAGCTACGCATTTCATTGAGCGTTATAATTCGAAAGTCAACTATATCAGCTCTTATCGTCAGCCAGCTCAACGTATTTATACCGAGGAGCCTGTTACGTCAGGTAAGATAGCAACATCAGGCGAGGGTTTTATCAACGAACTTTTGACATGGAAGGATGCTAGTCACGATAAGTTTGAAGAATTTGTTGAGGGCATTAAATCTATCGGATTGTTGAGTGAGGTAGAACCATCCAGATTAGGTTCCGGTCAATTCAAGATAGGCGTGAAGGTACATGAAGATGATGAACTTGCAAATCTCTCAGATGTAGGATTTGGTATATCACAGACCATGCCGATTATCATAGCAGATGTAGAGTTGGGTAAGGGATCCACACTTTATGTTTCTCAGCCAGAGGTTCATTTGCACCCAAGAGCCCAGGCTAAGTTTGGCGATTATCTCGTCAAGCAGATGCAGAAGGGCAAGCGTTATGTCATCGAATCACACAGCGAGTATCTGATGAATCGTCTGCGTCTGTCAGTAGTCAGGGGCGATATTCAGGAGGAGGATATTAAGGTATATTATATGAGTCAGGGTGAAGGAAAGACCACCATTCATACTGTCAAGTTCAAGAAGAATGGTCAGATAGAAGGTGCTCCTCGGGATTTCTTCGATACTTATATGATAGATGTGATGGACATAGCAATGAGTGCGCAATGAAAAAAGATATATTTATAGACAATAATATCGCTTGTCGTTTTGCCAACCCGATGGATCCTGAGATGAAGAAGCTCATCAATTGGATTATGAAGAATGAGGAGGGTAGTGAAGACAATGCGATATTAGTAGTGTCCGACAAGTTGCTTCATGAATATATAGCTTCTTGTCAGGGGGCTAATGGTTCAACGAGCATCCCAATGATAGTTGGCAAGTTGACGAAGGAAGGCAGATTGTTGAAGATCAGCAATGCCGAAATCAAGGAGTTTCAGCGCAAGTATTTTACGAAGAAGGTAGAAAAGTCTCTTCGTTCCAATCAGGAAGACAGGAACCATATTCCTGTGGTTCTTCTTTCTGACAGGAAGTACGCTTTAACCAACGATGAAAAGTTTACGTACGATCTGGAGCATTTCCCCGGCTTCAAAGTCCTGGTTTGTTCTAGACCCGAGAACATGCCTTACGAAGATTGAATCTGCGTCATCTGCATGATGGATTGGGAACAAAATGGTGGTCCCACCCAGCAGCCGCCCCCATGCGCTACCAATCAGCAAGCTATAGCCAGGCGGTCCCATCCCGCAAACCTGGCGAGACCTTTGATTGGTCCGCCAACTCCCTCTTCGCAAGAGGGGGGACAGGGGAGTCGAAAAAAGCACAGAACGATACTGCGATGAGGAACAAAAATAACTTTTTTCAAAAAATGGTTACGTAATGAAGAATTCCTCTTAATTCCTTGGTGTTTACGTCAGAAAGTCGTATCTTTGCTGCAGTCTTTAAATATAGGAGGTTATACAATGATTGAAATTAAAGAAACATTAGTTATTAAAAGCGATTCCCCAAAGGTAGCCGAGTGGGTGAAGCGTATGAAGGCATATAAGGCAGCTCAGCTGCAAGATATGGCTAAACGAGGTTGCGAAGTTTGTGAAATTGCTATGTAATGGATGCATTTGAATATAGATTTACAAGCAAAACGGGTGATATATATATCGTGCGAATTCTGAATGATGGAGCGAGATTTTTGTCATCTGAAATGATTTCCGCCTTAGAAAAGTCTGATGTTGAGGTGTGGGGAATATATCTCAACAGAATAGGTAGTTATAAACATGTGACAGGGATTCGGGATTTATCACTTATCTCTAATCAAATTTATAGCTTCTTCAGGTCTCATGACAATGCGATATTGTATTATGTATGCGATGATATAGCCGATGTTCCGATGAATGCTCGTAAAAAGACAGAAGGTTTTTCGGTACAGTATTATCGTAACAGACTTTTTACAAGTTTGTTTCATAAGCTTCAAGGGTTATTAGATATGAATGTTGTTGATTTACCAATTTGCATTGATGCTTGTGGTAACGATATGTATATTCATATAATGGTTCGCGAAGAACAATTGAATGTTGCAAAGAGAATCAAGCAAGACGTGCTTGATGGTTTTAGCAAATAGAGCTTTGCTCTTCTGTTCCATTTTGGAACATATGGTCACTGGCGGTCATAAGATTTCCGCCATAACCCTGATGGGCACCTCCCCAGAGGTAGTCCTATCAAAAGTAGAATAAAAACAATATTCCTCATTCGAGTGGCGACAAGCGCAGAGCGATACTGCAATGAGGAACAAAATACAAAAATCATGAAACCTTTTTTATCAATCAAGCCAGGAGCAACCTTTTTCTTAAGCAGCTCCCAGACTCTCGTCTATCATAAAGATAGCATCGAGGTCATTTATTGTTACCAGTCTGGTAAGAAAAGCTTCTACACTCATGTTTACATCTACATCGTAGATGATACCAAAGTGACTCTTTATGCCGATTGGGGCGATTACTTCCTCCATTAAAAATGGTTAGTTAATGAAGATTTTCTCTTAAATCCTTGGTGATTACGAAACAAAATCGTACTTTTGTCGCTATATTAGCAATTAAAATGTATGATTATGGCAAACGACAATAACATACAGCCTGTGGCTGATGATTCTCAGATAGTACTCTATCAACCAGATGATAGCATTAGGTTGGAGGTGAAACTGGATCAAGATACGGTTTGGCTTACCCAAGCACAGATGACAGAGTTGTTTCGTACAACTCGTAACAATATAACTATGCATATTCGTAACATCTTTAAAGAGAAAGAGTTAGACGAAAAATCAGTATGTAAGGAATCCTTACATACTGCCGCAGACGGCAAAAGATATCGTACTAAAATCTATAATTTGGATGTTATAATCTCTGTAGGCTATAGAGTAAAGAGTCCAATAGGAACCCGTTTCCGTCAGTGGGCGAATGCTGTTATAAAGCAATACCTTCTCCAAGGTTATTCCGTGAATCGTCACTTGATAGCCCTACAGGAGAATATGGACAAGCGTATGACCCATATTGAGGACATACAAGCCAAGCAGCAACAGCAGCTTGATTTCTTTATTCGAACCTCCACCCCTCCTGCCGAGATGGTCTTCTTCGAAGGTGATTTCTATACAGCAAGAGTTGCTTTGGAGAACTTAGTTCGTACAGCCAATCATCGAGTAATCATCATAGATGGCTATGTTTCATCGCTAACTCTGAGTGTGTTAGATGTTCGTAAACCGGAAGTTTCAGCGATAGTTTATACTGCTGGTGTAGGTCAAGGAATGCAACGACTCATGGGTGAACATGACCGCCTATTTCCCGATAATCATATTGATATCCGAAAATGGAGTAACGAGTCTCATGATCGCTGGCTTATCATAGATGACAGTCTCTATCATTGTGGACATTCATTAAATGCCAATGGAGGTCATAAGATTTCCGCTATAACCCTGATGGGCACCTCCCCAGAGGTAATCCTGTCAAAAGTAGAATAAACAATATTCCTCATTCGAGCGACGACAAGTGCAGAGCGATACTGCAATGAGGAACTATTCTGGCTGTCCCAATCAGCAAGCTATAGTAAGGCGGTCCCATCCCGCACAACCTGGCGAGACCTTTGATTGGTCCGCCAACCTTATAGCGTAGCGGTTCCGAGCACCGGAGGGCGGTTACATCC
>OGOX01001529.1_pt1 | contig 14704 bp, 13 predicted proteins | sample 1552761 | NCBI WGS metagenome assembly OGOX01 (sample SAMEA2580212, study PRJEB22360) | human gut metagenome | biome: human gut; feature: human-associated habitat; material: faeces | place: Denmark | collected 2008/2010
GACTTAACTCTATAAACCGCTATTTTGTCAGCAGCCTCGTCTCGCGTCGGGCATTAAGGCAAAGGTTCATACACACAGGCTCACACGCAGCGCTAATTACACGCTTGTCTGTGAACTTTTGCCTTAAAATCCCGACGCGGGACGCGTCGCCCCCATTAGTGCTTGCGTTTGTTGCTCGCATTTAGTGTTTGCATTTAGCGCTTGCATTTAGAGTTTGCGTTTTTCTTGACTTCATTGCTTTTCATCTGCACTTATGTCTTAGCGGTAAGCACCACAAGGGCGAACAGCCCTTAAAGCACAGAACAAGATTTTCTGCACACCGGCCTCAGCCTGGACTTTTGCATAAAAGAGAGAAGAGCAAGGCGGGCACATTGCGTTGTTGTGCTAACCTTGCTCTTCTCTCTTTTATGTCTTGAATTTATTACTTGTGCAAGCGGTTTATGATGCGCTTCACACGACTCTTCTTCTTGTTTTGTCCGTAACCATAACCGTAACCGTAGCCATAACCATAGCCGTAACGCTTGTCGACATTGACATCGTTAACCACAACGGTAAGGTTGTTGAAACGGTGTTCCTGATACATGCGTTCAAAGTCGGGCAGGAAATCGCGATTTTGCACTCCGGCACGCAACACAAAGATGGTGATGTCTGACTCGCGGTTGACGATGCTGGCATCGGCCACTGAGAACATTGGAGTTGAGTCGATGATGATGTGGTCGTACATCTGGCGCAACTGCTGCATAAGTTGGTGCAGACGATCGCTCATGAGCAACTCTGTGGGGTTGGGCGGTGTTGGGCCCGACGGCAAGAAGTCTACTCCCTTTACAACGGCATCGGTGCGAATGAGGTCTGCCACCTGTGTGTGGTCGTCTGAAAGGTAGGTGGTAAGGCCGAATGTGTGGCCAAAACTCTCGCTCAGCGTGCGCTTGCGAATGTCGCCGTCGATTACAAGCACCCGTTTGCCTGCCATGGCCAAGATGGCGGCCATGTTGCGCGCAACGAAACTCTTACCCTGGCCGGGAGTGGTTGAGGTGGTCATCATCACCTGCGTTGAATGGCGCATGTAGCCAAGGCTGAAACGTATGATGCGGAATGCCTCTACCACGGGGTCGTCGCTGCTGAGGTCGGTAATGAGCGACTTGTTGTTGGCATTCTTCATGCGGGGCACCTCGCCAAGCACCGGTATGGTGGTTGCGTTTTCAACGTCCTTGCGGCCATGTATGGCTACATCGAGCATATAGCGGAGCCACAACACGAAGGCTGGTATGCAGAGTCCGATAACAAGGCTCACGAGCAGAATGACAAGGCTGCGGGGGCTGACTTGCTGATTGCCTATGGGGCCCTCAACCAATCGCACATTGGCCTCGTTGATGGCCTGCTGCAGGGCTACCTCCTCACGCTTGTTGAGCAAATAGGTGTAGAGTGCCTCCTTGAGCGACTGCTGGCGCTGTATGTCGAGGCCCTGCTTCTCCTGTTCGGGAGCACCTGCCATGCGACCTGTGAGCATGTTTTCGTTGGCACGTGCAGCCTGCAAGCGCACTTCGAGCGAATTAACATAACTGCGCAACGACGAGGCTATGGCCTGACGCATCTGTGCAAGTTGGCGGTCCATTTCGCGCACCACGGCCTGGTTTTCGCTTGAGTTGGCCACCATGGTGTTGCGCTTGTTCATTTGGTCGTTGTAGGCCGCAATTTGGGTATTGAACGAGGCGTCTCCCACATTGAGGGCGGGTATGAGGTCGTGGCTGTTGGAGTGTGTGTGCAGGTACTCGTCAAGGTATTTGGCCACATTGAGCTGCGTTTCAGCCTGCAGGCTCTGCTGGCGGGCGGTCGAACTCTCGTCGATCATGGCCTGCGGTGTCTTGTCGAAATCGACAAGCTGGTTGCGCTTTTTGAAACTTGCCAGTTGGTTTTCGACGCTGCTGAGTTCGCGGCCAATGATTTGTATGCGGTCGTCGATAAACTTGGCCGTGTTGAGTGCCACGCGGTTTTTGTTTTCAACCACGTCTTCCTTATACGTGTCATAGAGTGTGGCCAGCACCTGGTCGGCACGCTCTACGTTGGTGTCGTTGCAGTTGAGCACAATGAGCGATGTTTCTTTGTCGTACTCGCTGGCAGAGAGCATTTTTAAGAAACGCGCTGCAGCCTTTTCCTTCGACAAACGGTCTACCTCGATGGTTTCGTCTGTCCAACGGCCGAACCCTGGGCCGCGCACTACGCACAATGGGCCGTAGGGCGTTTGCGTCATCTGGCCGAGTTGCACATCAACATCGGGCACATCGTTGCCCATGCGGTCGGTCATGCCTTTAAGGGTGACAGTGTTGCTGCCTTTCTTCACCACATCGATATGCTGCCCGCGTTTGCCCTTGTATTGCTTTTGAAATAATACCTGGAATGGCAGTTCCTTGCCATACAGCGTGATGCTGTGCAATTTCTCCTTGGTGGTGTAGTCTACATCAAGATTGAGTTTGTCAACCACACGCGACATGAGGCGCTTTGACGAAATAATGAATATTTCGTTTTTAAGGTTGTCGCCTACGCTCACGCCATTAAGCTCGAGCAGGGTGTTCATGCCGCTGTTCTTTGATGTACGGCGCAGACCGCCTGTCGACGACCCGTTGGAGTCCTCGATAAGCATGACGGCTTGACGCTGGTAAACGCGGGGCTGGCACTGCTGATAGTACCACCCTATGCAACCGCACACAACGGCCGATAAAGCGAACCATGCCCAGTGGTTGATAAATTGGTGGTAGCACAACTTCAACAAGGGAATAAGCTGCATCTCCTCGTCCTGTTGCTCTTGCGGATTGATGGATTTTGTCTCCATGTTATTGTTACTTGTTTTTCAATTACTATATAGTGCGTAGTAACTATTATGGCACTATATGGCACATAGTTGGTACTTTATGACGAATAATCTCCCCACTTGGCGCAGGTTGTCAGCAACATTGGGAGATTACGCTTTAACTCAAGATAGATTTGGCTGCGAACAGGTAGCGCAGCCAATGTGTCTTTTATTGTGCAAAAATAGCTCAAATATACATATGCCACAAACAAAAGTCTGAAAACTTTCGTTTGTGGCACTCTAAGTGTTACCTGTAAGTTTAATTTAGGTTGATTCCAACAAACATGATGGAGCCATTTCGCGCATTGTCTGAACTATTCGTCACGCCAAAAGGCAGGTGTGAGCGGCAACAATAGTGAGAATATTTCAAGGCGTCCGGCAAGCATCAGGAAGGAGTTTATCCACAAAATGGCGTCGTTAAGCACTCCCCACGAGCCCAACGGACCTATCAGGTGGCCGATGCTCGGACCTACATTGCTGAACGAGGATATGGCCAGTCCGAAGGCATCGAGCAGCGACAAGCCCATGGCCACCATGGCAAAGGTGGATAGCATGATGAGCATGAAGTAGACTACAAAGAACACGAACACGGTGCGGGCGGTTTGCGATGTGATGACCGTATTGTTGATGCGCACCGGCAGCACAGCATGCGGGTGCAGCATCTTTTTGAACTCGGCCTTTGTCAGGCGCCACACCATGAGCACACGCACACTCTTCAAGCCGCCACTGGTTGAACCGGCACAAGCTCCAATGATGCTTATCAGCGAGAGTATGAGCCAGATGGTTGGGTGCCATTTCATAAAGTCCTCGTCACTAAAACCGGTGGTGCTCTGCAATGACGCGGTGTTGAAGAATGCGCTGCGCAGAGCGGTGGCAAAGTCCATGTGGTCGGCATACATGAGTATGCCCATTATGCAGAATGCGGCTACAAAGAATATTACCAGGAAGCAACGCAGCTCGTCGTCGTGTAACACATCGCGCACACGGCGCTTAATAAAGAACAAATAAAGCAACGTGCTGTTGACACTGGCCAGGAACATGAACAGTGTGGCTATCCATTGCAAACGCGGCGACTGGAACCATGCTATGCTGGCAGTGTGGGTGGAGAAGCCGCCCGTACCAATGGTTGACAGGCCATGGCACAACGCATCGAACAGCCCCATGCCACCAAAGAAATAGGCTGCCATGCACGTGATGGTGAGCAACGAGTAAATGCTCCACAACCAGCGCGCGGTGGTGCTGATGCGGGGGTGGAGTTTGCCTATTTTCAAGCCTGTGGCCTCTGCCGAAAAGAGCTTTACATCGCCCCCGCCCATGTTGGGCAACACGGCTATGGTAAAGAACACGATACCCATACCGCCTATCCAGTGGGTGATGGAGCGCCATAGCAAGATGGAGTGCGGCAGGGCGTCAATGTCGGTAAAGGCTGTGGCGCCCGTGGTAGTGAAGCCGGACATGGTCTCGAAAAAGGCGGCCGCCACACGGGGCTGATAGCCGCTGACTATAAACGGCAGCATGCCGACTAACGAAAACACCACCCAGGTGAGCGACACTATCAGAAACCCGTCGCGCCGCCCCATGCGGTTTTCGGCATGGCGCCCAAAGTAGAGCAATAAGGCACCTATCACTGCAGCCAGGGCCGAGGGCAGACCGAATGTGAGGTGGTTTACCTCACCAAAATAGAAACCCATGCCGAAGCACAAGCCAAGGAGCAGTGCCTCGAGCAGCAACAGTGTGCCAAGGGCTTTATATATAATAGGTATGTTAAGCATGACGTTATTTTAGCATATTTAACTGCGCAATGTGGCATTCTTACATCCATGCCACACTAACGGCTTGCAAATATACACATTTATCTGCGAATGCTGGCTGAAAGAATGGTACCGCCACATAAAGAAAACGGCCATGGCATTGCTCAACAGAACAAAACCATGACCTTAATACCTTTAATTTGTCGCACGCATTTTAGCACGCGATATTTCCAAGTCACTGATTACCAGTGCTTCTTTGTGGACCAGGAGGGGCTCGAACCCTCGTCCAAACGGGGAAATAATATGCTTTCTACACGCTTATCACTGACTTGATTTTCGAGTGCTGGCAAGACCAGTGCCACCAACCAGCACCTTATCCTCTAAAAATCTCGCCAGAGTTGCAAGGCCAACTCTGACCAGCGCCGATTTACCTGCACCACCTTGTCAAGACGCTTCGGAGCAACAGCTCTTGGGTGATGTCTCGTTCCAGCACCTTGTGCCGGAATAAAGCCTATCTACTGTACTTCGATTAGGCAGCGAGAGCAAACTTGTTTTCGCCAGTTAAATTGTCGAAGGCCGATATTTAAGTGCCCACCTCCAGGCGCACTGCGTGCTTACATACCACTCCAACCCGCTGTCAAATCCAATCTGGCCCGAAATCTGGATATCGGTATGTGGCCGCAAAGGTAGCAATTCGGCGCCAAATGGCCAAAGCGTGCGGCCTTATTTTGAGCAAATGTCGCATAAAACAAGCCACAAGACCTGCCTTTGACAGAATTCTTGGTTAATGGGGTAACAGGTTGACAAGTAAGTTTGCCATACATTACTTAAAGCCTGAATAGTAAGGGGACTTAAAAAGGGCCTAAAGGGCCCCAAAAGCGCACCTGCATGCACTCATACGCCGCATAAACACGCCATTTTGACTCATTTTTATAAAAAAAGCACCGAATTGCTTGCACCATTAGCCTCCATGCCCTATATTTGCCATGAAAATGCGCACAAAGCCCCATTAACACACGGCAAGTGGGCATTTTTAATAGTGGAAATGCCATCACGCGCAAGTCCAACGAACAGATAAAATCATTAAATAATTTTACACAGTATGAATAAGACTGATCTCGTAAATGCCATTGCAGCCCAGGGCTTGAGCAAGGCAGATTCTAAGAAAGCACTCGACGCAGTGCTCGATGCCATTTCAGGTGCCCTCAAGGAGGGTGACAATGTTGCAATCCTCGGCTTTGGCACATTCTCTATCAACGAGCGTCCTGCCCGCGAGGGTATCAATCCCGCAACCAAGGAAAAGATCACGATCGCTGCCAAGAAGGTAGTTAAGTTCAAGGCTGGTGCCGAACTTGCTGCTGGCGTCAACTAATCAGATTTTCCTACCTGCTTGTTCAGGTAAAAAGCTATCACTCCCGAGCGATGCCTCACCTGGCAATCGCTTTGGCGTGGTAGCTTTTTTCTTTTTACCACCTCCCCACCCTTGCCACGCAGCAAAACGGCACTTCCGTGCCCAATCATGGCAAAGTGTAAAGGCATTACCACTACATTACCACAAAAAAGCAGGCAAACTATTTTGCATTTACATAAATATTGTTACCTTTGCACTCGCAAAACGATTAAGAGCAGTCACTTCTGCACTAATCTTGCACGGGGCGTAGCGCAGTCCGGTTAGCGCACCTGCTTTGGGAGCAGGGGGTCGTGGGTTCGAATCCCGTCGCCCCGACATTTACTTAAACCGCTGATTATCAGGTAATTAAACTTGATAATCGGCGGTTTTTGCGTTGTGTTGATACTACTTTCTAAGTCTTTTTTATGGCTCATTTGGGTCTATTTTGCGATATTTTGGCGCAATTTTGTGAGCATATTGTGAGCATATTGTGAGCAATCGGACTGCGGGAAGAAATGCAATAGGAACAAAAAATGGCATACAAAATAAAATGGTATCTGGATTTGAGGCGCACAAGCACTGAGGGCAAAGGGCGGCTATACATGGTGATATACAACAATGGCACGTCTGCGCAAATTGCCACCGGACTGATGCTGCATAAGGAGGAATTTGAGGCGGGCAAGGTGGTGGGCGTGCCTATGGCCGGAAAACTGACGCAAATGCTCGGTATTAAAAGGGCAAAGCTGCAGCTTGACATTGAAGAACTTGCTGTGGGCGGGTACGAGGTGGACAAGATGAAGGCGGCGGAGATTAAAAAGGCTGTGATGGCCAAACGCGGGAATGATGACGAGGAAGGGAACGGCGAAGGGAACGGGGCCGGGAATGAGACGGCGTTTGGCACGTTTGCCGAGAAGTTTATAGCCCGGAGGGGCAAGGAGAAAACAAGGCAGGTGTATGAAATGACGCTGCGCAAGATGGGGGGATACTGTGATGTGTGGCGCCTGAGGTTTGCCGACATCAGTGTGGGGTGGCTGCGCGACTTTGAGCAGTGGCTGGGGGCGACTTGCAGCGTGAACACACGGGGCATTCACTTGCGCAATATTCGCGCGGTGATGAATGCGGCTATTGATGAGGGGGTGGTGCCGGCTGACTTGTACCCTTTCCGACGGTTTAAGATTAAGAAGGAGGAGACGATGAAGCGGTCGCTTTCGGTGGGTGACTTGAGGCGGCTGAGGGATTACCCGTGTGAGGGGTGGCAGCGGAAGTATGTCGATGTGTTTATGTTGTCGTTTTATTTGGCGGGTATTAACTTGGTGGACTTGATGCGACTGCCGCCGTTGGGGGCGGACGGTGTCATAAGGTACAGGAGGAGCAAGACGGGTGTGCTGTGCCAGCTGTCGGTGCCGCCTGAGGCCCGGGCTATTATTGAGCGTTACAGGGGGGAGCGGCATTTGCTGTGGTTTGGGGAGCGGCTGAAGCCTGGCGCGGAGGGGTGGCATGACTGGCTGCACAGGTTTAACGAGGGGTTGCAGAAGGTGGGGCCGTCGGGTTATATGTATGTGCGCCGCAAGGGGCGGTGTGGCGGCAAGCAGCGGGTGAAGGTGTATAATGCCTTGTTTCCGGAGCTGACGTCGTACTGGGCGCGGCACACGTGGGCTACGCTGGCGGCTGAAATTGATGTGCCTGATGCGGTGATTGATGCTGCGCTGGGGCACAGGTCGCCGTGCCGCATGGCGGATATATACATAAGGCGTGATGCGCGCAAGGTGGACGAGGCAGTGAGGCGGGTGATTGAGTATGTGAATGGCAAGGCTGATGGGAGTTGATAGGTGAAATATATCATACTTTTTCAAAGGAAATATTTGGCAAGGAGTAAATTATTCCATACCTTGCATTGCTAAGCACAAAGAGAAATAATACAGTTATATAATATGGAACAGATTAAGATTAAGGTGAATTGGTGTGACAAGAATTATGCTGCGGTGTCTGATGATGAGCGCTTGCATGGTGTGGTGGTTGCCACTGCCGGGAGTTACGATGGGTTGCTTGTTGAAGTGCGCCGTGCCATAGCCGAGCATGCGGGCGACATGGAGGAGGTGGCGCCGTGGGTCAAGGCTGGCGAGTATGGGTTGGACGTGGAGTTGGGGGCGGCGGCTCTCATTCGTTTGGCCGAGAATTATACGTCGCTTAAAATTATATCTCGTGTGTCGGGTATCAACCAGGCTTTGCTGACTCATTATGCCACAGGGCTTAAAGTGCCACGCGACGGGCAACGGGCGCGCATAGTTGATGCCTTGCACGCTATTGGCGAGGCTTTGGCTGGCATGCGGTAGGCACATTCGCGGGCCGTCTCTTTGTTTTGGCTGCCGCCCGGGGCCTGCGGGCGGCATTATGGGGCTTCCCTCTGTTATGGAGGGAGGCCCTTTTTGTGTGTTTATAAAGCGTTTACGCCCCTTTTGCAGTTGTGGCAAAAGGGGCGTAAATGCGCGTGCGTATTAAACATATCATGTATTCTTTACATTTGTATGCGTAACGCGGTTACGTAACATTGTTATGTGATGCAAAAATGAAACATTTTGCGAAAATACGCAAATGTAAATACGAATAATTGACGAATATACGACAAATAGAATATTTTTATGGAAAGAAACGAAATATTGAACACTTTAATCTTGCATTTTGCAAGAGGAAATCAGTCGCAATTTGCGAGAACTTTGAACCTCAGTCCAAGCACTGTGGCTACTTGGGTATCCCGAAAAACCTTCGATGCGATACGTATCAAGGCAGTTTTTCCCCAAGTCGACGGCAACTGGCTCCTTACAGGCCAGGGCGAAATGCTCCTGCCCGACGACCAAGGCACAATACAAGTAGGCGGCCACCACAACACCACGCAAATAAACTCCACAGGCAATATAGAGACAACCCAAAGCAGTGATAATGAGGTGATAACACTACAGCACGCCATCGAACTCCTGCAAAAAGATAATGCCGCCTTGCACGCCCTCCTCGACGAAAAGGAACGCCTCATTAAGGTTCTGCTCGACAAAGGCTGAAACGAATACATGTTATGTTTACAAGCAAATGGAAGCAAAAAACAGGATACTGCGCAGCATCAGCCCGACGGCCACGCTGCGCTCGATGAAGCCGGGCAGCGGCATTGAAATACCTTGCAGTGCAATGAGTTTTTCGGCGCTGATAATGGCAAAAGCCAGGTTGAACCGCCAGAGCGGCAGCAACGAGTGGCAAGTGAGAGTGAAGAAGGACGCCGCACGCGGCAAGTGCTACCTGGTGGAGCGCGCGCAGGGCGAAGTAATAAACAACAACAAACAGAAGGAGGACAACAACCATGATGACGGAGACTGAACCACAGGTGCCCGACACGGGGCGTTACCCCATGTGCCGCGCGGCAGAGCTGCTCGGTGTGTCGCGCTCCACCATCAAGCGATGGGTGACGAGCGGGCGCATAACCTGCGGCTGGAGCAAGGTGAACTGCCGAAAGTTCATAACCGGTGCCGAGATTAAACGCGTGTGGCGTGAGTACTATTAAGTGCCATTGCACACACGGGGCGGCAACGGTGAGAGAGTGACACGAGGCCCCGAGGGGCCATGTGGTGTGTGTGCGGCGGCACATGCGGGCGGCGCGAGCGGTTTGCGCCATATATATAGGTAACTACTATGCAGTGTTGCTCACACACACCTCACACACAAGGCTCACACATGGGCCACGCAAGGCGGGGGCTGTAAAATAGGCTTATAACACAACAACAACCCATATTAACAACAACCCATGCACGCTGCGGCACCGGACGCCTGCGGCTGTGCGCACTAACGAAAAAGCATACAATTATGAAAAAGACTGTTATACGACTCATGACCCTTACAAAGTGGGCCTTGGTGGGCGCGGCACTGTTTGCAGCCTTTGCCTGGGAGGGCAAGAGCGACTTTGTAGACTCCACTGTGGTGGAGATGAAGAACAACGGCACGTACTATGCGCTGAGCGAGCGTTTCCCCGACTACTCTGACGCCGACCTGGTGCGCTACTATCTGGAGCACTGCAAGTGAGGATCTCAACTTTATTGAATTATAAAACCCTATAAAAATGGCGATTATGACTATGAGCAGATGTAATATGACTTTGGTAAAGTTCAAAATGTCCTCGACCGATGGCTTTGCCGAGGTGGAGGTGTCGTTCAGCCCCAACCTGAAGGAGTGGACGCTGAAGGCCAACTTTGTGCCGCTTGAGCAGCGTGAGTTCGTTGACGCGCTCGACCGCGCCCTGCCCTTCGAGGTAATAGTAAAGGACGGCCGCGGCGGCTGCATCATTCAAGGCCCCATGCCCGAGGGCATGACACGGGCCACGGTACTGAAACGCATGGGGGACGTGTTTGCCGACACGATAGTTGATTAACCCGTCACCCCGCACACACGCGATATATATATAGATAGGAGTTAGGAATCACACACGATGGCCGGGGGGCTTGACGTGTATATTCTTCATCACTTTGTTTTGGTTTTTGCTGTACCCCCGGCCATCATCAGGCTGCCGCAGTCCGCGACGGATAGTGGCAGCCACCCCGCAGGCGATAGGCCGCTAAACGGATAGGCGGCAAGATGATAGCACGCCGGGGCCAGCCATCAGCACAGACGCTGGATAGCCCGCTCGATGGTGACCCCGGTCTTGGCAACAACGTTAGGACATTAGCGGGTTCGACTCCCGCCGCCTGCGCGACTTTTTTGAGTTTTGAGTTTTAAGGTTATGAGGTTATAAAGTCGCCTATGGTTGTTCAACTCGCAGAGGTAACTTTATAACCTCATAACCTCAAAACTCAGAACCAACTCTAACTCCAACTCCTATGATAAGAATAGAAAACCTATATCGCGCCACCAACGAGGGGCTCGATATCATACTGCACTACTACCCGCAGGCCCGCGAGGTGGTGGGCACCAAAAACAAGTTCAGGGTGCGCCCCGCCGACAAAACGCCCTCGGCCTGCCTCTACCTGTGCCACACACAGAGCGGCGAGGGCGTGTGGAAGGTGACCGACTTCGGCGATGAGGGCCACGCCCAGAGCCCGCTCGACATCTGCATGCGTGAGGAAGGCATCGACCGCCCCTATGAGGCAGTGCTCAAGCTGGCCGCCATGTTCGACGTGCGGGACGAACTGAACCGCTCCATCAACAAGCCCGACATCAAGCACCGCCCCGCCACGGCCGACGAGAAGGACGGCACACGCATCTTTGCCCTGATGGAGCGCATACCCGAGGCACACCTCAAGGTGTTAGGCCCAAGGGTGACGCACGCCGACACCGATGCGCTGCACTGGTACGAGGCGGAGTATGTGGGCTATGTCAAGAACCGCGAAGTGACGCTCAAGTACTCCACCGACAACTACCCCATATTCATGCGCGAATGCGTGGTGGAGGAGGGCGGCGGCGAAAAGGCCGAAGTAAAGTTTTACAAAATATATGAGCCACTCAACCCCGACAAGGGTTTTCGCTTCAGCTACCACCCCGCGGGCGGCAAACCCAAGGCCTACATCAACGGGCTGCACGAGCTGAAAGCCCTGTGGCGCAAGATGAACGCCGACGAGGAGGCGGCCTTTTACCGCGACCCTGCCAACGAGGGCAAGCCCTACCGGGAGCAAAAACTAAAGGAGGCCTTCATCTGTTCGGGCGAGCGCGACTCGCTGTGCTGCCACTCCATGGGCTACAGCCCGCTGTGGTTCAACAGTGAAACGTACCGCCTGAGCGAGGCAGAGTACAAGGAGGTGATGAAGTATGTGGAGGTGCTGTACAACATTCCCGACCTCGACAGCACGGGCGTGCGCAAGGGGCGCGAGCTGGCGCTGCGCTTTATTGATATACACACCATGTGGCTGCCTCAGAGCCTCACGGGCTACCGCGACAACCGCGGCCGCCCGCGCAAGGACCTCAGGGACTGGCAGGAACTGCGCGACCGCAGGAGCGACTTTGCGGGCCTGATGGCGCTGGCCATGCCGGCCAAGTTCTGGACGGAGCGCACCAACCGCAAGACGGGGGCCGTGACGTATGACATCGACACGGAATGCCTGTACAACTTCCTCAGGCTGAACGGCTTTTACACCCTGCACGACGACAACATAAAGGAGGCGCGCTACATACACGTGCAGGGCAACATTGTGCGCGAGGTGAAGGCCAAGGACCTGCGCCGCTTCATCAGCGAGTGGGCCGAGGATCGGTGCCTGCCGCGTCCCGTGCGCAACCTCATTCACAACTCGCCCCGACTGAGCGACTCGGCGCTCGACAACATGCGCGAGGTGACGCTCGACTTTACCAACTACACGCCCACCACGCAGCTATTCTTCTTCCCCGGCAAAACGATTGAGGCCACCCCCACGGGCCTTGTGGAGCACAACGGGGGCGACGGGCTCGACCGCTATGTGTGGCAGGAGAATGTGCTGGACCACCGCGTCACGCTCATGCCGCCCATGTTTGAGGTGGAGCGCAGCGTGACACCCACGGGCGAGGCACGCTTTGGGGTGCGGGTGATTGACAGCGAGAGCAGCCCCCTGTTCGGCTACGTAATCAACACGAGCCGCGTACACTGGCGCAAGGAGCTGGAGTACAACTTTGCCGAGCGCGACGCCTCGGAGGCCGAAGCCTACCACAGCGCCCACAAGTTCTGCATCGACGGCGAGGGCCTGACGCCTGACGAGCGGCACGAGCAGGAGCAGAACCTTGTCAGCAAACTCTTTGCCATAGGCTACATGCTGCACCACTACAAAAGCCCCTCGCGGGCATGGGCACCCATGGCCATGGATAACAAGATAGGCGAGGACGGCGAGTGCAACGGCCGCAGCGGCAAGTCGTTCCTGTTCAAGGCCCTGTCGCTATTCATGAAGACGGTGAAGCTGAGCGGGCGCAACGCCAAGTTGATGGACAACCCGCACGTGTTCGACCAAGTGACGCAGCACACCGACTTTGTGCTGGTTGACGACTGCGACCGCCACCTTGACACGGGGGCATTTTACGACCTCATTACATCGGACATGACCGTCAACCCCAAGAACAACCAGAGCTACACCATACCCTTTGAGCAAAGCCCGAAGTTTGGCTTTACCACCAACTATGTGCCGCGCGACTTCAGCCCCAGCACCGAGGCCCGTCTGCTTTACCTTGTGTTCAGCGACTACTACCACCAGCGCACCGAGGGCAACGACTACCTTGAGAGCCGCAGCATACGCGACGACTTCGGGCGCGACCTCATAAGTTCCTCGTACAAGGAGGAGGACTGGAACGCCGACATAAACTTTTTCATGCAGTGCTGCCAGTTCTACCTGTCGATGTGCCAGGAGAGCGTCAAGCCCATGCCACCCATGGGCAACATCTTAAAGCGCAAGTTCAAGGCCGACATGGGCACCAACTTTGAGGAATGGGCCAACGTTTACTTTGCCGAGGAGGGCGACAACCTGGACACCTTCATCGTGCGCCGCGAGGCCTACGATGCCTTTATTGACGATGCCAAGGTGAACAAGAACTTTTACACCATGAACAAGTTCACCAAGGCCTTGCGCTCCTTTGCCGCCCTCTGCCCCTACGTGTACGACTACAACCCCGCCGACTTGCTCAACTCGCAGGGCCGCATCTCGCGCCGCATCGACGGCAAGAGCGAGGACATGATATACTTGCGCTCCACCAAGAGCCAGGCTAACCGAGAGCAACTTGACGAAGGGGCACATCTTAAAAACGGGGCTGACTTTGTGCCGGACGAGACGGCGGAGGAGGAGGCACCATTCTGACACACAACTTTTTTATAAATAAAAACATTAAGGACTGATTATGCAAAAAGAGACCCTTGTGCCGCCCGGACAGGTGCCCGACGCGACACGCATACTAACGAATGTGGCCTACCTCATGGGCGATGTGGCCAACACCCTCATGATGGACGCCCAAACACGTGTGGAGCGGCTCGGCTTCGACCTCAAGCACGACTGCAAGCAGCGCTGGCGCATGGCCGTGCGACAAACCGAACTGGCCAAACGGGCATGGGCCAGCTTTGCCCGCGAAATGTACACCCTCGAAGATGCCGCACAGGCCTGCGACGACAGCGACTACTTTGCCGACCTCATTCTCCTAATTGCCGACCGCGTGGGCGACAACCACCGCCGCCAACAAATGGTGCGCAACATGATCAAACGCCTCAAAAGCGAAGTACACATCTACGACGAACTCAACCAGGGGCGGGAGTAAAGTTGAAAAGTTTAGGAGTTGAAAAGTTTAGAGGTCGCTTTTAAACGGTTGAACTCACAGAGGTTCCTTCATAAGCTTTTCAACTCATGAACTTTTCAACTTTACGACATAGGCGAAGAGAAAAAACGGTTGTGCCGAAGAGAAAAAACAGTTGTGCCGAAGAGAAAAAACGATTGTGCCGAAGAGAAAAAACTCGTCGCCTATACAATTAAAACGCGTTGCCTATGTAGTAAAGCTGAAAAGTTTATAAGTTGAAAAGCTTATGAGGTTACCTCAGCGAGTCCAACCACTTTAGCCGACCTCTTAACTTTTTAACTCTTCAACTTTTCAACTTTACGCTTAAACTTATAAACTTAAAAAAACACCTCCCATGACACCACTCACCCTCCTCCCCCTCGGCCTTCTGGCCCTCATCATCGCCACCGCCGCAGCCTACCACTACGGCTGCCGCCGCCCACAGGCCCCCGCCGCCGCCCCCCTCGAGCAGGC
>OGOX01001537.1_pt1 | contig 14678 bp, 7 predicted proteins | sample 1552761 | NCBI WGS metagenome assembly OGOX01 (sample SAMEA2580212, study PRJEB22360) | human gut metagenome | biome: human gut; feature: human-associated habitat; material: faeces | place: Denmark | collected 2008/2010
GAATACGGAAGATACCATACCTCTATATGGGGAAATCATAGGTACTCCGGGAAGTTTTGAAGACAATACACATGAATATTTGAACGCATTTGACGGTAATCCGGATACTTCATTTGATTATATACATCCGGATGGAGGATGGACCGGGATGGACTTTGGAAGTCCCCATCGTGTGGAGAAGGTGGTGTATACTCCTCGTAATGAGGTGAATTTTATTTATAAAGGTAATTTGTATGAATTGTTTTATTGGGGTGGAGGAAAATGGAATTCTGTCGGGCGGCAAATGGCTGTGTCAGATTCTATTGTCTATTCAGGGTTTCAAGGTGCTTTATTTTATCTGAAGAATCACACAGCCGGTAAAGATGAACGGATTTTTGAATATAAAGACGGGAAACAAATCTTTTGGTGAATTATAGAATACTATTGAATATTTGATAGATAGAATGAATAATGTACGTAATCTATTGACTGGAAGTTTGGTCTACATTGCTTGTATAGTTTTATTGTCTTTGGCATGTAACGTTTCTTCCGGACTTCCTGTAGCTGATGTTATAGGGCAATGGCTCTATTTCGATAAAAGTGCATTGGTAGTTGCAGGATGTCTGTTGATGGCTGGATTGATGATGGAAAAAAGGTATTTTCTTTTTATACCGGTTTCGTGGGTATTGGTAATGCTGGGGGGCATTGAGGCTGTTTGGGGATTGAGTCAGCTTTATGGTTATGCTGTGTCCAACCATTCCTTGTATGTATTGACAGGTTCTTTCTTCAATCCGGGGCCTTATTCCGGCTATTTGGCCATGATACTTCCGGTCTGTCTGTATCAATGGCTGACCAAGAGGGGGGAGATTCTCTGCTCTGACCGGAATGATGGAAGAAGATGGGAAAAGGTGATGGATAAGGCTGGAACTATGGTCGCTGGTGGTGTGATGCTGCTTATCCTTTGTGTGCTTCCGGCAGGAATGAGCCGTTCGGCATGGTTGGCGGCAGGAGTTTCCTGTCTGTGTGTATATGCTTGGCATATGGATTGGACGGATAAGTTCAGATTATTATGGCAGCAGCAAAGGCAGCGTGTGGTGATGGTAGTGGTCGGTGGATTCTGTGTCTTGCTATTGGCGGGCTATTTACTGTTTGTCTTGAAACCCGATTCTGCACGTGGCCGTCTTTTCATGTGGAAGATAACTTGTCGTGCCATTGCAGAAAAGCCGTTGACCGGATATGGGATTCATAATTTCGCAGCAGCCTACGGAAATGCGCAGGAAACTTATTTTGCAGCAGGTGATTATGAACCGTGGGAGGAACGTGTGGCGGGAAGTCCGGAATATGCATTCAATGAATATCTGCAGGCTGCGGTCGAACTGGGCATTCCTTTGGCGGTATGTCTATTGGTTGTGGTCGTGCTGTGTTTGTATAGGGGAGTCCGTAAAGGACGTTATGGTATCTGTGGGGCTATTCTTTCTTTGATGATATTCTCTTTTTCCTCCTATCCGCTACAACTTCCGGTATTTATCGTTACATTTGGAGGATTGCTTGTGGCATGCTTGTCCGGTGCCGACCGTTGGCAATGGTTGGGGCTGGCTGTATCAGTAGGCATCATTGGCGGTCTTCGCCTGAAGAATGACTTGCAAGTGGAGCAGGCCTGCCGGGAGTGGATGAATGCTCGGGTGCTGTATAATGCAGGTGCGTATCAATCGGCAGAGAAAGAGTATGGACGTCTTTATCCTCTGTTGAGGGACCGGGCATCTTTCTTGTTCGAATATGGGCATGGATTGCACAAGCAGCAGCAGTTCAGTAAATCCAACCGTATTTTGAAAGAAGCTTTACAGCGTAGTTGTGACCCCATGATACTGAATGTGATAGGCAAGAACTATCAGCAGATGGGTGATTGCTTGTCAGCGGAAGACTGGTTTATCCGTTCCACCCATCGGTTGCCGGGGCGTATTTATCCCTATTATCTGCTTGCGAAGCTTTATGCGGAACCAGGATTCAGACAACCGGACAAGTTTGAAAAAATGAAGTGGATGGTATTGACGAAAGAGCCGAAAGTGCATTCTACGGCAATACGACAGATGAGGGAGGAAATAAAAAAGATTCAGCTTATTTTTGTCCATATTAAAAAAGATGAATAAAAACGGAAAGTGTTAATAATGAGCGAACTAATTGCTAAAGTGCTATGAAAAAAGTGTCCACATGCAAATATCGGTTCGTTTTTTTGAAACGATTAATTTTATCAATTTATAATTGAGTATGAATATGAAGACACAGAACTATCGATACCTGCTATGCATGGCCGTTGCCCTGCTTGCCGCCTGCTCCGATGCCGGAAAGGGAAAAGAGTCCGAGGAAGGGGTGGCAACCGTCCTGCCAAGTGAAAGCAATGAAGTGACCGTGAAAGTCCTGAAGCGGGCGACCTTTGAGCATGAACTGGTGAGCAACGGAAAAGTTACCGCCGGTGCCATGGCGGATTTGCGTTTTGAGACCACCGGTGTAGTGGCACACATCTACGTGAAGAACGGTGCCCCGGTGCGCAAAGGGCAGAAACTTGCCGAACTGGATAAGTTCCGTCTGAAGAACAAGACCGCGCAAGCCAAGGATGCTCTGGACAAAGCGGAACTTGAGCTGCAGGACGTATTGATAGGGCAAGGCTATCCGGTGGGTGATACTTCCAAAATTCCTGCCGACATCATGAAGCTGGCACGAGTAAAGAGCGGTTACGACCAAAGTCTCTCCCAGTACGAGCTTGCCGCGTATGAAGAGGAACACGCCACGCTGGTTGCGCCTTTTGACGGGGTAGTGGCGAACCTGTTCTCCAAACCGTTCAACGAGGCAAGTACCTCGGAAGCCTTCTGCTCCATTATCGGCACTCAAGGTATGGAGGTGGACTTCACGGTGCTGGAAAGCGAACTGCCGTTGATAAAGAGTGGCGACAAGGTGATTGTTACCCCTTATTCGGATGCCGGCTTTAGGCAGGAGGGGCGCATCACCCAAATCAATCCTCTGGTGGATGACAAGGGGATGGTTAAGGTGAAGGCTGCCGTCAATGGCAAGGGACGGCTGTTCAGTGGGATGAACGTGAGGGTGAACGTGCACCGCTCTCTGGGCGGACAGCTTGTAATCCCGAAGAGTGCCGTGGTGTTGCGTTCGGGCAAGCAGGTGGTGTTTACCCTGAAAGACGGAAAGGCGCAGTGGAACTATGTGCAGACCGGTCTGGAGAATGCGGAAAGCTATAGTATGGCCGACGATGCCCTGAAAGAAGGCGATACGGTCATTGTGACGGGAAATGTGAATCTGGCACATGAAGCATCGGTGAAGGTGGTTGATAGATAATGAGTGATAAGTGGTAATTCAAAATTCATAGTTCAATTGATAAAGTTTTTGATACAGCGGCCTATTGCCGTACTGATGGCATTTACAGCATGCTTCATTGTCGGGCTGGTGACTTACTTCACCTTGCCGGTATCCTTGCTGCCCGATATTGCCATCCCGGAAATTACAGTGCAGGTGTCGGCGCAGAATACCTCGGCGCGTGAATTAGAGAATACGGTGGTGAAACCTCTGCGGCAGCAGCTCATCCAGGTGGCGAAACTGAAGGACATGGACAGCGAGACGCGCGATGGTGCAGGCATCATCCGCCTGGGCTTCGACTTCGGTACGAATACCGACCTTGCCTTCATAGAAGTGAACGAGAAGATTGACGCCGCCATGAACTATCTGCCCAAGGATGCCGAACGCCCGAAGGTGATAAAGGCAAGTGCGACGGACATTCCTGTCTTCTACCTCAATCTGACCCTAAAAAACGACAGTGCATACGGCAAGGTGGACGAACGCGCGTTTCTTGATTTGTGCGAGTTTGCCGAAAATGTCATAAAGCGTCGCATCGAGCAGTTGGCGGAAGTGGCAATGGTGGATGTCACGGGTTTGGTCGAACGCCAGTTACAGATTGTGCCCGACCCGGATAAGCTTGCTGTGTTGGGGCTCTCCATTGAAGACATAGAAAACGTGCTGGCGCAAAACAACGTGGAGCCGGGCAGCATGACCGTGCGCGACGGCTACTACGAATACAACATTAAGTTCTCCACCCTGCTGCGGACAGAGGAGGACGTGAAGGGCATCCTGCTGCGAAAGGAAGGACGTATCATCCGCCTGGGAGACTTCTGCCGGGTAGAGATTGTTCCTGCCAAGGAGAAAGGTGTCTCCATGAGCAATGGCAAGCGTGCCGTTACCCTTGCCGTCATCAAGCAGGCGGACGAGAATATGGAAGACATGAAGCTTGCCATCAACAGCACGATGGACTACTTCAAGAAAGTATATCCCGACATTGATTTTAGCATCAGTCGTAACCAGACGGAGTTGCTGGACTATACCATCTCCAATCTTCAGCAAAATTTGTCGTTGGGTTTCCTGTTCATCTGCATTGTGGCGGTACTCTTCTTGGGTGACATCAAATCACCGTTCATCATCGGGTTGAGTATGGTGGTATCTATTGTCATCTGCTTCCTGTTCTTCTACTTGTTCAAGATGTCACTCAATATCATTTCTTTGTCGGGATTAATCCTGGCGTTGGGTATGATGATTGACAGCAGCATCATTGTGACGGAGAACATTTCGCAGTATCGCGAACGGGGCTATTCGTTGCGGCGGGCTTGCGTGACGGGAACGAGTGAGGTGGTGACGCCCATGCTGAGTTCGTCGCTGACCACTATTGCCGTATTTGTGCCGCTGATATTCATGAGCGGCATTGCAGGGGCGTTGTTCTATGACCAGGCATTCTCTGTTACGGTGGGGCTGCTGGTTTCCTACTTCACGGGTATCATGCTGCTGCCGGTCCTCTATATGCTGGTCTACCGGACGGGGTTGCGCGGCAGGTCGTGGTTCTCCCGCATCCGCATCAACAATCCGTTGAAGGAACATACGCTGGACCGTTTTTATGATGCGGGCATCGACTGGGTATTTTCCCACAAGACGGTAAGTATCATATTCTGTGTGGTTTCTATTCCTCTTTGTGTCTTTCTGTTCTATTCCGTCGGCAAGGAGCGTATGCCGCAGATAGACCAGAATGAACTGATAGTCCACGTGGAATGGAACGAAAACATACATGTGGACGAGAACCGGCATCGTGTGAATGTGCTGTTCGGACAGTTGCTGGACGAGACTGTGGAACAGACGGCTGCCATAGGCCAGCAGGACTATCTGCTGAACCGTGAGCAGGCTCTCTCTTCTTCGGAGGCAGAATTGTATTTCAAGACTTCCTCGCCTGACGGGATTGCTCCCTTGCAGAAGCAGGCGGGCGAGTGGCTGACACGGGAATATCCGTTGGCGACAGTCTCCTTTTCTCCACCCGAAACCGTGTTCGAGAAGCTTTTCGTGACCGGGGAGGCCGATGTGGTGGCGGAACTTTATGCCCGCAATAAGGAGAAGGCGCCGGCGGCGGAAGAATTGCGCGGACTGGAACAACAGTTTGCGGAGCTTACGGGGACAGCGCCCGTAGGTATCGCTTTCGAGAACCAGCTTGACATAAGCATCCTGCAGGAAAAGCTGTTGCTCTATGACGTTTCGTATGACGAGCTTTACCGTACGCTGCGGACGGCATTCAAGGAGAACAGCGTAGCTATGCTCCATTCCTACCAGCAATACCTGCCTATCAGCATTGTGGGCGAGGAGCGGACAGTGAACGAGGTGCTGCAGCAGACATTGATACAGACCCGTCCGGACAGTAAGGGCGAAGTGGAGCATATTCCGCTTCGGGAGCTGGTAAAGGTGCGTCCGGCCGAGGATTTGAAAACGATTACGGCAGGACGCAACGGTGAATATATACCGTTCCGTTTCTATGAAGTGGACGATGCTCCGGAGTTGATGGAAAAGGTGAAGCGGGAGGCAGATGCCACGGGTGACTGGGATACGGCCTTCTCCGGCAGTTTCTTCTCCAACCGCCAGATGCTGGACGAGTTGGTGGTGATTCTTTTCATCTCTATCCTGCTGATGTATTTCATTCTTGCCGCCCAGTTCGAAAGCTTCGTGCAGCCGCTCATCGTGCTGCTGGAAATTCCGATAGATGTGGCGTTTGCCCTGCTTCTGTTGTGGATATGCGGGCATACCCTGAACCTGATGTCTGCCATCGGACTGATTGTGACGTGCGGTATCATCATCAACGACTCCATCCTGAAGCTGGATGCCATTAATGAATTACGGAGGGCTGGTATGCCGTTGCTCGAGGCCATCCACGAGGCGGGGCGCAGAAGGCTCCGGCCCATCATCATGACATCGCTCACCACCATTTTCGCTATGGTTCCGCTGCTGTTCTCGTTCGACATGGGCTCGGAGCTGCAGAAGCCGCTTTCCATAGCGATGATTGGGGCGATGTTCGTGGGGACACTGGTCAGTCTGTTCATCATCCCGTTGATATATTGGTTTATTTATAGAAAAGAAAGAGCATGAAGAAATTAAGTCTTATACTTTTGTTCAGTCTGGGAGCCCTTTCCGCTTTTGCCCAACAGCGGATAACGCTCGATTTGCAGCAGACCATTGCCCTGGCGAATGACAGTTCGCTGGAAGCCTTCCGCACCAAGAACATGTATCTGGCCGGTTATTGGGAATACCGCACCTATAAGGCAAACCGCCTTCCCAGCCTGACGCTGAACATGACTCCGGCACAGTACAACCGCGATATCACCAAGCGTTACGACTCCGAACAGGACCTTGACATCTATCGCAGCCAGCAATCCTTCTATGCATACGGCAATCTTGCCGTCAGACAGAATTTCGACTTGACGGGCGGTACGTTCTATCTGGATACGGAGCTGGGCTATATGCGGAGCTTCGGTGGAAACAAGTATACCCAGTTCACCAGTGTTCCGGTTCGTTTGGGCTACTCGCAGAGTCTGGTCGGTTACAATCCTTTCCGTTGGGAACGCAGGATTGAGCCGCTGAAGTACGAAAAGGTGAAGAAGGAGTATATTTACAATGCAGAGCGAGTATCCGAGCAGGCCACGACCTATTTCTTTGCGCTTGCCATGGCACAGGCGGAATATGACTTGGCCAAGGACAATGCCGTCTCCACCGATACCCTCTACCGCATCGGCATGCAGCGCTTGAAAATAGCCGCCATCAGCCGTGCCGACCTGCTGACGCTGAAACTCGACGTGGTGAACGCCCGCAATACTTTGCAGAATGCCGCCAGTGCCTTGAAGCGCGCCATGTTTTCGTTGGCATCTTTTCTGAATATGGAGAAGAACACGGATATCAGGGTGTCGCTTCCGGGACGTCCGAGGGCGCTGACCATACCGGTTGATGAGGCTTTGCTGGCCGCTCAAGCCAACAATCCGGAATTTCTGGGGCTTCGTCAGGAAGTGCTGGAAGCCGAGCAGACAGTAGACAAGACGAAGAAGGAATCGCGCTTCAACGCCAGCATCAACGCCAGCGTCGGCTTCAACCAGGTGGCAGAGAAATTCGGTGAAGCATACAGGCATCCCATGCAGCAGGAGATGGTGTCGGTCAGTGTCTCCATTCCACTGGTGGACTGGGGCGTGAGGAAAGGCAAATACAACATGGCGAGGAACAATCTGAACGTGGTGAAGACTTCTGCCCGGCAGAGTGAAATCAGCATTGAGGAGGAGGTTATCATGACCGTCAGCGACTTCAACGTCCAGCAAGCCCTCGTCGCCAGTGCCGAAGAGGCCCTCGACCTTGCCATCCTGGCGTATAACGAAACCCGCCAGCGCTTCATTATCGGCAAGGCAGACATCAACAGCCTGACCCTCTCGCTGAACCGCCAGCAGGAAGCGCAACGCAATTACATCTCCGCCTTGCAGGACTACTGGCTGAATTATTACAAGATACGGAAACTGACGTTGCACGACTTTGCCAGCGGATTTTCGCTGTCGGAAAAATTTGATTATAATAACTGATGAAACGAGTTTCTTCCTTCACCGTCATAGTGGCGTTTGTCTGCCTTGCTTTGGTAGGGGTGGCGTTGATACCGCTGCTCCCCGTCAAGCTGAATCCGTCACGCAGCCTGCCCGGCTTCACGGTGGGTTTCAGCATGCCTGGCACTTCGTCGCGGGTGGTGGAGATGGAAGTGACCAGCAAGCTGGAATCCATGCTGGCGCGTATCCGCGGAGTGAAGCGGCTGAACTCCACCTCGGGCAACGGCTACGGCAACATTACTGTGGAGCTGGACAAGCATGCCGATGTCGAGGTAGTCCGCTTCGAAGCTTCCACCATCATCCGGCAGACGTGGCCCCAATTGCCCGAAGGTGTCAGCTATCCCACCATTCACATGAAAGTGCCCGACGAGAACGCCTCACGCCCTTTCATGTCCTTCACACTGAATGCCCCTTCCACTCCGATATTGATTCAGCAGTATGCCGAGGAGCATATCAAGCCGCGGCTGGCAAATATTCCGGGTATCTATAAGGTGGAACTCAGCGGTGCCACGCCCATGGAGTGGAGACTGGAATATGACAGTGAACAGTTGCGCTTGCTGGGTGTGACCCTATCGGACATCAGCGAGGCAGTACAGCGGCATTACCGGAAGGAATTTCTGGGTACGCACAATGTGGATACAGGTAACGGTAGCCGGGAATGGATACGCCTGGCACTGGTGCCGGAGAGCAACTCCCTTGGTTTTAATCCTGCTGCCATCACCGTGACGGCTACCGACGGGAAACTGCTCCGCTTGGACGAACTGGTGTCGGCTGTCCGTATGGAGGAGGAGCCGCAAAGCTATTACCGCATCAATGGGCTGAATTCCGTCTATCTATCCATTACTGCGGAAGAAACTGCCAACCAGTTGCAACTGAACCGTGCCGTGATGGACGAGATGGAAGCTGTTCGGCAGGTACTTCCTGTCGGATATGAAGTGCATACCAGCTATGATGCGACCGAGTACATACGGGAAGAACTGGACAAGATTTACTTCCGTACCGGTTTGACGGTACTCATCCTGCTTGTATTCGTATGGCTCATTACTCGTAAGTTGAAATATCTTTTTCTGATAGTTACCAGCCTGGCTGTAAATATAGCGGTGGCACTTATCTTCTACTACCTCTTCGGACTTGAGATGCAGCTTTATTCGCTGGCGGGTATCACTGTCTCGCTGAATCTGGTGATAGACAGTACCATTGTCATGACCGACCACATTCTGCACCGGCGTAATCTCAAGGCCTTCCTGTCGGTGTTGGCGGCAACCCTCACTACGATGGGTGCGCTTGTTATCATTTTCTTCCTTGACGAGAGGATACGGCTCAACCTGCAGGACTTTGCAGCGGTAGTGATCATCAATCTGGCTGTTTCCTTGATGGTGGCATTGTTCTTTGTTCCGTCGATGATTGAGAAGATAGGACTGGTGAGGCGGATTACGGGGAAGAAAAGGCGTCTTGTCTTGCCGGGGCTGACGCAAACATTCAAAACAAGGTTGGGACGGATTTTCAGACGTTTCCCCGTTTATTTCTCCTGCTGCTACTCTGCTCTCATCCGTTTTCTGTGCCGTTGGCGCTGGGCTGTATGCCTGCTGTTGCTGTTGGGTTTCGGTCTGCCTGTTTTTCTGTTGCCCGACAAACTGGAAGGAGGGGGAAAATGGGAAGCTGCTTACAATAAGGTATTCGGTTCGAATACCTATAAGGAGTCGGTGAAACCCGTTGTGGACAAGGCGCTGGGCGGCAGCTTGCGGCTTTTCATACAGAAGGTGTACGAAGGCAGTTACTTCACCCGTAATGAGGAGGTGGTGCTCTATGCCAACGCCAACCTTCCCAATGGCAGCACCCTCGAGCAGATGAACACTTTGATGAAACGTATGGAGACCTACCTCAGCCGGTTCAAGGAAATCAGGCAGTTTCATACTTCCATCTACAGCCCCCGGCGTGCCAGTATGCAGATTTATTTCAAGAAGGAAGCCCGGAACAGCGGTTTTCCCTATACACTGAAAGCCAATATGATAAGCAAGGCACTGGAACTGGGAGGCGGCAGCTGGGGCATCTACGGATTGCAGGACCAGGGGTTCAGTAATGACGTCCGCGAGAGTGCCGGCTCCTACCGCATCAGGATGTACGGCTACAACTACGACGAACTCTATGAGTGGGCGGAGAAGCTGAAGGCCAAGCTGCTGACGCACCGGCGTATCAAGGAAGTGCTCATCAATTCGGAGTTCTCCTGGTGGAAGGATGACTATCAGGAATTCTACTTCAACCTGAACAAGGAGCGCATGGCGCAAGAGGGCATCGACGCGCAAGTGCTTTTCTCTGCGGTGCGCCCCATCTTTGGCAAGAATCTGGAGATTGGCTCGGTAGCGGCCGGGCAGGGGATGGAGAAAATCAAGCTCTCTTCCCGCCAGTCTGCCGAATATGACATCTGGGCGATGCAGTTCTTCCCCTATGGAGTAGGAAACGGCAAGCATTACAAGCTTTCCGAACTGACTACTGTGGAAAAGGGACAGATGCCGCAGGAGATTGCCAAAGAAAACCAGCAGTACCGCCTCTGCCTGCAATACGAATATATCGGCTCCAATGAGATGGGCAACAAGATACAGAAACGTGACCTGGAGGAGTTCAACAAACTGTTGCCGATGGGTTATACAGCCGAGTCGGACAGCAACAGTTGGTCATGGGGCGAGAAGGACAACCGCCAATACCTGCTTCTGCTGGTGGTGATAGCCATCATCTTCTTTACGACCAGCGTTCTGTTCAACTCCCTGAAGCAGCCGCTTGCCATCATCTTTGTGATTCCGGTTTCTTATATCGGGGTATTTCTTACTTTCTATTGGTTCCGGCTGAACTTCGACCAGGGCGGTTTTGCCTCGTTCGTCCTGCTGTGCGGCATCACGGTGAATGCCAGCATCTATATCCTGAACGAGTACAACAGCATCCGACGTCGTTTCCCCCGTCTTTCCGCTCTTCGTGCCTACGTCAAGGCGTGGAATGCGAAGGTCGTTCCTATTTTCCTCACGGTAGTTTCTACCATTCTGGGATTTATCCCTTTCATGATAGGTGAGGACAAGGAAGCTTTCTGGTTTCCATTGGCGGCGGGTACCATTGGCGGACTGGTGATGTCCGTCATCGGTATCTTCTTTTTCTTGCCGGTTTTTGTGCTGAAACAGCGTGATTTTCTTAGGAAATGATTACTTTTGCTCGATTTTGTTACCTGAATGGATACTTGAATTTTAAATATGGAAAGTGCGGAGTACTCTTTGGATGAGTTATTATGTCAGTCTCTTCTGTTGTTTCGTCAGTATCGGTTTTATGATGCTCCAGAATGTGGAGAAAAGGCATTCCGGATATTGGAGGAAGCCCATGTATGGATGGGGCGTACGCAAGAGTGTGTGGATATGGCGAAATGGGGGTGCGTGATAGAGTGTCTTGCGCAGAAATACTACATAGAAGATGATACGGATGCGATTCTGGAAGAAATTGATGCTGCCTTGGTTGCGCATTGGAAGAGGATAGAGAAAATCCATGCAGAAGTCACCACCGTTTATTTATGGCTGGGGTACTATTTCCTGCTACGTTTCAGAAACCGGGAATCCCGTTCCCATTCCCGTTGTAAACAGATAATGTCCAGCTTGTTGTGTGCTTTGGTCGAAATCTTCCGTAAGGTGGAGAAGGGGGGAGCCCCGACAGAAGTCTTGTCACATCTTTCGGTAGATGTTTGGGGAGAGACCGTCTGCTGGATGGAGCAGGTACATGATTCCCGTCTTTGCGAGAAGCAGTCGTCAGCTTTGCTGGCACAACTCTATAACCTGAAAAGTGTGGAGTTGGAAAAAGGTCTGGGAAAGCAGGATGCTTTGCTCCAGCAGATTCTGGAGTTTTATTGCTTTTAAGGGAAAATTATCTCTGCTTAGTTTTATCATTTCTGCTTCCACACTTCCACCTACTTCCTGCATCCCTTTATTCATCGGCATTACAAGTGCTGTGGAAGCAACTCAAAAAGGTGGAAGCAACTTTTGCTTCCACAGCGGAAATACGCCGAAAAGTAAGTTAATATCTTGTTTGTTAGTGTATTAATAGAATGTACAGCATTTTGCAAATATCTTGTTTACACGATATGCGTTTCGTGTAAACACGGTATTAACTTCGTAAAAGACCGTTTACCGATAGACTGCAGCTGGGCTCATAATAGGAATAAGATAGGTGCACAGTATGGGGAAACTATGAGTATAATAGGTGTTCAACGGTTATGAAGCACCTTGTTGACGGTCGTTAGTCGAGTGGTTGACGGCCGTTGGCAGAGCGCATCACGGCCGATAGGCGCTGATAACTCCGTACAGAAAATGGAAAGGAAGCCTATGTAAGGGGAAACAAGCTCTGAGCTATTTGTTTTGTTTGTCACATTTATCTTGTTTTTGTACATTGTTGAAGCGGTTTTTTGTATCTTTGAAGGGAGAGGCCGTAAAAAAGCTTATTCTCATCCAAAGTTTAATTATATATACATGGATTATGAAGCGATGTATAGTACTGTTCATAACATTCTGCTGTACAGTTATTTTTAATGCACAGGCAAATGGCATTGTGACTGATGGAGAAAAAGGATTGCCGTTGGCTGGTGTGAATATTTATCTCCAAAAGGATTCTGTGTATACGCAATGATAATCTGGTAAAGAACATGTTCATATGAAAAAACTGTTATATCTTGGGCTTTTGTCCGTTTGTGTACTGTTAGGTTCTTGCGTAGAGAAGAACGTATCCAATGTTTTTGATAAGGTAGAGAGGTATATGGATGTATATCCTGACAGTGCATTACTGCTGTTGGAGCAAATTCCTCATCCGGAGAAGCTTCGTGGAAAGCAGCGGGCAGACTATGTGCTGCTGTTGACACAAGCCCGTGATAAGAACTATCTGGATAGCATGCAGTCGGATTCGTTGATAAAGTTGGCGGTAGATTATTATAAGAATGGGGGTGATAACGTGAAAGCGGGGAAGGCATTGTTTTATTATGGCAAAGTGATGGATTTGCAGGGGAATGATACGCTGGCTATGCAAGCCTATTTGAATGCTTTGGCTAAATTGGAGAAAACGGAAGAGTATAAGCTACAAGGCTTGGCATATGAGTATATCGGTATTTTGAATGCAGATAGAAAGCTACACAAAGATGCTCTTGATAATTATCAAAGTTCGGTATATTGTTTTCAAAAGGCAGCCGATACTTTAGGGGTTATATATGCTTATCGGGATATTGCTCGTATTTATTATGTAGAACAACAATATGACAGTGTTTATAACTACATCAATAGGGCTTTGTCCTTGTGTGAAGAAAAGAAAGGATGTATCGATTTTGAACGAGTAACTCCTTCTTTGTTACAAGTAAAAGGAATTGCAAAAAGAAATGAGGGAGATTTGGAAAATGCAATAATCTTGTTGAAAACTGCGGTAGAGACTGAACAAGATAGGCATTCTATGCATCACTGTTCAATGTCATTGGGGAACATTTATTTAAATCAAAATAAGTTGGATGAGGCAAAAAGATATTTTACTTTAGCTTTGAAATCAGAAAGGCCTCGTACTCTGGCAGGGGCATACCACTATTTGTATCTGTTGGAAAAGAGGCAGAAAAAGTATGCAATGGCTCTCTATTTCAAAGAGAAGTCTGATTCGTTGTTGTCCGTTGACCTGGATGCTAAACAAGCATCTCAAATTTTGACTTTGCAACGTAAATATGAAAAAGGAAAGCTTCTTTTAGAAAAGCAACAAGTTGAACACGAAAAGAAAATACAGTTTTATTTTGGGATGGTAATCGTTTTATTTATTATCCTATTATGTCTTGTTTTGTATTTTCTTTTAAGAAAAAGATACAAAGAGATGTTCCGGAAAAATATGCAAGTAATAAAGGAGAATGAGTGCATGATTAAACGATATGTTTATGAACTTGATGTGTTGAAACAAAAAACAGGTGAAACAGCGGAAACAAATAGAGAGAAGGTTGGTAAATTGAATCAAAAGATTTTGCTGTTGGAGAGTGAGAATAAAAAAATACGTGAAAATGTATGTGTAAATGGTGTTTATCTCTTGGATCAATTGAAGAAGGAAAAGCTGATTGTGAAGAATATGACCAAACAAGAGAAAGAACAGCTCCTTGAATACATGGATTTGATATATGGTAATTTGATTTCTCGGTTAAAGAAAGATTTTAAATTAACGAGTGGTAACCTGATATTGATAGCTTTGCTTAAAGTTGGTTTCACTACCACTGAGTTGATGTTTACTTTTGACTGCGAGATGAATTCTATTTTTACGAAAAAACGGAGATTGAGGGAGAGCTTAAATTTGGATACTACTGATAAATTGGAAGAATTTATAACTCTTTATTAGAAGAACTTCTTGCTTTTCGTCCACTAACTTAGTAGCTTTTTTTTAGTATTTTCTTGATATATAGTTTGTTATTCTCTTTTGTGTTGTCCACTTGTACTTTCCCTAAGAAGTGATTAAATGGCTATCTTTGTTACATTCAAAACTAAAGATACTATGAAATCATTTTTTATTTTGTTAAGTTTATACTGCTTCTTTGTGGTAAATGTAGTGAATGGAAAGTCAGTAACTTTTCCTTCAAGAGTAGAAATCATCATGGATGAGGATTTTGATTTACCGGATGGTCCGGGGAATGGTCACCGTTCTATTCCTCCAGTGACTCCTTTTTTAGCATTTTTGAATGATGACCACTCCATTGACTTGGAGTTCTATCAATCTATAGGTGAGATT
>OGOX01001543.1_pt1 | contig 14616 bp, 12 predicted proteins | sample 1552761 | NCBI WGS metagenome assembly OGOX01 (sample SAMEA2580212, study PRJEB22360) | human gut metagenome | biome: human gut; feature: human-associated habitat; material: faeces | place: Denmark | collected 2008/2010
CCGATGCCGATGAACAGCAGCAGCGGGAACAGCTCGTTGGACATACCTGCCTCGAACAGGGCAGAGATGGGGCCAACGGTGTCTCCCTGCGTGATGGCACCGGATGCGGGAAGGTTGACCAGAATGGCACCGAACCCCATGGGCAGCAGCAGACTGGGCTCCATCTTTTTGACGATGGCAAGGTAAATGAGCAGGGCACCGATGCCCCACATGACCACCATCTGCCATGTCAGCGCCCCGAAGTTTGAAAAGAGCGCGGCGAATGTGTTCAAGAAATTCATAATGTTTTCCTGCCTCCTTTTGTTTTGATGCTGCGGCAAGAAAAAAAGAGACCCTTGCCACAGCGTAAGATCTGTGACAAAAGTCTCAAGCGAACACATGACATCGGGCATTGCTGCCGTGATGACGCTGCCATGCAGCGGCCTGCCGGAAAAAAGCCTTGACCGGCGGGCTACCCTTTACTCCCCTTTATCTTTTTTATTGATACCAGAAACTGCCGCTTCTGTCAAGGGGGAAAATGCGGTTTTGCGCAAAAATCCAACCGTTAATCCACCACCGGCACATCCAGCCCGAACTCCTGCGGGCGGAAGCGGGGACAGACGTTCTCGGTGATGCAGATGACCGAAGCAGCAAGACGGCTGCCGATCTCGCAGGCGTCTGCCAGCGTTTTGCCGTAGGTCAGGCCGATGACCGTGCCGGCAAAGAAGGCGTCGCCCGCGCCGGTGGTGTCCATAACGTCCACCTTTTTGGCGGGTACGATGCCGCAGCTGCCGTCTGCACAGGCATATACCGCGCCCTGCCCGCCCATGGTCACCACCATGCTGGGAATGTTGGCGCTGCGCACGTTGCCCGTGAGCACCCGGCACATCTCGTCCGGGGAGAGGTGGTCGTAGTCGTCCGAGAACAGCAGCCCGGCCTCCTGCTGGTTGCAGACGAAACAATCGATCTGCTGCAAAAAATCCCGCCGCTCCATGGCGATGCTCATGTTGGAGACCACGGCAAACACCTTTTTGCCGTACTTTTTGGCGTAGCGCAGGGTCTGCTTTACCGTTTCTTTTTCGAGGTCCAGCTCCAGTGCAATGGAATCGCAGTCTGCAAAGATCTCATCGCCCTGCTCCTGCAGCAGGCCGGTCAGCGGGGTGGTGTCCGGTCGCTTGGAGATGGCGGCGTGCACATCGCCGTCGTTGTCAAAAATGGCCAGCCATGTGCCCATGCCGTCCGGCTTTTTCTGGATAAAGCGGGTGTTGACCTTGTGCCTTGCCAGCTTGTCGATGACGTCCTGTCCCATGCCGGTGTCATCCACCAGACCCACAAAGGTGGGGCGCAGCTCCACGTTGGCGATATCCTCCACCACGTTGCGGCTCACACCGCCGTGTACCTGCTCGATGCGTCCGGCGTTGCGCCCGCCGGGGATATAGGTGGAAAGGGGATAGCCCTTGATATCCACAAAAACAGCTCCGATGACTACGATGCCCATAAACGATAAACCTTTCTGACTTCAGTTGATTTTACCTGTATTATACAGGAAGCAGACAAAAGATGCTATCCTTTTGCGGAAAAATATCTCTCGGTCACGACCCCTTTCCGTGAAAAAGGGCTTCCGAAAAGTCCGCAGACTTTTCGGAAGCCCAAATAAAAAATAATTTTTCCTCTGATGATGCCCAAAGCGCAGCGGAGGGCATTCTGAATCAGCCCCTGTCACATCGCCGTGCGGGCGGTGCGCACCAGATACTCCATGGCCTGCACCGGATACTGTCCGGCGGCGGTCTCGCCGGTGAGCATCAGGCTGGATGCGCCGTCCAGTACGGCGTTGTAGATGTCGCTCACCTCGGCGCGGGTGGGTACAGCCCGGGTGTGCATGCTGTCCAGCATCTGGGTCACCACCATAAAGGGCACACCGGCTGCCCGGCAGGCGGCGGAAAGCTGCTTCTGGCAGCGGGGCAGCTCCCACAGGGGCATGGCGTTGCCAAGGTCGCCCCGGGCAATGACCACCTCGTCCACCAGCGGCAAAAACTCCGGCAGCGCCTGTACGCCCGCAAGGTTTTCAATTTTGGCAAGGATCTTCAGCTGCGGTGCACCGGCCTCTGCCAGCGCCTGCCGCAGGTTGCGGATATCCGCAGCGCCGCGCACAAAGGGCAACATGACCCCGGTAACGCCGCAACCGGCGGCGATGGCAAGGTTCTCCTTGTCCTCGGTGGTCAGGGTGGGCATCTGGATATCCGCCCCCGGTGCTGCCAGACTTTTGCGGCTTTGCAGCACTCCGCCCCGCACTACGGTGCACACGAGTGCTTCCGGCTCTGCGGTGTCCACCCGTGCCAGCAGCTTGCCGTCATCCAGCAGCAGCTCCTGCCCGGGCTGCACACCCTGCACCAGCGCGGCAGGGCAGGGGATGCCCTGCGCGCCCAGACGCACGGTCTGCCCGGCGGTCAGGGACAGCGGCTGCGGCAGACGGCCGATGCGTAATTCCGGCCCCTGCAGATCAATGAGAAGCTTTTTGACCCCGGCTTTGCACAGCAGCGCCAGCCAGTCCTTGTGCGCTGCCAGCGGCCCGTGAGAAAGGTTCATGCGGATGCCGGTCATACCGGCTTCCACCATCTGCTGCAAAAGCTTTACATCGGCACAGGCAGGGCCGATGGTTCCGTAAAAATCCATAATTCCTCCTGCAATTCACGTTTTCTTTCTATTGTAGCATGACCGCGCTGCAAAAGATAGCCCGGCGGCGCACAAAAAAACACCGGAAGCTGATGCAAAGCCTCCGGTGTCTTTTTATGATGCCTTATGGGGTTTACTGCTACACTTTGCACCGCCTGCGTTCAGTACAAAGCTTACAGCTCCCTCTATTTTTAAAGGTTGTACTTAGTTTACAGCATTTCGGGCGGTTCGTCAAGAGCTTTTTCCAGCTTTTGCCGGCAAAAACCGGAATATCACAACATTATCACAACTGCAGCTGGTGGTAGCACGCGCCCTCCATGGTCTTCCAACAGGCGGTGCTTCCCTCCAGGGTCATGTAGCTGTGGGCGGTGTTTTCCTTGGGCAGGCTTACAGAGCCGGGGTTCAGGTAAAGGCTCCCCTGCCCGAAGTTTGTCCATGCGGGCACATGGGTGTGACCGTGGAGCAAAATATCCCCCGGGGCAAGGGGCGGCAGATGGTTCAGGTTGAACACATGGCCGTGGGTAACGTAGACCAGCCGCTGCCCCACCGGCAGCACGGCGTAGTCTGCCAGCACCGGGAAGGTGAGTACCATCTGGTCTACCTCGGCGTCGCAGTTGCCGCGCACACACAGCAGCCTGGGCGCAAGGCTGTTCAGCAGCGGAATCACCTTTTTGGGGGCGTAATCCCGGGGCAGGTCGTTGCGGGGGCCGTGGTAGAGCAGGTCTCCCAGAAACAGCAGGCGGTCGGCCTGCTCCCGTTCAAAGGCCTGCTGCAGCTGCTGCGCATAATAATAGGAGCCGTGCAGGTCTGATGCGATCATCCATTTCATATACAATGCCCTCCCTCAGAGCCGGTTTGCCTTATTGTAGCGCCTGCTGTAAAAATGGTCAAGTGATTACAAAAGTCATACTTTTGTACCAAAACCCCTTGACACGCCGCTGAGGATGTGGTATTCTGCTGGAGTTGCAGCCCGCAAATGCGCAGGCTGCATATCGCGGACAGCTGCCGCGATCATAAAAACCGTGTGGATTTTTACAGCAACATTGCTACTTTTCGCCACACAATGACCTCACAAGGGCCATTGTGTGGCTTTTTTGTGCGCCGGAAACCGGCTACAGGCCGGTGCTGCGCCTTCCACATTTTTACTTTTTACAGATAGCAGGTGAAATTTTTCAATGAACGAAACTTTTATGAAGGAGAAGCCGGTGCTGCCGCTGCTGCTCTCGATGGCACTGCCCAACGTGGTCTCCATGCTGGTGAACAGCCTCTACAATATCGTGGACAGCCTGTTTGTGGCGCGCATCAGCGAGGACGCCATGACCGCGTTAAGTCTGGTGTTTCCCATCCAGAACTTTTCCAACGCCATTGCCATCGGCTTTGGCATCGGCATCAACGCCATGATCGCGCTGTATCTGGGCGCAGGCGACCGCGAAAAGGCAGAGACGGCCGCAACCCATGGCTTTGTGCTCAGCCTTGTGCACGGCGTGGTGATGATGGTGGTCAGCATTGCCATCATGCCCGGCTTTCTGCGCCGCTTTACGCAGGACGAGGGGTTGATCGCTGCCGGTATCACCTACTCTACCATCGTGTTCCTGTTTTTGGTCGTGAACATGGTCTCGCTGGCCTTTGAAAAGATCTTTCAGGCGGTGGGCCGCATGAAGGTGTCCATGGTCGCCCTGATCACCGGCTGCGTGTGCAATATTCTGCTGGACCCGGTGCTCATCTTCGGGCTTGGGCCGGTGCCTGCCATGGGCATTGCAGGCGCGGCACTGGCTACCGGCATCGGTCAGGTGCTCAGCGTGGTGGTCTACCTTGTGGTCTACCTGCGTACCGAGTTGCCGGTGCGGCTGCGCCGCAGCTGTCTACGCCCGGACGCGGCGTTGGACGGCAGACTGTACGCCATCGGCGTTCCGGCCATCCTGAATCTGGCGCTGCCCTCGCTGCTGGTCACCTTCCTTAACGGATTGCTGGCGGCCTTTTCTCAGAGCTATGTGGTGGTGCTGGGCATCTATTATAAATTGCAGACCTTTTTGTACCTGCCTGCCAACGGCTTCGTGCAGGGCATGCGTCCCCTTATCGGCTATAACTACGGTGCGCGGGAGCACGCCCGGGTGAAAAAGCTGTTCCAGCTGACCCTGCTCATGAGCGCTGCCATCATGGCGGCGGGCACGGTGATCTGTCAGGTTGCTTCCGGGCAGCTGATGGGACTGTTCACCCAGAACCCCGAAACCATCGCCGCCGGGCAGACCGCGCTGCGCATCATCAGCATCGGCTTTGTCATCTCGGCAGTCTCCACCACCGCCTCCGGTGCACTGGAGGGGCTGGGCAAGGGCGCAGAATCGCTGGTCATCGCCCTGTGCAGGTACGTCGTTTTCATCATGCCGCTGGCTGCACTGCTGTGTAACTGGCTGGGCGCAGACGGCGCATGGCACGCCTTCTGGCTTACCGAGGTGCTGGCGGCAGTGGTCTCCGGTATCGTCTACCGCCGGGCGGTCACACATAAAAAATAAGAATTTCTGATAGGGGCGTTTCATAACGTCCCTATTTTTCATTGACACTACGGGAAAAGTACGGTAAAATAATTTTCGTGTTTTGACAAAAACTGTCAGTGCGCAAGATATTACAGAGGATGTGGAAGTATATGATCGAGACCATTGCCGCCGTCAATCAGGCGGTGAACAGCTTTATCTGGGGCATCCCCGCCATGGTGTGTATCATTGGCGTGGGGCTGCTGCTCAGTGTCCGCACGGGCTTTTTGCAGATCCGCAAATTCCCTTACGCCATCCGTACCACCGTGGGTCGGATGTTCCGCAAGCGGGATGCCTCGGACGGTGCCATGACCCCTTTTCAGGCGGTGTGCACCGCGCTGGCGGGCACGGTTGGCACCGGCAACATTGCCGGTGTGGCGGGCGCTATCGCCATCGGCGGCCCGGGTGCCGTGTTCTGGATGTGGTGCTCTGCGCTGCTGGGGATGTGCACCAAGTTTGCCGAGGTGACGCTGGCCGTGCATTTCCGGGAGCGCAGCGATACCGGCGAGTGGGTGGGCGGCCCGATGTACTATATTAAAAACGGCCTTGGCCGCCGCTGGCAGTTTCTGGCCGTGCTGTACGCGCTGTTCGGCGTGCTGACCGTGTTCGGTACCGGCAACGCAACGCAGGTGAATACCATCGTGGCAGCGGTGGATACCGCCCTGCTGGAATACGGGCTGGTGGGCGGCAGCTTTCTGCCCACCCTCAACCTCATCGTGGGTATCCTTGTGGCGGTGCTGGTGGCGCTGGTGCTGCTGGGCGGCATCAAGCGCATTGGCAGCGTAAGCGAGAAGCTGGTGCCCTTTATGGCACTGTTCTATATTGTGCTGTCGGTGGGCGTGGTGGTGCTCAACTTCTCCCGCCTGCCCTATGTGCTGGAATCCATCGTGGTGGGCGCGTTCAACCCTGCTGCCTTTACCGGCGGCACCATTGGCAGTCTGTTCGTCAGTATGCAAAAGGGCGTTTCCCGCGGCATCTTTTCCAACGAGGCCGGTCTTGGCACCGGTTCTATCGCCCATGCCTGCGCCGACACCAAAAAGCCGGTCAAGCAGGGCATGTTCGGTATTTTTGAGGTGTTTGCCGATACCATCGTCATCTGCACCCTGACCGCGCTGGTCATCCTGTGCAGCGGCACCCAGGTCAGCTACGGCGCAGCGGCGGGTGCTGAGCTGACCATCTCCGGCTTTACCACCACCTACGGCGGCTGGGCGTCCATTTTTACCGCTGTGGCGCTGTGCTGCTTTGCCTTTTCCACCATCATCGGCTGGGGTCTGTACGGCTCCCGCTTTCTGGTGTTCCTGTGCAAGAGCAACAAAGTGGCGCGCCCCTTCTTTGTGGTGTATGCTCTGGTGGCCATTCTGGGTGCTACCATGGACCTTGGTCTGCTGTGGAGCATCGCCGACACCTTCAACGGCCTGATGAGCATTCCCAACCTCATTGCATTGCTGCTGCTTTCCGGCACGGTGGTGCAGCTGACCCGCGCCTTTTTTAAATCAGAAGGGTGAGCGGCAGCTCTGCCCATAGTGGACAGAAACGCCGGAACGCGGTATACTGAGAAAAAACAACGGTGGCTATGCACCACAGGAGGTTCTAACGTGGAAAACTTTAACGAATTGCTGCAGAAGTATGCAGATTTTATCGTCCGGGTGGGTGTGAACCCGCAGCCGGGGCAGACCCTGATCATCAACTGCCCGCTGGAGGGTGCCCCGCTGGCACGGCTGTGCGTGCGCAGTGCCTACGAGGCCGGTGCGCGGGACGTGCAGGTGAACTGGCAGGATGACGCCGTTACCCGCATCCGCATGGAGCTGGGCAGCGTGGACGCCCTGACCGACCACAAGGGCTGGCAGCTGCGCCGCTATCTGGACTACGCCGAGAGCGAGGGCAGTGTGTGCGTGCTGCACCTCATCGCGGACGACCCGGAACTGTTTGCCGGGCTGGACGGTGCCAAGATCAGCCGGGTGAACAGCGCGAACCGCAGCTTTATGCAGCCGTGGCGGGAGTACACCATGAACGACCGGGTGCAGTGGTCCATCGCCGCCCTGCCCGCAGAGCCGTGGGCAAAGAAGATGTTCCCGGAGCTGGACACTGCCGCCGCCATTGAAGCACAGTGGAAGCTGATCTTTGATACCTGCCGTGTGACCGGCGGCGATCCGGTAGGGGAGTGGCAGAAGCATCTGGACCGCCTGAACGAGCTGGGCGCAAAGATGAACGCCCTGGATCTGGAAAGCGTGCATTTTGAAAGCGCCAACGGCACCGACCTGACCGTGGGTCTGGCGGAACAGGCGGTGTGGGAGAGCGCCGGCAGCAAAAACGAGAAGGGTGTGCCCTTCCTGCCCAACATCCCCACCGAGGAGGTGTTCACCGCGCCCCATAAGGATAAGGTGGACGGCATCGTTTACGGCACAAAGCCTTACGTCTTTAACGGTCAGCTCATCAAGAATTTCCACGTCACCTTCAAGGATGGCAAGGTGGTGGAGCACGGCGCCGACGAGGGCGCAGACCTGCTGGGCCAGCTGCTGGACACCGATGAGGGCGCACGCCACATTGGTGAGGTGGCACTGGTGCCCGCCTCCAGCCCCATCAACCGCAGCGGCAAGCTGTTCTATAACACCCTGTTTGACGAGAACGCTGCCTGCCACATCGCCTTTGGCGACAGCTACCCCGGCACCACCGTGGGCGGCACCGGCCTTTCCAAGGAGGAGCTGGCAGCCCGCGGCATGAACCACTCCTCCCTGCACGAGGACGTGATGATCGGTGCAGAGGACAGCCGCATCACCGGTAAATGCCGCGATGGCCGCACTGTGCCGCTGTTTGAAAACGGCGTCTGGGTGCTGTAAAAAGCCCCAAAGGGTGCGCAACGGCAAAAAAATTGCGAAAATGCTTGCATAAATCGCAAGAGTATGCTATATTCTAGTAGTACGATATAGTTTAACCTGAAACGTGGGCCGCAAGGTCCGCGTTTCTTGTTTGTTTGGAGGTTTTTATGGCGAAGCAGTCTGGCGGCAACACCGCGCAGAGAGTGGAAGCGCTTGTCCGTCCCACGGTGGAAGGCATGGGTCTGCGCCTGTGGGATGTGGTTTTTGAGAAGGAAGGGCCGGACTGGTATCTTCGCATCCTCATCGACCGGGACGGCACCATGGATACCGACACCTGTGCAGAGGTGTCCCACGCACTGGACCCCATTCTGGATGAGGCAGACCCCATCGACCAGAGCTATTATCTGGAAGTGGGCAGCCCCGGCCTTGGCCGCAAGCTGACCCGCCCGGAGCACTACGAGGCGCTCAAGGGCCAGAAAGTGCGGGCAAAGCTCATCCGCCCCAACGCTGACGGCGTGCGGGAGCTGTCCGGCATCCTGACCGGCCGCGAGGGCAGCACCGTGACGCTGGAAACCGAGAACGGCCCCGTGACCTTTGAGGTGAATGCAGCCTCCGGCGTGCAGCTGTGCGACGACGAGGATTTGTTCAACTGAGAAGAACCGTCTCTGATGGAGAAAAGAGAACAAAATATATAGGAGGAACCCGAAAAATGACAGCAGCGAATAAGGACTTTTTTGAAGCGCTCTCCATGCTGGAGCATGAGCGCGGCATCACCGCAGAATACCTGATCGAAAAGATCAAGGCGGCTATCATCATTGCCGTCAAGAAGAACTATGAGGTCGAGGAGGATCACATCCGGGTGGATATCGACCCCGACACCGGCCGCTTTGACGTGGCACTGATCCAGGATATCGTGGCAGACGAGGACTGGTACGACGAGCACGCCGAGATCGGTGTGACCGAGGCACGCAAGATCCGCAGCAGCTACGAGGTGGGCGACCGCATCATCACCCCGCTCAAGACCCGCGATTTTGGCCGTATTGCCGCCCAGACCGCAAAGCACGTCATCCGTCAGGGCATCCGCGAGGCCGAGCGCAACCAGCAGCTCAGCGAGATCCAGTCCCGCGCACATGACATCGTGCAGGCCACCGTTACCCGCGTGGATACCGAGAAGGGCATTGTAGCGCTGGATCTGGGCAAGGGCGGCGAGGCTGTTCTGCCCCGCAACGAGCAGGTGCCCGGCGAGGTGTACACCGAGGGCGAGACCCTGCAGGTCTACATCGTGGACGTGGTCAGCACCGAGCGCGGCCCCCGCGTGATGATCAGCCGCACCCATCCCGGCCTTGTCAAGCGCCTGTTTGAGCTGGAAGTGCCCGAGATCTTTGACGGCACTGTGGAGGTAAAGGCCATCAGCCGCGAGGCCGGTGCCCGCACCAAGATGGCTGTCTGGTCCAAGGACCCCAACGTCAACCCTGTTTCCGCCTGCATCGGCGAGCACGGCGCCCGCGTGGCCGCTGTTGTGGAAAAGCTGGGCGGCGAGAAGATCGATATCGTCAAGTGGAGCGAGGATATCTCGGAGTTCATCTCCGCAGCCCTGAGCCCCGCCAAGGTGGTCAAGGTGGAACTGCTGCCCGGAGAGACCCGCTCCTGCCGCGTCACCGTGCCCGACCAGCAGCTGAGCCTTGCCATTGGCAACAAGGGTCAGAACGCCCGCCTGTGCGCACGCCTGACCGGCTACAACATTGATATCCGCCCCGAGAGCGGCTATTATGGCGACGGAACAGACGAGAGTGGCTATTATTAAAAAGGAGAATGAACCATGAGACACGATGTATTGGGCGTCGGTATCGACGCTGTGACAGAAGCGCAGGCGCTGGATATTATTACCGGCTTTGTGCGCGAGGGAGGCGCGCATCAGGTGGTGACGGCCAATCCTGAGATCCTCGACAACGCAACGCGCACGCCTGCGCTGCACGCGTTGATCCGTCGCGCTGCGCTGGTGACTGCGGACGGCCAGGGTGTGCTTTTGGCTGGGCGCATCCTCGGCACGCCGTTTCCTGCACGCGTGACCGGGATCGAGCTGGCAGAAGCGCTCTGCCGCGAAAGCGCAGCGCGCGGACTTTCGCTCTATTTCCTCGGCGCAGCGCCGGGCGTTGTCGACGAAGCGGCAGAAAAAATGCGTGCCGCTTATCCTGGTGTCAGGATCGTCGGCACGCATCACGGCTATTTCAAAAAGGAAGGGCCAGCAGCGGTGCTCGCTGATATCAAAGCGACGAAGCCAGATATTCTCCTCGTCGGCATGGGCTCGCCGTATCAGGAGCAGTTCATCGATGAACACCTTGCAGAATGTGGCGTCAGCGTCGGCATCGGCGTCGGCGGCAGCTTCGATGTGCTCTCCGGTCGTGTGGAGCGCGCGCCGGAGATCTTCATCCGGCTCAAGCTGGAATGGCTCTATCGCATCGCCAGCGACCGCAAGCGCTGGAAACGCGCACTGGCGCTGCCGCGCTTTGTGCTCAAGGTGCTGCGCCAGCGCTTTGTAAAACGATAAAGACACTTGATAACAACGCCCGTCGGTGGTCGGCACGCGTCAGCACGCGGTTTATCACTGATGGGCGATTTTCTTTACATAGATTTAACAAAGAGTTTACCGAAACACGGTTGCACTGTCCGCCGTGGGCGTGCTATCCTATCATTGTTAAGAAAATGTAAGCGCTCTGTTAAACTGAAAGGGTGGACGTAATCGATCATGAATGAGACGCTACAAATTATTTTTGGGCTGTTCGGAGGGCTCGCGATCTTCCTTTATGGGATGAATCTCATGAGCGACAGCCTGCAGAAAGTCGCCGGCGAACGCATGCGCACGATCCTCGGCCTGCTCACGAAAAATCCTGTGATGGGCGTGATCTCCGGTGCGCTGGTCACGGCTGTGCTGCAGTCGAGCTCAGCGACTTCCGTCATGGCCATCGGTTTTGTCAGCGCTGGGCTGATGACGTTGCCCCAGGCCATTTCCATCATCTTCGGCGCCAACATCGGGACGACGATGACGGCGCAGCTGATCGCGTTCAAGCTCAGCGATTATATTTATCTCATCATCATCGTCGGGTTCCTGCTCTATTTCTTCGCCAAGAAAGAGCGCATCAAATCGATCGGTGCCACGATCTTTGGCTTTGGTCTGCTCTTTGACGGGATCGAGATCATGGGCTCCGTCATGAAACCGCTGGCGACCAGCCCGGTGTTCTCGAACATGATCCAGCAGGTCGCTGACGTGCCGATCCTCGGCTTGCTCACAGGTTTGGTGATGACGCTCGTTGTGCAGAGCTCCAGCGCCACCATCGCTGTGCTCCAGAACATTGCGTCGACGGCTGGGCCGGATGGCGTTTCGAGCATCATCGGTCTCGCTGGCGCGCTGCCGGTGCTCTTTGGCGACAACATCGGCACAACCATCACAGCTGTGCTCGCCTCCATCGGCCAGAGCATCAACGCCAAACGTACCGCTGCTGCTCACTGCATCTTCAACCTCAGCGGCTCGCTGATCTTTATCTGGCTTATTGTGCCATATTCCCATATTATTGAAATGATCTCGCCAAAGGGGCCGGAGATCGAAGTCATCTCGCGCCAGATCGCCAATGCCCACACCTGCTTCAACGTTGTGATGACGCTGATCTGGACGCCGCTGATCTATCTCATGGTGAAGATCGTTTGCCGCATCGTCAAGGACAAAGGCGCTGCTGCTACGCAGTCCATCGCCGAACCACGTTTCCTCGATCAGAAGATGATCGGCCGCCCGGTTGCCGCGCTGGAAATGGTTTCCAACGAGACGGCGCGCATCACCGATCTCGTGCGCGGTGTGCTCTATAAAATGAGCGACGCTTCCAAAGATACCGTCGTCGAGATCAGCGGCAAGCTCATTGAGGATTGCTCAGAGATACGCGCGCTCTGTTTGCGCACGCAGGATTTCCTGTCGGCGGTCATGGCGAGTGGGAAGCTTTCCGAAGCGCAGGCTGATCGCACCACAGATATGATGTTCATCGTCGACAATCTGGATCGCATCACCGAGCATCTCAAGGACATCAATGAAAATGTCAACGCCATCCAGCAAAGCGACATAAAATATTCCAACACAGCTGCCGAGGATCTGAACAAGTACGCGCTCAAGCTCATCGATATGTACGAGACATCGATCATCGGCCTCGTCGGCGATGTCGACGTTGATCGCAAAAAGCTCGAGCTCACGCGCTCCGAACTCTTCGAGCTGCGCGCAAAAATGTTCCGCGCCCACACCAAGCGCGTGCAGAAGGGAAAATGCGACGCGTCTCTCACAGCGCCGTTTGGTTCCCTGCTGCAGGATCTGGAGACCATCGCTTCTGGTTGTATGGATATTGCCGACCAGGTTGAAGAGCAGCATACCATCGAGATCGATCTGTCCAGCGACAGCGACGAACCAATTCCGGTGCTTGCCTGATCGTGAGTAGTGCCCACCATCCCGCACAGACGTCCAACGCGGCGTTTGGGCGGGATTTTTTTACGCAGATTTAACAGAGGTTTCACGTAATCTTGCTTTTGTTTGCGTGTATTTCCGGTATAATTCACATAAGATATTTGTGAAAAATCGCTGCGGCTACCCCGATTATATGCAGGTGGAGCCGTAGTCTATCAGAGAGGAGGAAGCGCTGTGCACAAGGAGCACGAGATCGTCGCGGCGGTCACTGCTGCGAAAAAAGATCGCGAAAAAGCGGATGCGCTGCTGCGCGATTACCTGCCGTTTATCCGCGCCCAGGCGGCGAAGCAGGTTGGCCATCCGGTGAGCGATCAGGACGATGCGCAGAGCATTGCGATGATCGCATTTCACGAAGCGATCCTGGGCTACGATCCAGGGCGCGGCGCTTTTCTGCCGTATGCAGCGATGGTGATCAAAAGCCGCATCATCGACCATCAGCGCAGAGAAGCGCGGCATCAGGGCCAGCTTTCTCTCGATGCGGAGCAGGGCGACGATTCGCGCCCGTTGCTGGAAGAAGTTGCCGATACGCGCGATCGTTTCGCCGAAGCGGCGGGACTGGCGGCGACGCAGAAAGAGATCGCCGAGCTGGCAGCGGTGATGGCGGAATTCGGCGTGAGCTTCAGCGATGTGGCGGAGCAGTCGCCAAAACAGGCGCGCACCCTTGAAGCCTGCACGGCGGCGGTACGCTACGCAGCTGCGCATGAGAGCCTGTTGGAGGAATTGTTGCGCACGAAGAAACTGCCGCTGGCGGCGCTTGTGCGCGGTGCTGGCGTAGAGCGCAAAACGCTGGAGCGCCATCGCAAGTATGTGCTGGCGATGCTCCTCATTCTGACGAACGGGTACGAGAGCGTTCGCGGCCATCTGCAGCATGTTCTGAAAGGAGGGCGTCGTTCATGAAATATCTGGTCATGGAAAGCGAGCCGGGATATGCGATCGTCCTCGACGAAGAGGGGCGCTTTCTGCGTGTCGCCAATCAGGGCTATGCGGTCGGTGAGACGCTGACGGAAGTGAGCGAAATGGCGGCGCCTGCTGCGCCAAAACGCCGGTTCAGTCGCTATCTGGCGGCGGTGGCGATGGTCGCCTGTCTGCTTTTTGCGGCGCTCGGCGTGTACGAATGGCAGCAGCCGTTCGCTTCTGTGTACATGACGATCAATCCGGAGGTGCGCATCGATGTGGACCGTGATGAGATGGTTGTCGGTCTGGACGGCGTCAACGACGACGGCGCGGATCTCGTCAGCGGCTATGCGTACGACGACAAATCTCTCGAGCTGGTGATGGACGAGCTGGTAGATCGCGCGATCGAGATGGGCTATCTGTCTGAAGGCGGCACGATCAGTCTCACGCTCGACGCCGACAGCGACGAATGGATCGTCAGCCGTAGCGACGCGCTGAGCACGCAGCTGAACGCGCATCTGGACGAAAAGCTCTCGGTCACCATCTATGTCACGAACCAGGAAACGTCGCAGCAAACAGGCAGCGACTATGGCGATTCTGATTACGCAGAAGAAGCGACGGTTGTGGATGTGCCACAGCAACCAGCGCAGCCTGCACAGGAACCGACGGCGCCGGCCTACGCGGAGGGCGACAGCGCGTATGAGGATGATGATTATGAGGATGGCGATTCTGGCTATGAGGCAGATGACGATTGAAAAATTTTCGCAAAAAAATTCCTGTTTACCCCGTTTTTCTTCTGTGCGCTGGGTAATCTCTGGATGTAAGCGGGGAGGCGCAGAAAAAATAAAAAGTTTTGCGAGCGACCCCGGTTTCTGCAGCAAACCGACGTAATCTATCAGCAAATGGACGAAGATCCACCAATCATTTACCCTTTAGGAGGCTGACCATTATGAAAACCACGAAGAAGAAATCCTTACTGACCATCGCTCTGGCGCTGGGAATGAGCCTGGCTGTGCTGAGCGGCTGCAGCCAAAACGATGCAGCGAGCACCTCGACGGCTTCTGCGCCTGCTGAAAACAGCGCGCAGGTGGCGAGCGGCGGCACGCTGGTGCTCAAGGTAAATCCGGAGATCGCGCTCGCATACGACGACGCTGGCCTTGTCACCGGACTCACCGCGCGCAACGGCGACGCCGAAGCGATCCTGGAAAAGAGTGGCGACCTGATCGGG
>OGOX01001548.1_pt1 | contig 14578 bp, 13 predicted proteins | sample 1552761 | NCBI WGS metagenome assembly OGOX01 (sample SAMEA2580212, study PRJEB22360) | human gut metagenome | biome: human gut; feature: human-associated habitat; material: faeces | place: Denmark | collected 2008/2010
GGCCATCCGGCCTCTGTCCGTGTTCCAGACATGGCGGGTGGCCCAGGAGGTCGCTGTCGACGTGGTGGGCTGCGGCGGTATCGTGTGCGCCGCGGACGTAAAGGAATACATGGCCGCCGGCGCAAAGGCCGTGGAGATCGGCACTGCCAACTTCACAGAGCCGGAGACGATCATACGGATCACAGAGGCACTATAACGCCCGCGGGCCGGGCAAAATGTACGAAACAGACGGGAGGAATGGACATGGTGGCAGTGGGCATCAGCGGTGCGACGGGCTGTATATACGGTATCCGGCTGCTGGAGGCACTGCGGGCGCTGGGACAGGAGACAGAGCTGATACTCAGCGACTGGGGCGCAGAGACCATACGGCTGGAAACGGATCTCACCGTGGAGCAGGTCAAGGCGCTGGCGGACCGGGTATACGACAACCGCAATATGGCCGCACAGGCGGCCAGCGGTTCCAGCTGCGCGGACGCCATGGTCATCGCCCCATGCAGCATGAAGACCCTGGCGGGCATCGCTATGGGCTATGACGACAGCCTGCTGGTGCGGGCGGCAGATGTGATGCTGAAGGAGCGGCGGCGGCTGATACTGCTGACGCGGGAAACACCGCTGAATTTGAGCCACATCCGCAATATGGAGACGGTAACGCTGATGGGCGGCATCATCCTGCCGCCGGTACCGGCCTTTTACAGCCGGCCGCAGACGGTGGACGACATCGTGGATCAGACAGTCAGCCGGACGCTGCGGCTGCTGGGTCTGGACGGCGGGGAAAGGTTCAGGTGGAACGGAAATGGCTGAGCGTGTGGTGGAGCGAACACTGAGCGACGGCGGACTGTCCATACACTACCGGCTGGAACGGCTGGGCGGCGACCTGCTGCTGACCGTGACCGGCGGGGCGGCCCACGTAGGCTGCGTCGTACTGGCCACACACCGGCAGAGCCTGACAGGCAGCGGCACGGACAGCGCCGACAGCAGCGTTCTCAATCGCAGCGGGCACAAGGACGAATTCTTGCTGCGGGCGCTGGCAGAACGGCTCAGCGCCGTGGCCGGCTGTGCCGTGGCTGCCGTGGGCGGCGTACATTACGACGGTCTGGACCAGCAGGGACTGCGGCCCGCCGCCCATATTGAACAGCAGGCGCTGGCACAGGCAGAGGACTGGGCGGCGGAATTGCTGCCGTAACGGGAAACAAGAAACACAGAGGGGAGGCATGCCGCTGTGGCACAGCGCGAACAGGACATCCTGCGGGTGGACGCCCGGGACAAGGTGACCGGGCGGACGAAATATGCGGCTGATCTCGTCTTTGACGGTATACTGTACACAAAATCAGTGCACGCGGACCTCCCCCATGGGAAGCTGCTGGCGGTGCATACCGCGGCGGCACTGGCGGCGGAGGGCGTGGCCGGTGTGTACACCGCCCGGGACATACCGGGCCGAAATGTGGGCGACAATGAGAAGCCCATCATGGTATATGACACTATACGGAGCCGGGGCGATTGCATCGCCGTGGTCGCGGCCGTCTCACAGGAGGCGGCAGACCGGGCGGCGCGGCTGGTCACCTATGAAGCCCAGCCCATGCCCGCGGGATTCGACCCGGAGGAAGCACTGCTGCCGGACGCGCCCAAGCTGTACGACGACGGAAACCTGATACTGGAGCACCGCGTCCGCAAGGGGCGGGCGGCAAAGGGCTTTGACGAGGCGGACATCATTGTGGAACGGGAGTTCCGCACCCAACGGGTGATCCCCGGGGCCATCGAGCCGGAGAGCGTGGTGGTGTCGCCTCAGGACGGAGAGCTGCGGGTCTACTGCCCGTGCAAGGCACCCTTCAACATCCGGCGTATCGTGGCGGCGGCCTGCGGGCTGCCCATGAGCGCTGTACGGGTGACACAGCCCGGTATGGGCGGGTCCTTCGGCGGCAAGGATGACGACGCCGGGGCTATGGCCGCAAGAGCCGCTATCGCGGCGCTGCACACCGGGCGGCCCTGCCGCATGACATGGCGCAGCAGCGAGACGCTGCTGGAGGGCGTAAAGCGGCATCCCTTTCACATCTACTACAAGGCCGGCGCAAAGCGGGACGGCACACTGACCGCCATTGAGGTGCGGGGCTTTGTGGACGGCGGCGCATACCTGTCCAAGAGCAAGACCACCACATGGCGCAGCGGTATCGAAGCCACAGGGCCCTATCGGGTGGAACACGTGGACGTGTGCATGAAAGCGGCCTATACCAACAACTGCTATGCCGGCAGTGTGCGTGGCTTCGGCTCGCCGCAGATCGACTTCGCCACCGAATCTGTGATGGACGAGCTGGCACAGCAGCTGGGCATGACGCCCTGGGCCTTCCGGGAGAAAAACCTGCTGCGGGACGGCGACATATCCGGCTCCGGCCAGCCCATGCGCGACGTGAGCGCAGGTGCGTGCCTGGAACGCCTGCGGCGGGAATTCGGCGAGGACCTGCGGCCCTTTGTCCGGAGCGGAAAGCTGGTGGGCAGGGGCATCGCCTGCCTGTACCGGGGCGAGTCCTACGGTGCGGGCACACCGGTGCAGGACACCTCCGGCGTGACCATCGTATTAAACGCGGACGGCAGTCTGAACGTGAGCACCGGACTGAGCGAGGTGGGCCAGGGCGGTCACACGCTGCTGACGGCCATCATCGGCCGGGAGTTGGGGCTGCCGCCGGAACGCATACACATCGCGCCGGCGGACACGGACTACTGTGTGGATTCCGGGTCCACCGCCGCCTCACGGGGGACCATCACCGCGGGCAACGCCGCCTGGCTGGCAGCACAGGAGGCCAAGCAGCAGATCAACACCGCACTGTGGGAATACCGGGGGTTCGACGGACCCATCGTATATGAGGACGGGCTGGTCCGCTGCGGTGACGAGCAGATGACCTTCACCGAGGCGGTAGGGGTCCTGCGGAATACCGGACGGGATATGCGCGCCCACGGCTGGTGGGCCGCCCCCAAGACATTCTGGGACAGAGAGAAATGCCGGGGCAGCAATTATATGTCCTACGCCTATGGCGCCTGCGGCGCTGAGGTGGAGATAGACCCCATTACCGGAAAGACCGACGTAACTGACTTTGTGGCCGTACACGACATGGGCCGCATCATTAACCACGCTGCCACGGTGGGACAGGTAGGCGGCGGTGTATCCATGGGCGTAGGCTACGCCTTGACGGAAAATGCCGACACACCGGGCGGCGTGACACGCGCCGCTGATCTGGACAGCTATCTGCTGCCCACAGCACTGGATATGTGTCCCGTGCGGACGGTGCTGCTGGAGGAAGGCGCCGGCGTTCCGCCGCTGCTGGTACACGGCATTGGAGAACCGGCCACCTCTATCGTAGCGCCGGCCATCACCAACGCTATGTCCGCGGCGCTGGGCGCACGGATAGACACCCTGCCGGCGGACCTGGAAACGGTACGGGCCATACTGGACGAGAAAAAGAGGTAGCTATGTTTCTGCAAGCGGGCAGCCCCGCGGAGCTGCGGGCCTATATGGCACAATACCCCGACAGCCGGTGCATTGCCGGCGGCACGGATATCATGCCGGTGCAGAACCGGGAAAATGACCATGAGGCGGTGTTCATCGATATATCCGGCGCAGCGGCGCTGCACCGGATCGTGTCGGAGGACGGCGTGCTGTCCGTCGGGGCAGCGGCGACCTTCGCCGAGATAGAACGAAACGCGCTGCTGCGGCAGTACGCGCCGGTGCTGTGCCTTGCCGCATCACAGGTGGGGTCCCCTCAGATACGAAATCTGGGCACCATCGGCGGCAATGTGGCACATGGGAGCCCCGCAGCGGACACCCTGCCGGTGCTGGCCATGCTGGACGCGGAGGTGCGGCTGTACAGCGCCACGGAGGGCACCTGCCGGGACATACCGGTGGATACCTTCATCACCGGACCGGGACAGACCCTGCTGCGTCCCGGCGAATACATAGAGGCGCTGCGCTTTTCCCCGCCGGAGGCGAGCTGGCGCATGGCCTATGAAAAAGTGGGACGGCGCAATGCGCTGGCCATCTCCCGGCTCAGCGCCTGCGGAGCGGCCAGATGGGAGGGACAGCGCCTGACCGGACTGCGCCTTGCGCTGGGCGCCGTATTCCCCACGCCGCGGCGGCTGTACGCAGCAGAAGCACTGCTTTTGAGGGAACAGCCCTCCCCTGCCGCGGAAATGCAGGCGGCAGAGCTGGTAACACAGGCCATCGTGGCGGCCGCCGGGCGGCGGGCCTCGGCCAGCTACAAGCTGGCGGTGGCCCCGGAGCTGCTGCTGCGGACACTGCGCCGCACCCGAGAGGAGGCGGACCAATGAAGATAGGTTTTACGCTCAACGGCGCGCCCGTCTGCGTGGAGGCGCCGGGGACGGTGTCGCTGCTGACATTGCTGCGGGACTACTGCCGCCTGACCGGCACCAAACGGGGCTGCGACATCGGCGAATGCGGCGCCTGCACGGTGCTGCTGGACGACAGGGCGGTGACCTCCTGCATGGTCATGGCCGGGCAGGTACAGGGCCGCCGGGTGGTGACCATTGAGGGCCTGACCGGACACGACGGCGCACTGAGCCCCCTACAGCAGGCGTTTGTGGACCACTTTGCCGTACAGTGCGGCTTCTGCACGCCCGGCATGATCATGAGTGCCACAGCGCTGCTGCACGAGGACCCGCATCCCTCCCGGGAGAAGATACGGCGGGCGATCTCGGGCAATCTGTGCCGGTGCACAGGCTACGACGCTATTGTGGACGCCATTGACGCCGCAGCGGCGGAGATGGCCAAGCTGGTATAAAACAAGCGTGGTAATTACCCCTTATGGGGCGATTATAAATTCAAAAATACGAAGGAGAAAGACATGAAAAAGCTATTTGCATTGCTGCTGGCGCTTGTCATGGCCCTGTCTCTCGTCGCCTGCGGCGAGAAGAAGGATGACACCGGGGACAAGACCGATGACAGCAACCCCTCCACCGGCATGGAGCTGACACAGGCCACCGATCTGGTGATCGCTACCGGCGGCACCTCCGGTGCGTGGTACCCCATCGGCGTCAGCATCGCTGACACCCTGACCAACGTGGATAACAACCTGTTCGTTACCTCCGAGGTCACCAACGGCGGCGTGGAGAACGCCCGCCTGCTGGGCACCCATGCGGCCAATGTCGGCTTCGTGAACTCCGACACCGCGTACTTCGCCACCCATTCCGAGGATGCTTTCGCGTCCGAGCCCGCGTATGAGCTGTACGGCCTGGCCAACCTGTATGACAGCGTGCTGGAGATCGCCGTGCTGGTTGACAGCGGCATCAACAGCATCGCAGATCTGGCCGGCAAGCGCGTGGTGGTGGGCACCCCCGCCTCCTCCGCCTCCACCATGGGCTGGACGGTGCTGGGCACCTATGGTCTGACCGACAAGGACGTGAAGGGCTCTGAGCTGAGCATCGCCGAGGGCGTTGAGGCCCTGAAGAACGGCGATGTGGACTGCGTGTTCATCTTCAGTGCCGCCCCCAACAGCGCCCTGACCGAGCTGTCCGTGACCAAGAACTTCAAGCTGCTGAGCATCGACGAGGAGCATCAGAAGGCCGCGATCGAGCAGCACAGCTACTTCAGCACCGCTACCCTGTCCGCTGACCTGTACACCTGCACCAGCGAGGACACCACCACCCTGGCCATGCCCACTCTGCTGGCCTGTGACAGCAGCCTCAGCAACGAGGCCGCCTATCAGTTCGTGAAGGGCATCTATGAAAATCTGGACGTGATCTCCACCTCCCACGCGATGGCCGCCAAGATCAACCTGGACCACGCTGCCAACATCAACCTGGAGATCCACCCCGGTGCCCTGCAGTACTACCGCGAGATGGGCATTGTTGACTGATCTTCCCTCTCTTTTCCCCCCTGTCCCATCGGACGGCGGGCTTCGGCCCGCCGCCCGGTGCGGCCCCACATTCCGGAAATAACGAAAGGATCGGAACATGGCAACTAAGTCAAAATTCAGCGATGTACTGAGTAAGATCGCGTTTGTGATTGCCGTTCTGCTGACCCTGTTTCAATCGTACACTGCACTGTTCGGCGTTTTGACCGCCGTATACCAGCGGGCGATACACCTTGGTCTGGCGAGCAGCTACATCTTCCTGTTCAACATGGCAAACCCCAAGGAGAAGGGGAAAGTTTTTCACATCATCATCAATTTTATCGGGCTGGTGGCTTCCGCCGGCTCCAACTTCTACATCTGCCTGCACTATGCGGAGATCCAGGGGCGCTTGGGTATCACCACTGAGCTGGATATGATCTTCGGCGCGCTGCTGCTGGTGGCGATCCTGATCATGGGATATGAGTCCCTGGGCTGGGCGCTGCCCACCATCTCCGTGATCTTCCTGCTCTATGGCCTGTTTGGTCATCTCATCCCCGGTGCGCTGAGCCACCAGGCCTTTACATTCAAGCGCCTGATCTCGTTCCTGTATCTGGGTACCGAGGGTGTTTTCGGTTCGGCAATGAGTGTCAGTGCGACATTTATCTTTATATTCATTCTCTTCGGCGCGTTTCTGGAGAAAAGCGGCGCCGGCCAGTTCTTCGTGAACCTGGCACTGACCGCCACCGGGCGCGTTACCGGCGGTCCCGCGCTGGCCGCCGTGGCCTCGTTCCTGTATTTCTCGAATTATACGACCATCGCCCCGGCCTCCGGCGCCATGCCGGGCCTGAAGGCGTTCGTCGCCGCCGTCTTTGGCGGCATCGGGTCGATCCCCGGCGCGGTCATCGGCGCGTTTATCATCGGCATCTGTGAGAACCTCCTCAAGGGCATGAAGCTGACGGCGTTCTCCGATGCGTTCACGTTTGCGCTGCTCATCGTCATCCTCGTCGTCAAGCCGACGGGCCTGTTCGGTGAGAAGCTGACCGAGAAAGTCTGAGGTGGAGCATATGGAAAAGAAAAAGGGCCTCTCCTTACAGACGATCCTGACCATTGCGGGCCTTGCGCTCGTCTATCTGCTGGCGTTCCTGCTCGACCGCATTCCGGGCGTGCCCATCATGCTCACGACCGTCCTGCGCAAGGGCGCAATTTACTCCCTCGTGGCGGTATCCATGAACCTTCTGAACGGCTTTACGGGACTGTTCTCGCTCGGACAGGCGGGCTTCATGCTCGTCGGCGCGTACACGTTTGCCGCCATCAACATTTCAAGCGGCATCCGCTCGACCGTGTATCAGTATTATGACCCGCTGCTCAACTTCTCCCTGACCGAGACGCTGCAAGGTGCGCTCGGCAATACGGCAGGCACGGTCCTCGGCGTGTTCATTTCGCTGCTGCTGGCGGGACTGCTGGCGGCGGTGCTGGCGTATCTGATCGGCCTGCCTGTTCTGAAGCTCAAGAGCGACTATCTGGCCATCGCGACGCTCGGCTTTGCCGAAATTATCCGCGCCCTTGTCCAGCTGGAGGCGTTCGCGCCTGTCACCAACGGCTCGCAGCTCCTGCGCGGCTTCCCGTATTTTCCGGATACGTTCATGCCGTTTGTGATCGTCGGCATCTGCATCGCCGTTGTCGTGCTGCTTATCAACTCGACCTATGGCCGCGCGTTCAAGGCCATCCGCGACGATGAGATCGCCGCCGAGGCCATGGGCATCAACCTTGCCCACCATAAACGCATGGCGTTTACCATTTCCTCGTTCTTTGCCGGGATATCCGGCGCGCTGCTGGCCATGTATCAGACCACGGTGCAGGCCAATACATTCAAATCCGCCATGACGTATGAGATTTTGCTCATCGTCGTCATCGGCGGCATCGGCTCGATCTCCGGCAGCTGCATCGGTTCGTTCCTGTTCATCGCGTGCTCCGAGTGGTGGCTGCGCTTCCTTGACAATGAGACCACCATCGAGACCACCATCGGCGCGTTCAAGGTCCCGCTGCTGCGCACGGGCTTCCGGATGGTCGTGTTCTCGGTCATCATCATGATCGTGGTGCTCTTCTTCCGCAAGGGCATCATGGGCACCCGTGAGCTTTCGCTGGCCGGGCTTGCCGACAGGCTGCGGAAAGAATCCGCGAAGGGAGGAAAACAGGCATGAGCACACCCGTCCTTCATGTGGAGCATATCACGATGCAGTTTGGCGGCGTCGTCGCCGTCAACGACCTGTCCATGGATATCTATCCCGGCGAGATCGTCGCTCTGATCGGCCCGAACGGCGCCGGCAAGACCACGGCCTTCAACTGCATCACCGGCGTTTACGAGCCGACCAACGGCCGTGTGGACTTCATGGGCGAACCCATCGTCTGCAACCATCCGCGCGGCAAGATGAAAAAGAGCTATGCGGGAGCGGAGTCGGAGCGGTATCTGTCCCTGCCGACCGTCTCCTACACGCCCGACAAGATCACAAAGCGCGGCATCGCGCGCACGTTCCAGAACATTCGTCTGTTCAAGTCTATGACCGTTTTTGAAAACGTCCTGACGGCCATGCACGTGCGCCGCACGTCCAATGTTTTTTCCGCCACGTTCCGCGCCAACCATAAGGAGGAGGCTGCGCAGCGCGAAAAGGCGCTGGAGCTGCTGAAAATCGTCGGCCTTGACGATGTGAAGGACGAGCTGGCGACGGCTCTGCCGTATGGCAAGCAGCGCAGGCTTGAAATTGCCCGCGCGCTGGCGACCAGTCCGAAGCTGCTGCTGCTCGACGAGCCTGCGGCTGGCATGAACCCGCAGGAGACGCTTGAGCTGACCGCTTTCATCCGCAGCATTCGCGACCGGTTCGGCCTGACCATCTTCCTCATCGAGCATCACATGAATCTTGTCATGGACATCTCCGACCGCATCTATGTCATCGACTTCGGCAAGCAGATCGCGGCGGGCGTTCCGGCGGAGATCCAAAACGATCCGCGCGTCATTGACGCGTATCTGGGGGTGGACGAGGATGCGTAATATTCTGGAAATCAAGAATCTGGTCGTCTCCTACGGCGGCATTGAGGCCGTCAAGGGCATCGACCTGAAGGTCGAAGAGGGCAAGATCGTCACCCTCATCGGCTCGAACGGCGCGGGCAAATCGACCACGCTGAAGGCAGTCGCCGGACTGGTCAGGCCGAAATCGGGTGAAATTCTCCTGAACGACGCGAATCTGGTCGGAAAATCGACCGACCAGATCGTTTCGAGCGGCGTTACGCTCGTGCCGGAGGGCCGCCGCGTGTTCGAGAACCTGACTGTTGCAGAAAATCTGCGCATCGGCGCATATCTGCGCAAGGACCCGCTGGCGGACGATCTGGCCCGGGTCTACGACCTCTTCCCGCGTTTGAAGGAGCGTGCGTGGCAGCAGGCCGGGACGCTCTCGGGCGGCGAGCAGCAGATGCTGGCTGTGGGCCGCGCGCTGATGGCAAAACCGAAGCTCATCATGATGGACGAGCCGTCTCTGGGCCTTGCACCCATCGTCGTCCGGGGCATTTTCGAGATCATCCGCGAGATCAACCGCCAGGGCATCACGGTGCTTCTCATCGAGCAGAACGCGAACATGGCGCTCAAAATCGCGGACTGGGCCTACGTCATGCAGACCGGCTCCATCCTCATGCAGGGTCCCGGCGAAGAGCTGGCCGCCAACGAGGAGGTCAAGGCCGCGTATCTCGGCACGGCAAAATAAAAGAAGCGATTCCCCCGGCAGCCGCCGGGGGATTTTTGCGCGGCTCCGGTGCGTGCGGTTTTTACACATCTTTTCCTGCTTGCCTATTGCCAGATCCGGCTGTTTTGTGCTAAACTGGATTAAATTTTCAGGAGAATCCAAATACGGGAGTGTGAATCATGAGTCGGGAACCGAAAAACAACGAAGAGGGCTTCATGTATAAGCTTGCCAGCTTTATTGTTGACAAGCGGAATCTGATTTTTCTGATCGTCGCCATCGGGCTGGTGTTTTCCGTGTTTTCACGGAACTGGGTGCAGGTGGAGAACCAGCTTTCGGCGTATCTGCCGAAGGACTCGGAGACGTACAAGGGCCTGCATCTGATGGAGGATGAATTCATCACCTTCGGCACGGCAAAGGTCATGCTTGTCAACGTGACCTATGACGAGGCGCAGGCCGTATCCGAGCGGCTGGAAGCGGTCGACGGCGTGCAGAGCGTTACGTTTGACGACACGAAGGAGCACTATACCAACGCCTCCGCGCTCTACAACATTACCTTCGACTATTCCGAGACGGACGAGATGTGCGAGACGGTCATGAACCGGGTCGAGGATGAGCTTTCCGGCTATGACATGTACGTCTCGGCGACCTTCGGCGATACCGCGTCCAAGACGCTGGCGCAGGAGATCGGCGTGATCGTCATCATCGTGGCAATCGTCGTCGTGTCCGTGCTGATCCTGACCTCGCAGACCTATGCGGAGGTGCCGGTGCTGCTCATCACGTTCATTGCGGCGGCGCTTTTGAACATGGGCACGAATTTCCTGCTCGGCACGATCTCGTTCGTGTCAAACTCCGTTACCATCGTGCTGCAATTGGCCCTGTCTGTGGATTACGCGATCATTTTCTGCAACCGCTATAAAGAAGAGCACGAAAAGCTTCCCACCCGCGAGGCCGTCATTGTCGCTCTGAGCAAGGCTGTGCCGGAGATCTGCGGCAGCAGCCTGACGACGATCGGCGGCCTGGTCGCGATGCTCTTTATGGAGTTCCGTCTGGGCTTTGACCTCGGCATCTGCCTGATCAAGTCCATTTTCTTCTCGCTGTTCGCGGTGTTCTTCCTCATGCCGGGCCTTCTGGTGCTCTTCGGCAAAAAAATTGACGCAACGCGGCACAAGAATTTCGTTCCCAAAATTCCGTTCGTCGGCAGGTTTGCCTATGCGACAAAGAAGATCATTCCGCCGATTTTTCTGGCGGTCATCATCGTCGCCATGCTCCTTGCGAATAACTGCCCGTATGTCTACGGCTTCAGCTATCTGGAGACGACCAAGCGCTCGGAGCAGCAGATCGCGGACGATCTGATGGACGAGACGTTCGGCTCGACGAATATGGTTGCCGTCGTGGTCCCGGCAGGGGATTATGCGGCGGAAAAGAAGCTGCTGGACGAACTTGGGACATACGACGAGGTCGATTCCACGCTGGGCCTTTCCAACGTCGAGGCCATGGGCGGCTATATGCTGACCGACGCGCTGACGCCCCGGCAGTTTTCCGAGCTGACCGACCTCGACTATGAGGTCGCGGAGCTTCTCTACGCGGCCTATGCCGCCGACGGCGGCAATTACGGCAAGATCATCGGCGGTCTTCCCAATTACTCCGTGCCGCTCATCGATATGTTTACCTTTCTCTACGGCGAGATGCAGGACGGCTACGTCACGCTCGACGCCGATATGACCGAGACGCTGGAAAGCGCCTATTCGCAGATCACCAACGCCCGCAAGCAGCTGCAGTCCGACGATTATACCCGTATGCTCGTCTATCTGAACCTGCCCGTGGGCGGCGACGAGACGTATGACTTCCTCGACCAGATGCGCGTCGTCGCGCACAAATACTATCCGGACGGCGAGGTATACGTCGTGGGCGATTCCTCGTCCGAGCAGGACTTCAAGACCTCGTTCTCGCGCGACAACGTCGTCGTGTCGGTGCTGTCCATCCTGATCGTTCTGGTCGTGCTGCTGTTCACGTTCAAATCAGCCGGTATCCCGGTGCTGCTGATCGTGGTCATTCAGGGCAGCATCTGGATCAACTACGGCATCCCGACCATCACCAATAGCCCCCTGTTCTTCCTGAGCTATCTGGTCGTCTCGTCCATCCAGATGGGCGCGAACATCGACTACGCCATCGTCACGACCAGCCGATTCATGGAGTTCAAGGACAAAATGCCCAAGAAGGATGCGATCATCGAAACGATGAACCTGTCCTTCCCGACGATCATCACCTCGGGCCTCATGATGGCCATCGCCGGTATCCTCATTGGACAGATGACCTCCAACGCCGCTATCGCCGGTATCGGCGACAGCCTTGGACGCGGCACGATCCTCACGATCATCATCGTCATGTTCATTCTGCCGCAGATCCTGCTTCTGGGTGAGAAGGTCATTGATAAGACTGCGTTCGATATGCCCTCCGCCGTCTCCTCGCACCAGTCTGCGGGCCGCGTGCGCATCGATGGTATGGTGCGCGGAGAAATTCACGGCCAGATCAGCGGCATTGTACACGCGGTCGTGGAGGGGGACGTCAATATCAGCCTGCTCTCCGGCACGGCAGAGCCGGAAACCGCGGACGCGCCGCAGGCGCAGACGGAAAAGGAGGATGACGCGCATGAATAACAGAACGCTTCGGGTCCGCGTGGGTGCGGTGCTGCTGGTGCTGGCGCTTTGCCTGACCGTTCTCCCGGCAGCCGCGGCATCCGGCAGTATGCAGACCGTCTATCTGGACTCTGCTGAAGAGTTTGCCGCGTTCGCGAAAAGCTGTTCGCTCGATACCTGGTCGCAGGGAAAAACCTTCATCCTGCGCGGCATAGGTTGTGTTGTACTCGCGCACCGTGCCGTTTTCGACCACAACGCCCGGCACGGCCAGTTCCATCACGGCAGCCAGCGATTCCGCGTCGACGTCCTCTGCCAGCATATAGTTTTCCATGCCGATCTCGTCTACCGAGCGCAGCTCCAGCTCATAGCGGACAGAAATGACGCGGTACACGTCCTGCTGGGTCCAGTCGTCGGGGATCTTATATTCGTCGCGCAGGCGCTTCATGAGCGTGGGCGCGGAGATATCGAGGTCATAGCTCCGGCTGGCAAGGAAGCTGCGGAAATAGCCCTGCCAGGCGGTGTCGTCGGTATCGGTATAGGTATAGGGACGCTCGGCGGAGACGGGGAAATGCGATTCATACGCGATCCCAAGCTCGTCGCAGAGGTTCAGGACCTTCAGCAGGTTCCCGTTCGGGTCGGGCGCGTTGAAAAAGACGAAGTTGATGATGACGAGGTTATAGCTTGCGCGGTTCGACACCAGCACGTTGCCGTTGCGGTCGTAGATAGTGCCACGCTTGGCATAGAGCGTCTGTGCAAGCAGGCGGCGCGCGTCCGCACGCTCACGCAGCTTGCCAGCGTTCACGATCTGGTAGTCGGCAAGACGGAAGACGCCCGCGGCAAGGCCAACCCCAATAAAGCCCAGAACGACATCGCGGCGAGGCAACGACGTTCCCGTAACCCATTCAGACGACCCCTTGCGCGCGCCCGCATTGCGCACCCGAGGTCCACCCGAGCCGCGAAGACGCGACGCAGGGTCATTGCCATAGGACGGCCCCGCGTTGTAAGATGGCCGACCCGTTCCTTGATAACCAGAACGCCCCTGCGAGGAGGGACGTCCAGACCCGCGGTTCCCGTCGGGACCGCGGCGATAGTCATTTGTCATACTCAGCTACCGTCTAATTTAGTGAGCGGCCGCAGTCGAGCTAGCGCCCGCGGCTGCCTCCTGCGAAAAGTCAAGCGTAACGCTCTCGCTGGGCTCCACCATGCCATAGGCGCCCGCAAGATCGCGAATGCGCGTGTCAGCACCATAGACCGAATGCATGACCTCGAGGTCAGAGCTCTCGTCGGTCGCCTTCTCGAGCGTGCTGGTAAGCTCTGCGTTGCCGTTGAGCACCTGGGCCGTAACACCGGCAAGTGCCACGCGCGCGACACCGATCGTCATGAAAATAGCCGCAATGATGCAAACCGTTTTAAGAACGCTCATGAAAACCGGGCTTACCGCCTGGTTTGCCTGACGGCCCGCGCCCGTGTAGACATCAAAACGCGGCGTGCGCTGCTCACGAGGGGCAGCGGGCGCCTGCGGTGCCTCGCGGTAGGCGGGCATGGCGTTCATATCATAGGCGAGTGCTGCGTTTGAGGTGTTATAGCCCATGATATGCCGCCTCCCATCCCGAGTACGTTGGTAGTGTGTTTAAGCTTCGTTTGTGGTGCGAGCGGGAGGTCCAATTTCGCGGGGTCGCGCCTACAGGCGCTGCGCCACGCGGATTTTGGCTGATCTCGCCCGAGGGTTGCGCGCAACCTCATCGGGTTGGGCAACCAAGGGTTTGCGGGTGATGACCTTGAGTATCGGCACGTTGCCACACACGCACACCGGAATCTCCGGCGGGCACGTGCACCCCTGGCTCATCTCCTTAAAGTGGTTCTTTACGATACGGTCCTCGAGCGAGTGATAGGAGATGACGCAAATACGTCCGCCCGGGTTGAGCCACCTGGTGGCGGCATCAAGCCCCCTCTCGAGCACATCGAGCTCGTGGTTGACCTCGATGCGAATGGCCTGGAAGCTCTTCTTGGCCGGGTGCCCACCATGCCGACGAGCGGCAGCCGGAATGCCAGCCTTGATGATCTCGACAAATTGGCCTGTAGTTTCGATCGGTTCTTGCTCGCGACGGCGCACAATCTCGCGCGCAATCTGCGAGGCGAACTTCTCTTCGCCGTAGACGCGTAGAATCCGGGCGAGGTCGTGTTCGTTATAGGTGTTGATGACCTCAGCTGCGTTTAGGGTGTTGTTACCCGGATCCATCCGCATGTCCAATGGGGCATCTTCGTTATACGAAAAGCCCCTGCCAGGGATATCGAGTTGCGGTGACGAAACGCCCAAGTCAAACAGGAAGCCATCGACCCCGGGCACCTCGGCCGAGCAAAGCAGCTCGTCCAAGTC
>OGOX01001550.1_pt1 | contig 14563 bp, 14 predicted proteins | sample 1552761 | NCBI WGS metagenome assembly OGOX01 (sample SAMEA2580212, study PRJEB22360) | human gut metagenome | biome: human gut; feature: human-associated habitat; material: faeces | place: Denmark | collected 2008/2010
CTTTATACCTGCAGATTTAAAAGATAACGCTTTTCACCAAATCAAAAATGGAAAATCGTTTGGAATGGATTTTAATCCTGCCCCATGTGAATTAACTCTTTTTAGACTTAGTTCTGTTCACAACCACGCAATTTCACTTAAACACTCATTCAAAAAAGTTTATCCATTGCTAGAAAGTAGGTTCTATGGTTAACACATACAAAGAATACAGAAACAAGGAGTTGAAATATTTCCTAATTACTGAAATACTAATGTTTATTCTCTTAAACTACAGTAAAGATTTTGAACGATTGATGAATCAAAGCTCCCTGATATCGATTTTTCTATCAAGTCCAATACTGTACTTCTATTGTTTGATTTTAGATATTGTCGTACCTAAAAACCTAAAAAACGCTTTTTCCTTCTACTTAAACAAAGATTGTATGCCTATGTTTTTTCAATCACCCGGTAGAACAATATTTTCCAAGCTAAAAGAAAATAAGATCAAAGATTTAAGAATCGACAAAATCAAAGTTCAACAAAAATATTATGACATTTTTGAATGTATAAAAGAAAACAAAGCTAGCTATGAGATGCAAAATTCAAAATGGTTACAAATGAAGTATGATTTAGAAAAGCAACAAAAGAACTCCAAACTAGAAATAGCAGAAAAAGAGTATTTACTTTTTAGAGATATGTTATCAATGCACATCTTGTTCAGCACTCTATTCTTTGTATTTCACTTAATTGGAATAGTCAACTTTACAAATTTAACCTTTGTCTATATAGTCGTTGCTTACTTTATCCTATTCTTCTGTGTAAGAACTACTTCAAAGAAATTTGTTAATGAAGTAATAGTACAAGACTCAATTGCTTACTGAGCATTTCTCAAAGTCACTAAATCCAAGAAGATAGTCATTTCAATTTTTGAAAATGACTATCTTCTTTTAGTAATACTCTATTAGTTAAAATCAACTATAAAAATGGCATTTATAATTATTGCTCTAAGATTGAATGGGCCGCTCATTTTCTTTGAAACAGTTATAATCCATTGATATCATCCAAGATTATTCATTCTCTCATCTCGCTTTAAAATTGATGGTATCCTATTATGTTATATTATCATTGGAGATGGAGCAACTGCTATTTTCAGCTTTTTAATCAGCTCAACAACATATGGATACAATTTTTCGTCATCAAATTTTATTAATTCATCTGTTAATTCATCTATTGAAAGAACTTTTCTCACATCTCTTATATCTGTAGGATACGATTCCTTGCCTATAATGAGGCTAAAAAAACGAGTATCTCTCAATGATTCAATTTCCTTGTAGCATGGTGTACCTTTGTGCTTAATATAGTTATATATGTTCCTTATTTTCGACTCAGAAAATTCTTTCCAGAATTCAACGATTAAATCAATTGCATCGGAAAATTCTGGGCACATTACCTTAAGGTATTGAAATGGATTACCTTCCGCATGTGGCGTACTCACACCATTCTCTGTCTTTCGCAACATGTTTAACGACTCTTCAATCGAATGCATACCAATAATTTCATCCACATTAGTTACATTTCCTTCTTTGTCGAATTTGTATAAAACATATTCTACTGAAACATATGTCATCGTCCATGTTAAATCAACTAGAATGTTGTAATATATTAATGCTGTTTCAAGCAATTGAGATTTGAATATTAATTCCAATTCTTTTTGAACAACCTCGTCATCCACTTTATTAAACCAGTAATCCCAATTGTCTTCCTCAGTTTTTCTTAAAAATATTCTCGCCATTTTATAGCGTTCAAAAAGTTCATGCCACTTACTTACAAAATATACATCTTGACTCGTTGGAAGTTTTGTTCCTGTCAAATTGTATTTACTACTTGAGGGTGGTTCTATTCCTTCAAAAATATCTGTTTGAAATTCCATAATACACTTCTCCATTAATTTTTCTAAAGCTTAACTAGTAATTAGGTGAGATTGTTATAATTCTACTTTTATCACTTAAGCAAATATTCATTTTTTCTTCAAATATTTTAAATGATTTATCTTATAGATAGTTTCTAACCTAAGCAATGAATACTATAATTTTTTGTGAGTACCCATCTGACAATCCTAGGCGGTTTCCAATCCTCTAGCCATGGCATATTGGTCCATTGAATCACGAATCATCTTTCGAGTGGCTATGCTGGATTGCATTATATAATTTTGATCTTATCTAGGATAGATTTGCAGCTTCTGTGGTTGAATCTCCATTCGAATTCAGAATAGTATAAAGGTAACATTCTTTTGGCAACTCCATGGAATCTATCAACCAATTGACTGTTTAAATTGGATATAATCTTGTTTAGAAAGTATAATCTATGATTATCCTTATCATAGTCAATCACTTCATTATTTACTTCCATTCTATTTTTTAAGATGTTGTATGTCGTTTTACCGTCTGTAATCAATTTTCTCTCTTTGGACATTATTACGTACTTCTCAAAATATTCCTGTACGATTTTACTTGAATCTGTTGCCACTTCCTGCATCTTTATAAAACGTGGATACTGATTTTCTTGCTCTGTTGAAAGCACTATTAAAAAGGGCTGTTTATCAGTACCAAGACCTCGCTTTCCGTTATGTGATGGAGCTCCTGTATAGGCTACATCTGATTCATAAAAATACGAGCTTTAGTCTGTAATAAACAGCCTGTTTGTAATCAACCTTCAATTCTTTAGAAAGTTCCATACTAGAAATACCATTGCTTGCAGTTAGCAAGATGATAGCAATTCTTAGTTTTCATGAAATAATAGTGGATGCAGCCACATGTCTAGCAATAGTAGCTAGTAGGTTATTAAATGCCAAAGATAAACCTACGACAAACATCTATAGTTTTTTCTGTAATACATAATAAGCATCATCCTTTATACAATGATATAGAACCATTTTATATTGATAATATCGATGCTGATTTATTGCATGGGTCGTTAGATGGATACTCACTTATTTTTAATTATTTCATGCACAAAAGTCAATAATGAATCCACTGTAATATCTTGTTTATAATCTTCATTTCCAATCAATGCTGTTTTACAACCTGCATTCTTTCCTGCCATAATATCATTTTTTGAATCACCAATCATCCAAGATTTACTTAAATCAATATTAAGTTCTTCTGCAGCCTTTAATAATAGTCCTGGTTTAGGTTTTCTACAATCGCAATCAATCTTTAATTCTTTAATTTCCCCATCAAAGCCACTATCAGGATGATGTGGACAATAATAAATTGAATCAAGATAAGCACCATGATTACCTAAAAGAGTTTCCATCTTGTTATGAATTTCATTTAACTCTTCATAAGTAACTTCTCCTCTAGCAATAACGGGTTGATTTGTAATTACAATAGCAAGATAACCTGATGCATTAATTCTCTTGATTGCTTCTGACACACCATCAATCAATTCAAAGTCATTAATGTTTCTAAGGAACCCAACATATTTATTAATTGTACCATCCCGGTCGAGGAATACAGCTTTTTGCTTGTTTGAAAGGTTCTTAGCCGATACTCTTCCTGCTTTGAAATCTTCTTCTACCTGATGGAATCGATCTGGTGTTCCCATATCCTTTACATACTCTGGGGAATCGTAGCAGAACATCTTACCAGATCCAGCCAGAGGTTTTAGAAGTTGCCGATCCAAATCAACTTTTACAGTCTTTCCTGTCATCTCGTCCACAGTACCAATTTTATCTGCATCAATAGATAGCATATCAAGAACTCTAGGATCAATCACATGCAAACCTGCATTAACTCTATTTTTATAATATTTTGGACGAACGTCTTCCTTCGCCAACCAAGATTGAACCGACATATCTTTTTCCGCAATGATAAGCCCGCTGTCATACGGATGGTTATTCGGATGGGTGAACAATGTCACCAATCCACCATGTTTCTGATGATATCTAACCATTCGGTTGAAATCAACATCAAAAACAGCATCTGCATTCAAAAGCAGAAACGGTTCATCTTTTAATTGTTCTCTCAGCTTAAAAAGTGCACCAGCATTTCCAAGCGGCGTAACTTCATTGTAGTACTGGATTGATACACCCAGCTTAGAGCCATCTTTAAAATAATTCATGATTTTGTCTCCCATATGGGAAACCGTCATAATAATATCTGTAAACCCCTGATTTCTCAACGAGATAATCTCTCGTTCAAGAACCGGAACACCTTCAATCGGAATCAAAGGCTTCGGTATATCAGGAAACAATTCAGATATTCGAGTTCCACGCCCTCCGGCCATAATCACTGTTTTCATAATTTTTCAATCAGCTTTCTTACTATCATTTCTGCTTGCTACAATTTTAGCTGGAACCCCAGCCAAAGAAACTCCATCCTGTTCGAAACTTTTAGTTACCACTGCCCCAGCTCCAATATAAACATTATTTCCTATTTTAACATTTCCAATGACAACTGAATTCATCCCTAATTCGCAATGATTTCCTATTGTTGGACCGTTTCCACCATCTTTACTGCCCAAACAAGTTGATCCAATTATATTACAATATTCTCCGACAGATGAAGTTTCATTAATGATAATGTTTCCTGTATGAAATATATGTAGACCTTTTTCGAAAACATTAAGTGGAATTTCAAATCCTAATCGCAATCCCAGCCTATTTCTATAAAAGTTATGGAATTTAAATAAGAGTCGCGTTATGCTCCCCCCCCTACAATTTTTATAGTATTCGCAAATCCTTAATTCCCGTAAGTATCGGCGTATTAAACTGTTTCTACCATATCCCTTTTCTTCAAGTTCTATTACATTTTTCAAATCTTCCTTTGTCGATATCATTCTATATCCTTTCCCGCATATTATATGTCTCAATATTATTTAGTATCATTTATTTTTGTTCTTAGCAATAAGTAACAGCTGCTGTTTTTCATCTTTTGAAAAGACAAGAATCAGGTGTATTATGCAGCCTAAAACGCCACATAATCCTGCAGTTAAAAGAAACGTCACCCATGTGTGTGGATTCAATACATCGGCAATTAATATGAAGCTCGCTGCCATGCAAACACAAGAAATCACTGTTCTTAAAAGTGTTGGATAAAATGTAAACCACTTTATCTTCAAACAATATGTCATATAGATAGGGTTCGTTACAAGATTAATAAACAGCATGATTACCGTTGTTGTTAACACAATTGAATATATACCCAATGGGCTATATTTTACTAAAATTGCCATTCCCATCACATTAAGTATTCCGCCTATAACTGTAATAATACATGGTATTTTATTTCTCACTGTTAATGTATATATATAGTACAGTGGATATATCGGCCCCTCGACAACTGAAGAAAACATCGTTATAACCGTCAAAAAATAAATCAGATCAATATCCTGTCCTGGTATCCAAAGAGCATAAAAAACTTTTCCTAAAGATAAGAAACCTGCAAATACAATACTTGAAAACAAACCTGTTAATTTCATGGAAAGCTTTAATTCAGAAATAAGTTTTTCCTTATTCCCATCAGAGTAGCTTTTTAAAAACAACGGCTGAAAAGGCTGAGCCAGCAGCTGATTGAAGCTCATAAAAATACTTGAAATTGTTTTTGTTATTGCAATTTGTCCCATTGCCAAATCAGACAACCACAGATTTGTCACTATTAGATCCAAACCTGAATTAAGCGTATTACCAAGACTATTAATGGAATTCCAAATACCATTTACTACCAATTTCTTTATTGCATTAAACGAAACACTTTTTCGTCTTATTTTTAACTCTGGTGTATATTTCTTGTATATATAATAGTTTCCTCCAAATATCACCAATTGAGCAATGCAAATCGCTACTCCTACTTGCCAAACTTCTGGTGTTGTAATAGAAAATACAATAATATAAAAAATCACTTCAATGACATAGGAAAGACTGCGAAAAACTCCCACAATGTCTAATCTGTTTTTTATATAAGCCGCTGCCGTATAAGAGGTGCCAACCGTTGTTATAACAAAACTTAAAAAGACAAAAAAGAACAGTAATTTTACAGAAAATACAAGATCTAACGAGATATTAAGTATTTTATCTAAAAATAAAATGAAACCAGCTGCAATAATCATTATCACAGCTGAAATCGTCACGTCTCCGTAATATACTGAAGAAATGTATTCCTGAGACTTTTTCATATCATTTTTATGATATGAAACCGTAATATATCTAGCAGCATACGAATTCAATGCAATTGTAATAATAGTAGCATACTGAGTGAAGTTCTTTGCTAATGTAACAAATCCATATGCCTCAACGCCAAGTTTATTTGTAATATACGGAGTTAAGATAAAGCTAATCAAAAAACTCAATATTGTTGCTATCCCTGATGTCAAAATTGTCATTAACAGTCTCTTTACTTTATTCATCTTATCTCCTTACACTCTATGAAACCTCTCGTTCATATACAAATTCATACAAATCATTAATTAATAACAAACAAATCCATGTTGCACCCGTACCAAGCAACACTTCAAAAATCATATCTATTAGCAATCCTATCCAAACAAATTGAATTCCTGTTCTTTCAGATCTATTCGGGATTTTAGTGATATTAAAAGCTATCGTAATCATTATTAAACTTAAAATAAATACAAGTATAATACCACCTTGCCAAAGACAATCCAGTAACTGATTATGCGGATTTACAAAAGCAATACTTTTCAAAAGTCCCGTTGCCGTTTCACTATCAATTACTCCCCAACCAAATACGGGTTTACTAGCAATTAACAACAATACTCTCTCCCAGGCTGTACTACGACCTGTAAATGTCATATCCTTATGTAATACGCCTTCAACAAATGGTTTAAGTAACGAAGTAGATCCTAATAAAATCAAAACCGTTATACATCCATAAATTACTAAAATACCGTATGAATTCATATTTATATTTGTTTGCTTTTTATATGTTAAATAAATAAAACCCACGCTAACAAGAATAGCAACAATTGTCGCAGTACTTGATTTGACCAACATCATAGCAACAATAGAAATTCCAGATGTTATCAAAACCAACACTTTACTTTTATTATTAAAGACGTATCTTAGCCATGTGATTATAGATAATAACACATACCAATAGACCCGATTATTTTTATTTCCATATATCCATTGTGCTTCTTGTGAAGATGACCACTCATTCCAAATCTCTTCTGTTTGATATAAGCCATTCGGAAATAAAACTATTGAAGCAAAGTCAATTATAACAAATGTTATCAATATAATAAACATTATATTGATTGTGCTATCCGGTGTTCTTTTAAGTAAATACTCAATAGCACAAAGCATAAATACAATTTTTAAATTCGAAATAATTAAATGGATATCTGCTGCCTTATTATGATATATAAATGTTATTATGATTAAATATGCAAAATAGCATATTGCTAGTATCATAAAGCGCGACGGCTTGTATTTTACTGAAAAAAGATAAATTGCCACTCCAATCATCATTATATTTGATACAATTTGCATAAATTTGTTTGAAAAAAATCCAGGTAAAAACATTGAAAACAAGTACACAGCCAAAAGAATCGATGATTTTTTAACCTTTAAATCTAGCAACAATCTCACCTCGCATTCCTAAAATTTTAAATGTCAAAAAAATCTGTCCTCTAGCATCAGGCATAAGCAATGATATACCGGCAGATGTAATTCTTGGATCATATAAGTCTCCGTCTGAGGAACTTTAATACATAAATCACTCAAGGTTTCAAGTTTACTGTCTTTAGCACCTGTCAAACCAATTACCTTCATTCCCTTTGCATGCGCAGTAACAGCTGCATACAAAATATTCTTGCTGTTTCCACTTGTAGAAATTCCTAAGAACACATCTCCTTCTATGCCATAGCCATTAACTTGTTGTGCAAAACATAGTAACGGTTCGCAGTCATTCATGTATGCTGTTGATAGTGCCAGATGACCATCTAATGCAATTGCCGGAAGAGCTCCCTGAAGATTCTCTGCAAGAGTTTTTCCTAGTTCTTGATTCTCCTCAATCAATTTCTGAGCTATTGCATTATCCAATTTTCTTGCAAGCTTAAAACCTTTCATCAGTTCTCCAACAATATGTTCAGAATCTGCTGCAGAACCGCCATTTCCCGCCACAAGGAGCTTATGTCCTGTAACGTAACTTTCCTCAAGCATAAAATATGCACGAATAATACTGTCTTCGCAGCACTCTAAAACAGGATATCTAGAAATTAACAGTTCCACATGCTTTTTCAATTTACCACTAAGTTCTCTCATCGTTATTACTCTCTTTCCATCATGCATTCGGCTCATATGCTTCTGGCGTATAATGAATTACTCTTGTTCCCCCATCTTCAAATCTGAATGGAATATACATTAATTCCTTCATTGCTTCTTTGACAGCTTCCTGATATTCAGGCTGAACGTAGAATACAAGAAATCCGCCTCCACCAGCACCAAGCAGTTTTCCTCCCAGCGCGCCAGCCTGTATACCTTTCTCATACAATGCATCAATACTGTTTGTAGAAACTGCAGAGCCTGTCTGTTTTTTTAACTTCCATGTATAATCCAGAAGTCTTCCAAAATTATCCAGATCAGTGTTCTGATCTGTCAGAATCTGCTCTGCCTTATCAACAAGTGACAGCATTTCAAGATATCTCTTTTCTTTTGCTTCTTGTGTTTCCTTTGTTCCAGCATTTGCTTTCTGTACATCAGAAGAAAATCTGGTAAATCCAGTAAAGAACATCATAAGATTATCATTCAGATTATTCTTTCTTTCTGGAGAAATAATCACAGGCAGAACATCATATGTACCATCTGTATTAAAGTTAATTCTGTTAAAACCACCAAAAGAAGCAGCAATCTGATCTTGCCATCCACCAGCCTCTTCACACAGCACTCTTTCAAGATAAATAGCTTCATCAGCCAGTTTTCTCTTATCCGCATACTTTCCCTTCAATGCATAGAAAGCATTCAGCATTCCTACCGCAAATGAAGAGCTTGTACCTAGTCCACTTCTAGCTGGAAGATCAGCTTCATATGTCAGCCTGATTTCATGCATATCCAACATCTTCATTGCGTTACGAACTGCTGGATGTTCAATATCTTCTATACTAGTAACTCTTTCAGTTCTTGAATAAGAAAGTTCTGTACTATAATCAAAAAATCTGGGAAGATGTCTTACATTCACATAACAATACTTATCAAATGTTGTGGATAATACTGCACCTCCATGTTTTATAAAGAAACTTTCCATGTCTGTTCCCCCACCAAAGAAAGACATTCTAAATGGTGTTTTTGTGATAATCATAACTTTACTCCTGTTGTATTTTCGACAATTTTTTTCATGATTTTATAAGCTGCATTTTCAGAATATAGTTGATCATAAAGTGAAATCAGTTCCGCATTTTTCTTACAAATTGGCTTCCCACCTATCTTGTCGAAAGCATTTAGGTATTCTTCTGCTGTATCACATTTAAACACAACTTTACCTTTCAAATCGTCTGGAATTTCCTCCCAGTATCCATATAGGCTTTCTGAAGATCCTAAAAACATCTTTCCATATGAGATTGCCTCAGCAGTCTTTATTTTCATACCTCCACCGTCTGTTAAGGGTGCAATTACCATATCTGCGTAACTATAGTATTCTGATAAACTATCAACAAACCCAATTACATGGATATCATCGTCATTAAACTCATCTCGTACTTTTTCTAATCCTTTTCCGATTACCCATATATCATAATTCTCTTTGATATTATCGAATACCGTATCACAAAACCAATGTAAGCCCTGAATGTTTGGCAAATAATATGTACCAACAAATAGAATATGTTTTTTATTTCCACAATATGGATTCAAGCCCATTTGTTGCGTATGATTTTTCGGTACGCATACAGGAAAATAAAAGTCCGCATCCACATTATAATACCTGTTTAGTAATTTATTTTCATTTTTGTTTAAGATGATATTGGCGTCTGTATATGTCGTGCTGATCTTTTCCTGGGTTAATCCAATTCTGAAATCAATTTTGTCGTACCATGGTGCATTTTTCATCCAAATTCTAAACAACTCTGCCTTGACGTCATGAAAGAAGGTAACAACTGCCACTGCATCACACTTCTTTTTTATGACTTTCACAAGATTTCCATAGTAAGAATCATCAACAAATACAAAAGAAATATTCTCGTTTTTTATCAATTGGCACACATCATTTATAATCTTATTACTGAATAAATATGTGTTTCCTTCTAAGTATCTATGCAGCCGATCTAATGAGCCGTGATATTTTCCATACGCAATATATCTTTCTTCTCTGCATGCGGTCTCAGACACTCCAACATCCACTATATATACATTTTCTTCTCCAACTAATTTTTTTAGCGCATTCAAATGCATTCTTGAGCCTACACCTGCACCGGATACAGCATGAAGACTTTTAGATATGAATAATACTTTCATAACATTTTCCCTCTTTATTCATCGAATAGCCTAATGTACTTCATTATTTCTTTTTGATTTCCGTACTCCTGCCCCTTTAAATGCTCCGTTATCTGTTGTTTTTTTACACTATCAGAACATAAAGCAACTATTCCATTTACTATTCCATCTATATTAAGTTCAACGATTATTCCTTCATTGTCATTCTGTATTTGATCCTTTACTGTAGGATATGCTGTTGCAACAATAGGCTTTGCCAAAATTTTTGCTTCATCAATCACAACAGACTTCCCCTCATATCTTGATGGTTGAACAAAAATATCACAGTTTTTTATATATGGATATGGATTAGATTTTGTTCCTAAGAGTTCAACGTAATCTTTTACGTTTTCTTTTTCTATTTGGTCATTAAGCTTATCTTTAAGCGGACCGCTTCCAATAATAAACCATTTGAACTTTATACCTTTTTTCTTTAGTTTGCTTGCCGCCGAAATAGCCATGTCAAAGCCCTTTTGCTCAGACAATCGTCCAACTGATAATATAATATTTTCATATCCTTTATATTCTTCCGGAATAAACTCCTTTGCTCGTGCTTCGATTACTGCCGATGATGTGATGTTCTCTATACAATAAAATTTATCTTGAAACTGTGGAAATTCTTCCTTTAATATTGCAAGACATTCCTCTGAAATCGTCACAACTGCATCTACCTTCGGAAAGAGTTTTAAGTCGTATTTTTTGGGCATTCCAGAAGTTCTGTAATCATTATGTACCCAATGTATTTTCCTTTTGGCATTTACTTTGTCAACAATGTAATATGTTGATTCTCCTCCCAAATATCCAACCGCAACATCATACTCTTTGTCCAATCCATCTATGACGGACTTGTAAAAGTATTCCCACATAAAGGCTTTCTGATTTCCCATTCCCGATTTTACAATTCTAGCCAACAAATTTCCAAAAACCTTTACAGGCATATAGATGCCCGCTTTTCTTACAGGTCCATATAATTTTTTCAAAACTGGAGGCTGCTCCAAGATGTTTACATAAGCAGGAACTTGCGACAAAAACGTCCCCTGCTTTTTTAGCAATAGTAAATCTATCTCGTATTTATCCTCTGGAAGTTCAGTCAATAAATTAACCAAACTACGTTCTGCGCCTCCATCTCGAAGTGTTGGCATAACAAAAAGTATCTTCTTCATTACTATTTTCCTCTCTTGCATCATCCCTTGATAAAGATAATTATGCGCATATATTAACGGGCATTCTGTTGTACTGTATCAACAATTTTGCACCCCGATGTACAAGACCATCTATTCTCTACGTATCTACCCGGATTATTAAAATTCAACACCTTAGCATAATTTCCAGCTGCTGTAGCATTTGAAAGAATATCCTTAGTAACAACGCTTCCTGCACCAATTGTGGCATTATCTCTAATACTTACATTTTCAACTATATAAGTATTTGGTCCTATATAGACATTGTCACCTATTACAGCAGCTCTTCCCTCATTTGAACCAATTGTAACAAATTGTGAAAGATTGCAATTATCTCCAATAACCGTTGATGGATTAAAAACAACTGGGCCACCATGACTTATATATAACCCATATCCAATTTTTGTTTTTTCTCAGAATTTGAATTCTCTGCTTATCTCGGAATGTCCAAAGGATTCCGCCGATTATCTTAAGTAAGCCTTTTGCATTTACGAGCCTATATGCCACCAAAAAGCGAAAACTTGCATTTTTTCTATAATACTTAACAAAAGATTTCCAGGTCGTCTTTCCTTCATAGCGATACAAATCGCTTTTTATATACTCTATCACTTTCTTTTTGCCCCCTTGCTGTATACCTTAGAAAAGTTCCCCATTCAGCATTTTTCCATAAAACGTTTTCTTTCCATCAACCATTCTTGGAAAAGCAGCTTTCCATGTAAGTTTAAACAATGCCGTATTATCCTTTAACTTTTCCCATTCACTAGAATCAAACGTAGTTCCAAGAATTTTCAACAGCTCATCGCAGTTTTTATTATTAGGGATGATTTCATTAAATGCCTGATTCACATAATCATTTTGTTTTCTTGCAAGAACAATTAAATAATCTAAAAACAGATAATCGATCATATAATCATAATGCTCCCAATAATTCAGAAGATATTCTCGTAAGATAGCAAAAACTTTTCTATATTCTGTAGTACATCCAAATGAATAGTTTGCAAATTCACCACATGCCACAGAAACATGGCGATAGTCTGGTCGCTTAATCGACCAAACTGGCATATCAAAATACGGCTGAAGATCTCCCGTGCAGAAAAAAGTTGAATCTAACCAGATTCCACCATGTCGAGCTAAAAGCGAAATTCTCAATAAATCTGAAAGATGCGTCTTTGTTATAATTCCACGCTTATTTTTTTCTTCTAGCCAAGTCGGAAATGTGACAAATTCCTTGTAGTTTTCATCTGTAATAATTACGATTTTATGGTTACCAGCATGAACCCGAATAGATTCCACACATTTTTTTACAATATCCGGTGCATTATTCAAGCCTTGCCACCAACATATCCAAATGCAATCCTTGTAATTTTCATCTTGTTCTGGAATTTTAATATCGCAAATCCGTTCTTCGGTAACTTTTGTGCATGTCCGTTCAAAATACGCATTCATTACCTCATGTTTTTTTATTAAATGCTTTTTAATCCACGGATATTCTATATGTCCATTATGAACCATAATTTGAATATCCACTTTACCACGAAATGTTGCAAATGCACCTCTAATGCCCACTACATTTGCCACTTCCACTGTAGAACCTACTTCTTCTTTTATTCGATGCAATATTCTTTTCAGATTCATGTGTTTTGAAGCCATCCGTAATTCTCCTCTAATTTTTTATTATACTTTTCAATGCAACTCTTACTTTTCTAGGAATCGCATTATAAATGCTATGCACAATTATTTGTTTTCTATACTTTTTATGGAACCATTTTTCCACCCCATCATATCCAGCCTTTTCGTAAAGCTCCATAATTTTTTTTCGACGAGATGATTGAGCAGATGGATGACTAAGCTGTCCATTTTTTCTTGCAATCTTATCATATGAACTTTCACTTAACCAAATTCTGTCCGTTAATTTCTTGCATAGCTCCACACCTTTTTCAGTGTTCGCAAGTATACAGGAAATGCCGTTTCTTTCATTAAACGCATCCTGCTTCAATAACTCAGGATGTTCTCGTTCGATTCCCCAAAAGTCTCCAATTGTCATATCTGCCGTTCGCTCTTTATGAGCATATGGACACTCGTAGCAGTTTTCTCTATAAATATCTCCATCCAAAAACAAGGTATTATAAGATGTCAATCTTGCTGGTATATATATACTCTTTTCTCCACCTGATGGGCGTCTCAAATCTAATCTTGCATTCATTCCCCATCCGCGTTTTTTATCTCGGAAAGAATAGCTAATTGGAACTCCTCCGCGTTTTTTTGCTTCTACGCCAAGATAGTCATTAAAAAACTTTGCGTTTGGCACCCCATGACAAATTACATCAATCGTCCACAAGTTGTTATAATCCTTTTTCAAATATCCATATAGTCCAGCAATTTGGCAAGGTGTTCCTGAAAAAAGAACTTTTCTTCCTTCGCTCAATTTTTGCCTTACTTGTTTATAAGTATCTTCGACCGCACTTTGAACATATTTTGATCCTTGGATGCGTTCCAACTGCTCTATATTCTCAATTCCAATCAAATGCGGTAACGACTGTCCATTTTTAATATCAAGTGACGCTCCAAAAACAATTCCGCCACTTTCCAGAAAATATGTCGCGACAGCCGCAAAAACGCCTCCAGATGCTGATTTTGCAAGCTGTTCCTGTTTTCTATTTACTGCGGCATAAGCTCGTATAGGTTCATGTAATGAATTTTCATTCTGATATGCACATACCTTTTTACATGCACCACAGGAAACACACAAATTTGAATCAACAACAGGATAAATGAAACCTTGTTCGTCTGGTTTCATCTCAATTGCTCCCTTAGGGCAGATTGAAGCACATGCACTGCAGCCACAACATGTTTTTTTGTATGAAAAACAGATATTAAACTAAGAAAAACCGCATAAATACAGTATCTAACGACAAAA
>OGOX01001557.1_pt1 | contig 14529 bp, 10 predicted proteins | sample 1552761 | NCBI WGS metagenome assembly OGOX01 (sample SAMEA2580212, study PRJEB22360) | human gut metagenome | biome: human gut; feature: human-associated habitat; material: faeces | place: Denmark | collected 2008/2010
ATAGCGAACCCGAGAAGTGCTATCCGACAAAAAGAACTATCGGTAGCTTGCTATCGTGGTCTAAGCTGAATGATATAGCAGAAGCACATTAAACAATAGACTTTTTCTACAAACTAAAGCCGATAGACCGTGAACTTTTTCACAGCCTATCGGCTTTTTTCAACAAACGATAAAAATAACGGTCACATTCTCTTTCGGGAACGTGACCGTTATATTATTTATAAGTTAATTTAAGGGGAATCCTTAATTACTTCTTGTCAGCGATAGCTGCCTGAGCTGCTGCAAGTCTTGCAATCGGTACACGGAAGGGTGAGCATGAAACGTATGTCAGACCGATCTTGTGGCAGAACTCAACAGATGAGGGATCACCGCCGTGTTCGCCGCAGATACCGATGTGCATATCGGGACGTGTAGCCTTACCGAGCTTGATAGCCATTTCCATCAGCTTGCCAACGCCTGTCTGGTCGAGCTTAGCGAAGGGATCGTTCTCGAAGATCTTAGCGTCATAGTAAGCGTTAAGGAACTTGCCTGCGTCATCACGAGAGAAGCCGTATGTCATCTGTGTAAGGTCATTTGTACCGAAGCAGAAGAACTCAGCTTCCTTAGCGATTTCGTCAGCTGTAAGTGCTGCTCTGGGGATCTCGATCATTGTACCAACTTCATACTTGAGGTCAGCGCCGGCTTCCTTGATAACAGCGTCAGCTGTTTCAACAACGAAGTTCTTAACGTACTTGAGTTCCTTAACATCGCCAACCAGAGGAATCATGATTTCAGGAACGATTGTCCAGTCGGGGTGATTCTTCTTAACGTTTAATGCAGCCTTGATAACAGCCTTAGTCTGCATCTTAGCAATTTCAGGATATGTTACTGCAAGACGGCATCCTCTGTGACCCATCATGGGGTTGAACTCGTGGAGAGATGCGATGATGTTCTTGATTGTTTCAACAGACTTGCCCTGAGCCTTAGCGAGAGCCTCGATGTCAGCTTCTTCTGTAGGAACGAATTCGTGCAGAGGAGGATCAAGGAATCTGATTGTTACGGGGCAACCTTCAAGTGCTTCGTAAAGAGCCTCGAAGTCAGCCTGCTGCATAGGCTCGATCTTAGCGAGTGCAGCTTCTCTTTCTTCAACTGTATCTGAGCAGATCATCTCACGGAAAGCGGCGATTCTGTCAGCTTCGAAGAACATATGCTCGGTACGGCAAAGACCGATACCTTCAGCGCCGAGTTCTCTTGCCTTCTTAGCGTCAGCGGGAGTATCAGCGTTTGTTCTTACCTTAAGAACTCTGTACTTGTCAGCCCAAGCCATGATTCTGCCGAATTCGCCTGCGATCTGAGCGTCAACAGTAGCGATAGCACCGTCATAGATGTTACCTGTTGTACCGTCGATAGAGATTACATCACCTTCAACGAATGTCTTGCCGCCAAGCTCAAACTTCTTGTTAGCTTCATCCATATTGATTGCAGAGCAACCGGAAACGCAGCACTCACCCATACCACGAGCAACAACGGCTGCGTGTGATGTCATACCGCCACGAACTGTCAGGATACCCTGAGCAGCCTTCATACCTGTAATATCCTCAGGTGATGTTTCAAGACGAACCAGAACTACCTTTTCGCCTCTATCAGCCCACTCTACAGCGTCTTCAGCTGTGAATACAATCTTACCGCAAGCAGCTCCGGGAGAAGCGCCGAGACCCTTACCGATAGGTGTAGCGGCCTTGAGTGCCTTTGCGTCGAACTGGGGGTGAAGAAGTGTATCAAGGTTACGGGGATCGATCATAGCAACAGCTTCTTCTTCTGTTCTCATGCCTTCGTCAACGAGGTCACAAGCGATCTTCAGAGCAGCCTGAGCTGTTCTCTTACCGTTTCTTGTCTGGAGCATATAGAGCTTACCGTGTTCAACTGTGAACTCCATATCCTGCATATCTCTGTAGTGGTCTTCAAGAGTCTTGCAAACTTCTGTGAACTCCTTGAAAGCCTCAGGGAACTTCTGTTCCATTTCCTGAATGTGCATAGGTGTACGAACACCTGCAACAACGTCTTCGCCCTGTGCGTTTGTTAAGAACTCACCGAACAGACCCTTAGCGCCTGTAGCAGGGTCACGAGTGAATGCAACACCTGTACCGCAGTCGTCACCCATGTTACCGAATGCCATAGACTGTACGTTTACGGCTGTACCCCATGAGTAAGGAATATCGTTGTCACGTCTGTATACGTTAGCTCTGGGGTTGTCCCATGAACGGAATACTGCCTTGATAGCGCCCATCAGCTGTTCCTTAGGATCAGAGGGGAAGTCTTCACCGATCTTAGCCTTGTATTCAGCCTTGAACTGACTTGCAAGCTCCTTTAAGTCGTTAGCATCAAGCTCAACGTCCTGTGTAACGCCCTTTTCAGCCTTCATCTTGTCGATAAGCTCTTCGAAGTACTTCTTGCCGACTTCCATAACTACGTCGGAGTACATCTGGATAAATCTTCTGTAGCAGTCCCAAGCCCATCTTTCGTTGTTTGACTTTTCAGCCATTACTGCAACAACGTCCTCGTTAAGACCGAGGTTAAGGATAGTATCCATCATACCGGGCATAGAAGCTCTTGCACCTGAACGTACAGATACGAGCAGGGGATTTTCCTTATCACCGAACTTCTTGCCTGTGATGCCTTCCATCTTTACGATGTATTCGTTGATTTCAGCCATGATCTCATCGTTGATCTTACGGCCGTCTTCGTAGTACTTTGTACAAGCCTCTGTTGAAATTGTGAAGCCCTGGGGTACGGGAAGACCGATGTTGGTCATTTCTGCAAGGTTTGCACCCTTACCGCCGAGAAGCTCTCTCATTGTAGCATTACCCTCTGAGAAGAGGTAGCAATACTTATGTGCCATTGGGGGGTTCCTCCTAAATTATTATTCCGGCCGTTTGTCTGAATTTTCCTTTTCTGCGGAAACCTGCAGAATTACAGACTTCTCAGCCATACAATAAGTATTATAACAGATTTGATTCTACTTTTCCAGTGTTTTTTAAAATTTTTTTGTTTTTATGTACCGAAAATGAAGAAAAATTTTTGTAAAATGTGACTAAAGCGTGTTTGGCTGTCGGCAACGGTGGCATATCGGTATCGAATCGTGCTATACGATTACAAAAAAGCAACAGAAAAAGCTGCGGCGAAACATACATTTCGTCACAGCTTTAAATTCAAATCCGATCTCAATATTTCCGTACATTCTGTACAGCCATCATTGCGAGCACCGCAACAGTATTATAAAGTGTGATAACACTGGGTGTAAGCAGGGTCATTTCTCTTAGCAGTACCATTACAAGCACCAGAAGAAGTCCGAGTGCGGACGAACCGAGCATAATCGCCTTTGACAGCGAGAAATCACGGACAAGATTCTTTGCCGCCATAATTGCTCTTGCAAACGAGGTGAATGTACCCGAGCAGGAAAGTCCGCCGTTTCCTCTTGAGGTGTACTTAGTGCTTTCGCTGTATTCCTCGTGTGCCTCGTGAGGAAGCACCTTTACGAGTGACGGGTCAAGCTCGAATATATCCGCAAGGCTTTCTGCCGTTACAAGAGAATCGGTAGTATGAACAAGCACAGTTATGCCTCTTGACTGAAGTGTTTTCAGCGTTGACTGTATTTCGGGATTTGCCGTCATGCCCACAACGAACATTGCGACTATATCACCGCTTACCGCAAGATATACAGGCTCAAGACCTTCCGGACAGTATTTGCGTTCATTCTTCTTGTTCGGCAGATCTATGTTGTGCATTTCCATAAGTGCCCTGCCGCCGAGCATAACACGCTTTGTTCCTATCCAGCCCGTAACACCGCAGTTATCCTCGTAAATGCAGTTATCAACCTTCTTGAGAAGTTCCTTGTTGCCAAGAGTCATATCATAGAACGGGTATGACAGTATACCGTCTGTGTGTATCGCAAGGCTTGCCGCCATAAGTATAGCCTCGTCAACGCTGGTCTTGATGATTGAGTTCTTCTTCTGCCAGCGCTTCAGCTTTTTAATCTGTACGCTTCCTGCGGGGAACAGCGTCTTTGCGTCTGTCATTACCGTGTTTACATCGGAAAATTCGATTGCCGCATCATATCCCAGCAGTGCCGCATTGCATTCGCTGAGCTTTTTTGAGGCACGGGAAAGGGGTCTGTTCACAACGAACAAAAGCGAGAACGGCGTTACTGCCAATATGGTGGCAATAGCCGCAGAGATCGCCCAGTAAAGCGGATTTTCGGCTCCCGATGTGGCAAATTCACTGCCAAACGGATTTATGAACGCCAGTATTCCTGCTACAAGTCCCGCAACAAGCGAGGCTATTATCAGCTTTATCGACATTCTGTCTGCCTCGTCGTCGCAGTAGCTGGATTTCAGAAAGTCCGTCAGAAATTCGGTTTTACGCATTGCCGCAATCACAGGAATCTTTTCGCCTGCCGCTCTTGTAAGTGCGGAGGCACGTTCCTCACCGTCTATTACCTGCGCATAATATTTCTGGCTGTCGCCCGATATGAATTTGAAGTTACGCTTTGCACGGGAAATCATATATATCTTTCCGATTGTGTTGAACATAAGACCGACCAGTGCGGTTGAAAGATATATGAACGAGTGACCGAGCTTGAACGTCTGTACGTCAACAAGCGAGATAACTCCGCCAATCAGCGACAGTACCGATGTAAAAGCGCATACCGAGTCGCAGTCGGCTTTTCCGGTCACCAGTTTTACGGCGCCGTTGCTTATTGCTGTCGAGCATATCGCAATGCCGAGTACGCCAAGCACAAGATAAATGTATATCAGCGAGTTTACATCGCCGGTCGTTCCATTTATGAAATTGAACGCAGAGCCGAGTCCCAGCTTTGCGAACAGGCTGAAATCGTTCATTACGGCAATAATAACGCTTATCATCGTTATGACCGTAAGCATACCGAGCCTTACCTTAAGCCCCTTGTGGCTTGCACAGAGATCTGCCCATATCTGACCTGTGCTGTCATAGTCCTCGAATTCTTCCTCAGGCTCTGCCTGTTCTTCGGCTTCGGGTACCTCGTCCTCAAGCACAAAGTCTTTCAGCTTGTGCTTTTTTGCCGCCGCAAGCTCAGCCTGCTTTTCCTCCTCCACAGCGGGATTTTCTGTCGGAATAGCGCCTGTTGCCTCGATTATCTGCTTCTGATAGTCTATGTTCAGCGGATGCGGAAGCGTGGTCCTGTCGCCGTTTATTGTGTTGAGCGTTATCGTGCGGTATGCCTTGACATTTTCCTTGCGTTGCTGCGCAAGATTTCTGTTCAGCTTCTCTATAAGATTATCGGTCGATTTCTTTCCGTGATATTCCTTTACGGGAGCGTCGTCGCTTTTCGTATCCGAAACCGCTTTTTCCGAAACGTCTGCGGTATCGCTTATTTTTTCGGCAAGAGTGGTTTTCTGCGGCGCTATGGCTTTCAGATCATCGCCTGCGATGCCCTGCGTGTTGCCTGCGTACATACCGCTCAGCTCCGCAACGGAAACAAGCTCCTTTTCCTTTACCTGCTCGTTTACCTTTTCCTTGACCTCAAGAGGATTTACAAGCGCCAGCATATCGTCGGGGTCGGAGTTCTCACGCTCCTTTTCAAGCATCATTCTGCGTTTTTCCTCGTCGCTGACGATCTCCTTGCGGATTTCGTGAACAGGCTCGGGAGCTTTTTCGTTTTCAGCCGGCTTTGCCTGCACGGCTTTTTCGTTTTCCGCCAAAGCCTTTGCTTTATGCTCGTCAATATCAATCTCACTGCTTGCGTCCGCTATCACAAAATTATCGGTTTCGCCAAGCACTTTATCGACATCGCTCTGTTCGCCGGTTATTTTGTCTATATCGGAGTTATCCGTACTGCCGTTATCTTTCCTGCTCTCATTAGACGTTGCTTTTGATGCGTCCTCTGAGCCGTCCTGCGCTTCGTTTATATATTCTGCGTCAACATTTTCCGTGTCGCCGTCCTTTTCACGCAGATATACGCCGTCCTCGCTTCCGTCAAGTCCTTCTATTATTGCGGTTGCGCTTATGTCGTGATGACGTGGGGGCGTATCATCTCCGTATGATCTGCCGGTATCGTCAGAGTTGCCGCTTTTCTTTGCGTCAAGCTCTGCCAGAATATCGTCTATTGAATAATCAGCCATATCATGAGCGTCCTTTCGTTTCTTATTTTCCGGTCGTGCCTTTATCTGTATTTGACCGCCTCGTACATCAGTATGCCTGCGCAGACCGAAGCGTTGAGCGAATTTACCTTGCCGAACATGGGAAGTGACAGCACAACGTCACAGTTTTCTCTTACGAGTTTTCCGAGTCCGAAGCCTTCGCTTCCGATGACCAGTGCCAGAGCACCCGACAGATCTGCCTTGTCTATGGGAGTTCCGTCCGCCTCCGCACCGTATACCCAGACTCCGTGCTTTTTGAGCGTTTTTATTGTATCAACAAGATTTGATACCCTTGCTATCTTTATCCATGCCGCCGCACCTGCCGATGTTTTGAAAACGGTAGGATTGACGGTAGCACTGCGTCTTTTCGGAATAATCACTCCGTCTGCACCCGCCGCCTCGGCTGTACGGATTATCGCACCCAGATTATGCGGATCCTGTATCTCGTCACATATGATTATAAAAGGCGGTTTGCCCTTGCTTTCGGCATTTGCGAGAATATCCTCTACCGTGCAGTATGAAACTGCCGATAATGCCGCCGCAACGCCGCCGTGCTTGTCGCCGCACAAGGCTTTCAGCTTATCCTCGCCTGCGTCCTTTATAACGATGCCCTGCTTTTTGGCAAGTGCGATGATCTGATTCATCCCCTGCGCACCTTTAAGCACAAAGACGGTGTCTATCGGCTTTTCGGCTTTGAGAGCCTCTGTGACCGCATTTTTACCGTATATAATTTCTTCGTTTGAAGCTGTTCCCATTATGATACCTCTGTAATTTTCTTGTATCTGCATACAGATATGCAGATTAAGTATAACATAAACCGACTTCTTTTGCAAGCAAAATAAAGGCTTGGAGCAACCTTTCACGAATTTTTCACAACGTTTATTGAAAAAATTGCTTAATTATTTTTTATCGTGATGAAGATAATATTATTGTCGGATATTTTCCGACAGCCGAAAGGAGAAGAATAATGGATTTTAAACGTGATGAATCATTGCAGAAAAGGAAAAACACGGGTTACAGCGACACCGCAAGGATAATGAGAAGGGCGCTCGGTGTTATGGCGCTGAGAAGCTCGGATTTCGATCCCGACGGAAGCTATACCGGCGTATGCGACAATATTTTCGAAAAACCCGTGCAGGATGCCGACGATTTATAATTAACGCTTGAAATAAGCCTTCCGTTGTGGTATGATATTTCTGTTCATCACTAAATTTATTATCACAACGGAAGGTGTTTTTTTGTTACATACTGAGCAGGACAAAAAGCAGATAAAGATAATTACGCTCGGTGAGCTTAATCGCCGTGCGGAAGATATTGATACGTTTATCGGAACCTCCGAAAAGCAGTATTCGGATAAAATAGCGGCGGCGGCAGACAGCATAGCGCAGTGCCACAAACAAAAGCCGCTGGTGCTTTTGTCGGGGCCGTCCGGTTCGGGCAAAACCACAACGGCATATCGCATAGCGGATGCGCTTGTGAAAAAGGGTATTAAGGCGATAGTCATATCTATGGATGATTATTTCGTGCCGGGAGTTATACCGCCCGATGAAAACGGCAGGGTAGACTTTGAAGCGCCTGCAAGGGTCGATTGCGAACTTCTGAAAAAAGATCTGCGTACTCTGGCGGCAGGCGGCGAGGTAAGACTGCCTAAATTCAATTTTGCCGATAATTCAAGACAGCACGGCAACGCAATACGATGCGACGGCAACACGGTAGTTATAATAGAGGGCATCCATGCGCTCAATCCCGATGTTACGGGCAAGATGCACGACAGCGCAACGTTTATCTATGTCAGTGTCCGTACAAGAATAGCCGATGAAAAGGGCGGACTTCTCCACCCGTCAAAGATACGCCTTATCCGCAGGCTCTCCCGTGACAAGCTGTTCAGAGGAAGGGATTATCACAGGACGATAGAACAGTTTCCCAGTGTACAGCGTGGCGAAAGCCTTTATATAATGCCGTATAAGCACCTTGCGGATTTCGATATAGATACATTCTTCCCGTACGAGCTTTCGGTATACAGAAGCGTGCTTGCGAAGCTCTGCGACAATGATTTTGACGAATGTATAAGACAGGTCAACCGCTACAGCGAGTTACCCAGATTCCTGTCGCTGATAAAAGAGGTTCCGCCGGAGGCAGTCCCCGAAAATTCGCTTATAAAGGAATTTATAGGCTGAAAAGCGGCAGTGTGTACTTGTGCAAAATCACAAATCCAACCTCAAAACTTGGTTGTTTTTGACTAAAAATCAAACTCATCTATTTACTTTTTTGTAGATATGGTGTATAATAAAAATCAGTTCAAGATTAGAATGGCAACGGAAGGTGTATATTATGGCAGCTTACAGTGCAAATGATACCGGCATACTGCTTGAAAGCGGTACTAACGAGCTGGAACTTTTAGAATTTAATGTATGCGGAAATTCCTACGGCATAAACATTGCCAAGGTCCGTGAAATAATGATGGAACAGGAGCTTGTCCCGATGCCTCAGGCACCCGATGAGATAGAGGGCGTATTTATGCCCCGTGACAAGCTGATTACCGTTATCGACTTACATAAGGTGTTAGGCACCGAAAAGCCTGAGAACGCAAGAGGATTATTCATAATCTGCGAGTTCAACGGAATGGATGTAGGCTTTCACGTTACGGCAGTGCAGGGCATACAGCGTATAGGCTGGACAGCTATCGAAAAGCCCCCTCAGGTTTCGGGCGATTCGACTACCGGCATAGCTACCGGTATAGCAAAGGTCGACGGAAAGATTCTTGTTATCCTTGACTTTGAGAAGATAGTAAGCGATATAAACAAGGCGGCAGGACTTGATCTCAAGGGTGCCGAAAATGCAAAGGCTACGGCAGTGACAGCTGAAAAGCATATCGTAATAGTCGAGGATTCACAGTTCCTCAACAAGATGATAGTAAACAGCCTCTCGGATATAGGCTTTAAGGAGATCCGCTCTTTCCCCAACGGAAAAGAGGCGTGGGACTACATATCTCAGTTTTCGGGCTACAACGGCGATGTTACAAATTGCGTAGCCGCAGTTATAACCGATATTGAGATGCCCCAGATGGACGGACATCACCTTACAAAGCTCATAAAATCCGACCCCACACTTAAAAAGATACCCGTTTTCCTGTTCTCCTCGCTCATAAACGAGCAGATGTATCAGAAGGGACTTTCCGTAGGTGCGGACGAACAGTTCTCAAAGCCTCAGATAGGTATGCTTATCGAGCGGCTTATTCAGATACTGAGCTGATAATTTTTTGCTTATTCGCTGTTTGCCTTTTTGCTACCGGCAACAGTTGAATATCTGATTTTCATTTTTATTCCTTACTTAAGTTTGTTTCGTTTTATTTGAATTTTACCGGCAGAAGTAACATTCTGCCGTCATTTTTTTGTTCTGCGGCTTTATATGCTTGAAGTTAAGACGGATATGTGATAATATATATTAATAAGATTACGATTGCAGAGAAAGGAATGACGCTTTTGAGGATAGTATCTCTGTCCGACGATGAAACAGCCGATTCAAAGCTGTTTTCCGAGTACGGAATATGCCTTTATATCGAACACGGCAGGAACATAATTCTTTTCGGCACGGGAGCGTCTGCTCTGTATCTCAGCAACGCAGAGCGTCTTGGCATACCTGCGGATAAGGCGGATACGCTTATAATCCCCGTAAATACCGATGATTGCACGGGCGGCGTTGAAACAGCGGTGCGAAAGAACAGAAATATACGCATTTTTATAAGAGAGGACGAAGCTGCCGATTGTGCCGTGAAGGAAAAACTGCTCAGAGTACGAAGCGGACTTCCTCAATCGTTCTACAGAAGCGACAGATACAACACGTTCCGTTTTGAACGCTTCACAGAGGTATGCAAGGACTTCTATCTTGTCGCCGCCGAAAAGAAGGATAAGACCGCCGAAGCCGACAGGCATTTTTATATAAGGAAAAAGGGCTTTTATGTGCCGGACGATTTTTCTGGAGAATGCTTTGCCGTATGCTTCCCCGGCAGAAGACGTGACGGCTTTGTGCTGATAACGGGCGGTGCGTATACGGGCATCGCAGGTATGATAAATACGGCGAAAAGGCTGTGGGACGCTCCGGTTCTGTCTGTAGTCGGCTGCTTTGCCTACACAAACAGGCTCGGAAAACAGACCGTACAGCAAAGCCATATAGCAAAGTCGGCGGAGGAGCTGTCAGGGCTTCGCACAGGCAGTATATACACCTGCCATAACACAGGAAGAAAAGGCTATGAAACAATGAAAGATATACTCGGCGACAGGTTGCAGTACCTGCGTGCCGGAGAGGAGTTGAATTTTTAATGAACGTACTGGTAGTCGGTTGCGGTAAGGTAGGTTCACGTCTTGCAAACACGCTGTGCGATGAGGGCATAGACGTTTCGGTAATAGCAAGGACGGCGGCGGAAGCGGATAAAATGCTTGAGCCTGATTTCAAGGGCAGTCTTTTATGCGGTGTGCCGATAGATCAGGATAATCTCAAAAAGGCGGGCATTGAAAGCTGTGATGTCGTATGCGCAGTTACGGACGATGACAACACCAACATAATGGTGTCACAGCTTGCAAAGGAGGTTTACGGGGTAAAGAAGGTCGTCAGCCGTATCCTTGACCCCGAAAGAGGAGATATATTCGCCCATTTCGGACTTGAAACGGTCTGCCCGACAAAGCTCACAGTTGAAGCGATATGCTCTGCGATAAAGCCTATGCTGGAAGAAAAATACGTCAGCTTCGGCTCGCATATGGTGCGTTTCACCACAATGGAGATACCTAAGGAATTTATCGGTATGACCCCCGTTGACATAGAATATGAGGAGAACGAAACGCTGTATGCGATAATCAGGGCAGACAGCACGATGGAAATAGTGAATAATTATAACGTTGTTATGAGAGAGGGCGACAAGCTGATATTCTCAAAAGCCATCTGACATAAACGACAGAAAGGATCTGTAAAATGCACTCGCTTATAATAGGCGGCGGAAAGATAGGCTACTATCTGACCAAAGTTCTTATTGAAAAGGGATACGATGTATCCGTTGTTGAAAAGGAAAAGGACGCCTGCCAGAAGTTTGCAAACGACCTTAACATAACCGTAATAAAGGGTGACGGCACAAGCGTTTCCGTGCTTGAACAGGCGGGAGTTGCCGATGCCGACAGCGTTATTGCCGTGACAGGACGTGACGAGGACAACCTTGTTGCCTGCCAGCTTGCAAAAAGGCTCTATCAGGTGAAAAAGACCATAGCAAAGGTAAACAACCCCAAAAACGTTGAGGCACTGAAGAAGCTTGGCGTAGATATAGTTGTAAGCTCTACCGATAACATTACAGGTCAGCTTGAGCGTGAGATAGACAGCGGCAAGATAAAGGAGCTTCTTCCTCTCGGCGCAGGAAATGCAGGCGTTTTCGAGATAGTGCTTGACAACAGCTTCACGCTTCAGAACGTTCCGCTTATGGAAATGGAAATACCGCTGACGCTCAATATTATTTCTATTATCCGCAATGAAACCGAGCTGATAATCCCAAGAGGTCACACCACTCTTGAGATAGGCGACAAGCTGATGATATTGTCAAAAATTAAGGATAAAAACGACATTTTCAAGGCGTTTAAGATAAAGGCGTGACGTGTATGTAACACGCATTTTGTCAATTATCAGTAAATAAATCCTACATAGGAAAAATTTTATCGTGAAATTGCATAAAATCGGCAATCGGTTTTAGTGCAATTTCACTTTATTATTTACAAATATTTTATTCAGCCTTGAATAAGGATAACGTATGTTGTATAATTAGTAAGTAAGAAAATCGGACCGGAAGAAAGGGAAAAATTTATATGACTTCACCATTTACAGAAAATGAAATTACCCGTAAGCTGACGGAGGTGCTGGAGTACGACTTCAGAGTATCCCCCGCAGAAGCAACTCACACCCAGATTTACAAGGCTTTATCAAAGATAGTGGTAAACTACCTCAAGGAAAAGCGCTCAATGTTCATGACCGACTGCAACTCAAAGGGCAGAAAGCAGGTCTACTATCTTTCAATGGAATTCCTTATGGGACGTTCGTTAAAGACAAACCTCTACAACCTCGGTATGCAGGATGAAGTGGCAAAGGCACTCAAGAAGCTTGATGTAAAGATTGAACATATCTATGAAGAAGAACCCGATGCAGGACTCGGTAACGGCGGTCTTGGCAGACTTGCCGCCTGCTACCTTGACGGACTTGCAACCTGCGCATTCCCTGCAACAGGTTACTCTATCCTTTACGAATACGGTATCTTCAAGCAGAGGATCATAGACGGCTGGCAGACAGAGCTTCCCGATGACTGGCTGCCCGGCGGCAGAGCGTGGCTCGTACCCGTACCAGATCAGGCTATAGAGGTTCATTTTGACGGCGAGATCTACGAGAAGTGGGAGCAGAACTACCACAGCGTAAATCACGTTAACTATAAGACAGTAAATGCAGTACCCTATGATATGTATGTATCGGGCTATGACAGCAAGGGCGTTTCAAAGCTCCGTCTTTGGAGTGCAGAGAGTATGTCGTTTGATATGAATATGTTCAATCAGGGCGACTATGCAAAGGCTATCGGTGCAAATAATATCGCACACTCACTGACAAAGGTACTTTACCCCAACGACAATCACCTTGAGGGTAAGGCTCTTCGTCTGCGTCAGCAGTATTTTATGAGCGCCGCTTCCGTAGGCGATATTGTAATGCGTCACATGAACGTTTACGGTACTCTTGAAAACCTTCACGAAAAGGTAGCTATCCATATAAACGATACCCACCCCACCCTCGCTATCCCCGAGCTTATGAGAATACTGCTCGATGACTGCGGTTATGACTGGGATAAGGCATGGAACATCATCACAAATACATTCGATTATACAAACCATACGGTTATGGCAGAAGCGCTTGAAACGTGGGATGTCGATCTTATGCAGAGAATACTCCCCAGAATCTACGCTATCATAGTTGAAATAAACAACCGTTACTGCGCACACCTTACAGAAGTGACCGGCGGCGACAGCGAGAAGGTAACAAGAATGTCCATCATTCTTGACAACCGTGTAAAGATGGCTAACCTCTGCTGTGCGGCAAGCAGCTCTGTAAACGGTGTTTCTAAGCTTCACTCCGAAATCATCAAGGACAGCGTATTCCACGATCAGTACACTGTTACTCCCGATGCCTTCAAGAACGTTACAAACGGTATCGCATACCGTCGTTGGTTACTCGCAAGCAATCAGGGACTTACAAACCTTCTTACCGAGTGCATAGGCGACGGCTTCAAGAAGGATGCGTCAAAGCTTGCAGATTTCAAGAAGTTTGCAACGGATAAGTCGGTTCTTGATAAATTAGCCGCTGTAAAGTTAGCTAACAAGCAGGCTTTTGCAAAGTATGTATACAACACCACAGGCACTAAGCTTAACTGCAACGGTATTTTCGATGTACAGGTAAAGCGTCTGCACGAATACAAGCGTCAGCAGCTTAACGCTATGAACATTATCGCAGACTACATTTATCTGCTCAATAATCCCGATGCGGACTTTGTACCCAAGACCTATATCTTCGCTTCAAAGGCGGCACCCGGCTATTATATGGCAAAGCAGATAATCAAGATGATATGGTGCATAGGCGAGGAGCTTAAGAAGAACCCCAAGCTGAATGAAAAGCTTGCTGTTGTATTCCTTGAAGATTACAAGGTAACACTGTCAGAGATCCTTATGCCCGCAAGTGAAATTTCAGAGCAGATCTCTCTCGCAGGAACAGAGGCTTCCGGTACAGGTAATATGAAGCTGATGCTCAACGGCGCTCTTACAATGGGTACCTATGACGGTGCAAACGTTGAGATACACGAAGCGGTAGGCGATGACAACATCTTCATCTTCGGTATGTCGACTCCCGAAGTAAATCAGCTTAAGGCTGAGGGATATAACCCCGAAAATATATACAACTCACACGCAGTTATAAAGAGCGTCCTCGAAAAGATGTACAAGGGTATAAACGGTGCAACATTCGAGGAGGTAGCAAATTCACTGCGTCACGCAGACAGATATATGTGCTTTGCCGATTTCGACAGCTACAGAGGAATGCAGGCAAAGGCAAGCGAAACCTATAAGGATAAGTACCTCTGGAACAAGATGTCGCTTACAAATATCGCATCTGCAGGCATATTCTCGGCTGACCGTGCCGTTACAGACTATGCCCGTGACATCTGGAAGTTAATTTAACAGACAGTAGCCCGAGATAATAAAAAAAAGTCCGTTGCAACCAACGGACTTTCAAACTGTCGATAAACCTCTATCATTGATAAAAATGGGGTCGCAGGGGCGTAGCCCCCGACAGGGTCTAGGGGCGGTAGCCC
>OGOX01001566.1_pt1 | contig 14480 bp, 10 predicted proteins | sample 1552761 | NCBI WGS metagenome assembly OGOX01 (sample SAMEA2580212, study PRJEB22360) | human gut metagenome | biome: human gut; feature: human-associated habitat; material: faeces | place: Denmark | collected 2008/2010
CGAACTCCTCCACCCGGCCCTTCTCCGAATGCTTGACCTGATACATGGCAAAGTCCGCGTATTTGCGCAGTGTGATGAGATTTGTGCTGCTCTCGGGATACCACGCGATACCGCCGGAGACGCTCACGCGCAGCTCACGTCCGCTGGGAAGCTGGACGACAGAATGCTCAAGGGCGGCTTTCAGCGCGCGGATGTCGGCGCGCAGCGTATCCTGATCGTTGTAGCCGTAGAAGAGTGCATTGAACTCATCGCTGCTGATGCGCGCGCAGACGGTACGCGCGGGAGCGTTCTTGGCAAAGCATTCGCCTGTGCGGCGGATGTACTCGTCGCCCCAGTCGTGGCCGAATGTGTCGTTTATTTGCTTGAGGTTGTCGAGGTCGAACATCAAAAGCGCCGCGTGGCCGAGCTTTTCGGGTGAGCAGAAGAACTCGGCGCAGATGCGGTGGAAGGCACGGCGGTTGTAGAGGTCTGTGAGCGTGTCATAGTCGCGCTCGTGCTCAATGCGCAGCTTTTCAAGCGTGTTGGCGGTCGCATCCTCGGCAAGGCCGACCTGCGTGCCGTCCTCGTGCGTCGTCTCGATGCGAAGGTAGCGCTCTTTGCCGCTTGGCAGACGGATGTGGTAGAGCATCGCGCCGTCGGGCGCGGGGGAGTGGGGGCACGAGCGCTCAAAGCGCTGCAAAAGCTCGCGGAAACTCTGCGCTGTTAAGTCGTCTGCGTCAACGCCGGGCATGCCGAGAAGGTCGAAGAAATTGTCGGTGACATAGATGCTGTCGGGAGCGGAGCGCAGCTCATAGCCGCCGAGCTCCACGCTTGCCATGTCCATGATGCGCAGAAACTTGGTCGAAGTATCGAGTACCTCGCGTCCGAGCTGCGTGAACGCGGAGGAGAACCGGTCGAGCTCGATGATGCCGGTGGCGGAGAGCATGGGGATGGAGCTGCGGCTTTCACGCGCGTGCGCGACCTCGTCGGAAAGGCGCGAAATCGGGCGCGAGAGCTTGCGCGCCAGCACAAGGCTGCTGAAAAGTCCTGCAGTGAGCACGACGAGGACCGCGATGATCAAAAACCGCAGCACATAGCCTGAAAAGGCGTAAAGCGCCGATACCGGCACCGAGCCGATAAGCAGCGTCTGCTCATTGGAAAACGGCGCGTTGCGGTTGTAGAGCGTCAGCGGCGCCACGGCGGCGTGACAAAGGCCGAGGGGGGAGTCACTCTGGTAGCCACCGCGCTTTGACGGCTTGAGCAGCAGCGTCTGGTCATAGGATTGCTGCGGCGCATTTGCAGCGGGGGAGGCGGAGATGACGCTGACGGTAAGGTCGTCTTTTCCGATGGCGGAATTCGATGCGACGCCGAGAAGATAGGTGCCCGAGCTGTCGTTCTGCAGCTCGGTGCCCGGCAGCAGGGCTTGCAGGTAGCTTTCAAGAATTTCGACGCCGAGCACGCCGTAGACCGTGCCGTCATCTAAAATAAGCGGGATGGTGTAGGCGATGGCGGAGTGATCGTCGCCGGAGAGCGTGTAGGGCGAGGACGTCCAGTGGCCGTAGTCCGCGGCGTCCAGTTCGCCGTTTCCGTGGTAGGCTGCCTGAAAGACGGGATAGAGAAAGCCACTGCTGTCGTTGGCCCCATAGTTGATCGAGGGTGTCCAGCTCGTGTCGGTCGCAATGTAGAGTGACTGTACGACCTGTGCGGGTGCGCGCACGAGCATAAGATCAGAATTGCGCTGCGAGGGGGAGGAATTCGGGTCAAGGTCGCGCAGATAAAGGCAGGGCAGCGGCTCGCCCTTTTTGCGTGTGTCGAGATCGTGCGTGTTGAGCACGACAAAAATGCCGGTGACGGGGCGATGGCGCATCGAGGAGATCAGGCTGTCGCCGATCGAGAGCAGCAGAGGGGATGCGGCGTCGCTGCCGCTGTCGAGCGTGTCGAGGCTGATCTCGCCGTCGTCGAGCATGGCCTGCGTCACGGCGTTGATCTCGCCCGCAAGCGACGAGAGATCCTGCGCGTCGAGCATCTGGCCTTGCAGATAGTTTTGGCGGTTTTTCGTCTGTATCTGCAAGATGTCGACAGCATTCTGCTCAAGGCTCGTGTTGATGCGGCAGAGATAGAGAATGCCGACAAGCAGCGCGATCTCGATGAACAGGATCCAGAGCATGGAGCGCAGGATCGTATGGAAGATGGTGACATGCGGCACATGATCCGATGGTTTGCGAAAGAACATAAAACGGCCCCTTTTTTGTCATTGAACAGTCACTCAGCCCTGAAAAGCCTCAAGCGATGCAAGCGTATCCTGATACCAGGCTTCAAAGCATTCGCCGGAAAGGAACTGCGCCGAGGCATCTTCAAAGCTCTGTCCCTGCGCCATTGCCTCTTTGACCGCGGCGCGGTCAGCGCTTGCCTTATCGCTCATGGAATATTCAAGAATGGCGCGGGCGTTCGTGCCGCCGGAGAAGGCGTGGGGCGTGTAGAGATGGTTTTCGTTGACCGTGTCGACTGCGGCGGAGAGGACTTCGTCCATCTCATCGCTGAGGGCAAGACCGCTTATGCGGATCGCGTCGATGGAGTTGCCCTCGTGCGTGACGGGGAGGTAGCCTGAGTCGACAGAGAACGTGATGTTGTGCTCGGGTGAGGTGAACCATTTGAGGAACACGAGGCTCGCCTGAATCTCAGCGTCGCTCGCCTTCGTCACGACCATGCCCGCGCCCTGCTGCACGGCGTAGTCCTCGCCGTTCGCAAACTTCGGGCTTTCAAGCGCCTTGCGCGTGATGTCGTGGCTGTCCATGTCGTCGGCGATGACCTGCGTGGGGAAGAACGTCGCGCTCGAAGACGAGCCGACGTAGGCGATGATATTGCCGGTCTTCACATCATCGCTGCGGAAGCGGCCGCTTGCGGAAAAGTAGCCCTTGATGAAGGGTACATAGTAGTTATCCCAGAGGGTGCGCACGGCGTCGTGGTCAAAGTTCAGCGTCATGCTGCCGTCCTGTGCGTCGAAGATCGTGCAGCCAAGCTGCTTGGCGCCGATGAGCATGTAGTTCGCCATCGCGTCGCGGCCGAAGAACGCGCGTCCATCGTTCGGGATGTCGGGCGTCTGCGCGTCGGTCCACTCGTAGTAGCGTTCGGCGACGGAGACGAGGCCTTCGATCGTGGACAAGTCGTCATAGGTTGCACCCGTGGCGGCGGCGAACGGCTCCCAGTCCGTTTCATTGAGAAACAGCAGCTCCGCCGACTTGGCGACGGGGAAGATCTTGATACTGCCCGAGCCGGAGAAGTCGCCTTCGCTCAGATAGTCCTCAATAAAGGCGGCGCGGTCCTCTTCGCTTAGATAATCGCTCAGATCGGCAATTTGACCCATCTCATCGAGCGCGTAGGCAGTGTCGGCGTAGGCGGAGAAGATGTTGGGCATCGCCTCGGCACCGACCTTGCCCTCGGCAGAAGCGAGCACGTTGTTCTCAAGATCGGTCACGCTGCCGTGGCTGGAGCTCTCAACCGTGATGCCCTGTTCCTTGCCGACGGTCGAGTTGAACTCGTCGACGAGCGCGTTGAACGCTTCGAGCTGTTCACCGTTGTAGTACGTCCAGATCGTGATATTGACAGGGTTTGCCGGGGAAAATCCGGGGTCTGCCTTGCTGCCGCAGCCTGCGAGCAGGATCATCGCCGCCGCTGCGGCGAGCACGCGAGGGAGAAATTTGTTGTGAGCCATGATGCTTCCTTTCTATTTTGCGCGCCGTTCCGAAGGAAGCGGCGTGATCGGTCGATGCCCGCCGCCTTCGGGCCTGAACTGCCCGAGCGCGTAGGAATACGCGCCGTCGCCTGGCAGCCAGACCGTGCGCACGGTGAGCGCATAGGGCTTATCCTTGCCGGCAATGTGCAGCGTGGCGGGTATGGTGATGTCGGGCTGGGCGGGCGAGCGAGGTCTGCTGCACCTGCTTTACGAGCGCATCGTGAGTCTCGTGGTCGAGGAGGTTGACGGTGTCGCCCTCGTTTAAGTAGAGCGTCTGCTGGCGGTGCGCTTCGTCTTCTCGTGCTCGTAAACCTGCTCTTCGGCCAGGCGGACAAGGTGCTTCTGGCGCGCGTAGAGCGTGAGTGCATTGCTCACGCGCCGCTGCGTGACCGTCAGGTTGAACGGGCGGCGGATGTAATCCGTTACGCCGAGCTCGTAGGCCTTCTGGATGAACGACTCGTCATCCTCGGACGAGGTGATGATGACGGGGATCTCCTGCAGCCAGTTGCGCTGCTTCATCACCTAGAGCACGCCGAAGCCGTCGAGGCGGGGCATGTTGATGTCGAGCAGCAGCAGGTCGAATGATGCTATGTCGAGCGTCTGTGCCTCTTCGGCTGATGTGGCGGTCTGCACCTCGTAGCCTTCTGTTTCGAGATTGAACTTGAGGATTTCGAGCAAGTCCTGCTCGTCGTCAACAACGAGGATTTTCTGGTTTTGTTTCATAACTGCTATATCTTTGTTATGCTTGCAAAGTTATATATAATTGTATTCACACGTACTACTAAACTGTTACAATTTCGTTACGCCAACAAAAAAGGCACACCGCTGGGTGTGCCTTTCATATCTTAAAACGCCTGCTTATCGCCAACTATGACGTTAGCCACGGTCTTATACATTATATATATGTCGAGCCATACGCTCCAATGCTCCAAGTACCAGATGTCGCCAGCCACGCGTCCCTCCATCTGCGAGAGGTATTTTGTCTCGCCTCTGAAGCCGTTCACCTGGCTCCAACCGGTGATGCCTGGCTTGATATAGTGGCGCACCATGTAGTTGTCGATGAGCTTCGAGTAGTCGTTGGTGTGCTTCACCATGTGCGGGCGTGGTCCCACGATACTCATCTGTCCTAACAGTACGTTGATAAACTGTGGCAGCTCGTCGATGTTTGTCTTGCGCATTATGTTGCCCCACTTCGTCTTTCGCGGGTCGTTCTTTGTGGCTTGCAACTTGTCGGCATCCTTGTTCACCTTCATACTGCGGAACTTCAGGCAGTAGAACTCCTTGCCGTTAAGTCCGGTGCGCTTCTGTCGGAAGAACAACGGTCCTGGCATTGTTGTCTTCGTAACGATAGCCACAACGGCGAGTATGATGGGGAAGAGCGTGCAGAGGAATGTCTGTGACACCACGAAGTCGAACGTGCGCTTTATCAAGCGGTTCTCGATGAGGCTCAGCGGCTCGTTGTAGAGACTCAAGTAAGGTACGTCGCCCAGCACTTTGAGGTGCATACGATGGTGTAGATAGTTGCTGATGTTGGGCATCGAATAGAAGTGGATGAAGTGATGCTCGCAGTAGCGTATTACTTCAAGGATTTCCTCGCTGAAGCGTGAGGGCAGACAGCAGTACAATTCGTGTACGTTGCTGTGCTCTTTCAGCACCTCTGGCATATCCTGCGGTGTGCCGAGATATGTGCATAGCTCGGAGAATTTCTCGTTGGGTTGGTGGTCGAAGTAGCCCAGCACGTTGAAACCTAAGTCGTTTGGTGTGGTCATCTGGCGATACATGTTGCGCACGTTGCTGTTGCTTCCTACGAACACCACGTTGTGAGCGTGCTTCGGCATACGTCGCCATGCTGCAACAACCTGACGTGTTATGATGCGGAAGATAGAAACACCGACGAATGCAGTCATCCAAAACTCTATCATTCTGAATAACGGCATGTGTTGGAAGTCGCCGATGGCGAACATGAGAATGCAACCGATTGCACTTACGAAGAAGTTCTGCATCACACGCATGATAATCTGGTGGTTGCTCACCTTGCGATGATGCAGCACGACACCATAGTCCATTGTGCAAGCTAAATATACGATAGAGCCTACCACCATCGTTTGGCGCATTGCGTCGATGTCGGTGTCATATTTTAAAACGCAACAAAACAGCCAGTACAATAGATTGATGATGATGAGATCACCAAGCAATACTGATACCTTCAATAGTTTGTTCTCGTGTGGGCTATGTATTGTGTTACTCATTATTCTTCATTTTGGGGTTATATGAATACTAATTTATAATTACTCTTTAATTCTCTAAATATAGTCCTTGTTGTAAGTATGCGTTTGATGTGCCTTTGTTTTTTGTGTGTATGCATAATGCAAACGCTGCAAAGTTAGTCTAAATAGTTCAGATTAGTGATACAAATGGATATAAAAGTGTTAATTAGTGTAAAAAAACGCTAAAAGACCAAATTTTCTTTCGGAAGCAACGCCTCGGGCGTGCTTCCGGAGGAAATATAGCGGATTGTATCCGCTGCGTAATTGCGCAAGATATATGGAGCTTGGCGTGCGAAACTCAATAATTTTAAGTAACTTTGCACTTCGTATTTAATTTTAAAAACAGAAACAAATGATAGTCTGCATAGCCGAGAAACCAAGCGTAGCCAAAGATATTGCCCGCATATTGGGTGCCACAACCTCCCACAACGGATACATGGAGGGCAATGGCTTCCAAGTGACGTGGACCTTCGGCCACCTCTGCACGCTGAAAGAGCCCAACGACTACACCGAGAACTGGAAACACTGGAGTCTCTCGGCGTTGCCGATGATTCCGCCGCGCTTCGGCATAAAGCTCATCGACGACGACGGCATCAAACGCCAGTTCAGTGTCATCGAGCGTCTCATGCAGGCTGCCGACTGCATCGTCAACTGTGGTGACGCCGGACAGGAGGGTGAGCTGATACAGCGTTGGGTGATGCAGAAGGCACAGGCAAAGTGCCCGGTGAAGCGTCTTTGGATATCGTCGATGACTGACGAGGCTATCCGCGAGGGCTTCAACTCGCTCAAGGACCAGAGTGAGTACCAGCCGCTGTACGTAGCCGGACTGAGCCGCGCCATCGGCGACTGGCTCTTAGGAATGAACGCTACGCGTCTCTACACGCTCAAGTACGGACAGAACCGACAGGTGCTCAGCATCGGTCGTGTGCAGACACCTACGCTCGCGCTCATCGTCAACCGCCAGAAGGAGATTGACTCGTTCGTGCCCGAGCCTTATTGGGTGCTCTCCACCATCTATCGCGACACACTCTTCACTGCTACAAAGGGCAAGTTCACGACGAAGGAGGAGGGCGAGCAGGCGTTCGCCACCATCGCCGACAAGCCGTTCGAGGTGACGGGCGTATCGAAGAAGAACGGCAACGAGGCTCCTCCACGCCTCTTCGACCTCACCTCGCTGCAGGTGGAGTGCAACCGCAAGTTCTCATACAGTGCCGAGACCACGCTCAACCTCATACAGTCGCTCTATGAGCGCAAGCTCACCACCTATCCACGTGTCGACACGCAGTTCCTGAGCGACGACATCTACCCGAAGTGTGCCGGCATACTCACCGGTATGCGCGGTTACGAGCAGTACATACAGCCGCTTGCCGGCAAGAAGCTGCCCAAGTCGAAGCGTGTCTTCGACACATCTAAGGTGACCGACCACCACGCCATCATCCCGACCGGCGTGCCTGCGTCTGCACTCAGCGACATGGAGCGCAACGTCTACGACCTCATTGCGCGTCGCTTCATCGCTGTGTTCTATCCCGACTGCAAGTTCGCTACCACCACCGTGCTCGGAAAGGTAGAGGATGTGGAGTTCAAGGTGAGCGGAAAGGAGATATTAGAGCCAGGCTGGCGCACCATCTACGCTCAACAGCAAACCTCAACACCTCAACCCCTCAACCCCTCAACATCTCAACCCCTCAACTCACAACCATCTTCATCCGAAGACGACGACAAGCAGGACGAGGAGCGCACTCTGCCCACATTCGTAAAGGGCGAGAGCGGACCGCACACGCCTACGCTCACCGAGAAGTGGACCACACCGCCGAAGTACTACACCGAGGCTACGCTGCTGCGTGCCATGGAGACCGCCGGCAAATTCGTCGACGATGAGACGCTGCGTGCTGCGCTGAAGGAGAACGGCATCGGACGACCGTCTTCGCGTGCCGGCATCATCGAGACGCTCTTCAAGCGCCACTACATACGTCGCGAGCGCAAGAACCTCATCGCCACGGCTACCGGCATCGAACTGATCGATATCATCCACGAGGAACTGCTCAAGAGTTGCGAGCTGACCGGCATTTGGGAGAAGAAGCTGCGCGACATAGAGCACAAGAAGTATGAGGCTGCCGACTTCATCAACGAGCTGAAGCAACAGGTGACGGAGATTGTGTACGACGTGCTGCGCGACAACAGCAACCGACGTGTCACCATCACCACCGACGAGGACTTGAAGAAGGCGAAAAAGAAGAAAACTGCTGCGCCGAAGAAAGCCGCAGCAAAGTCTGCTGCAACGTCGTCTACTGCATCAACAAAAAATGTTGCCGCCTCACCGCAACCCGCAACAAGCGAGCCGTCGGCTGACGACAGCATAATCGGCACCACTTGCCCCGTTTGCGGCAAGGGTACAATCATAAAAGGTAAGACGGCTTACGGCTGCAGCAACTGGAAGAACGGCTGCACCTACCGCGTCGCGTTCAAATAGTTTAGAACTTCACCACGCGCGAACCGTCTGCAGTCTCTTCGATAGTAACCTTCGTTGCGTCCTCAGGCAGCAGGTCCTCTATCAGTTCCGGCCACTCGAGGAAGCACAGCGAACCGCTGTAGAAGTAGTCCTCGTAGCCCATGTCGTACACCTCTTCGAGCTTCTTTATGCGGTAGAAGTCGAAGTGGTATATCGCATCGCCGGTTGTGGCGGAAGTGTATTCGTTCACGATGGCGAACGTGGGCGAAGTGATTACGTCGTCTACGCCCAAATACTCGCAGATAGCCTTCACGAAAGTAGTCTTGCCTGCGCCCATCTTGCCGTAGAAGGCGAACACCTTGCCGTCGCCCATATTCTCTACAAATGTCTTGGCAGCCTCGTTGATGTCTGCCAGAGAGTTGATTTTTATTTCCATAGTTTTTTCGTTTTTCTATTATAACAGTAAGCTGCTTGCAGCTTTTTTTATTTCCTTCCCTTTAGTGTTATCAGCGGTATGAGCATCTCTTCGAGCGAGATGCCGCCGTGCTGGAACGTGTCCTTGTAGTACGACACGTAGTAGTTGTAGTTGTTGGGGTAGGCGAAGAATGTGCTGCCGGTGGCGAACATGTACGACGTACTGATGTTCGGTGCGGGCAGCTGCGCCTCCTGTGGGTTCTTGATGACGAACACTTCCTTCGATTGGCAGTTGAGGTTCTTGCCCAGCTTGTAGCGCAGGTTGGTGTTCGTGTTGCGGTCGCCGATTATCTTCACCGGCTTCGACGCACGGATACTGCCGTGGTCGGTAGTGATGATGATGCGGCAGTCGATCTGCGAGAGTGCGTTGAGCAAGTCTGCCATGACCGAATGGCGGAACCACGAGAGCGTTATCGAGCGGTAAGCCGACTCGTTGTTTGCGAGTTCGCGCACCATTTTCGACTCTGTTCTTGCGTGCGAGAGCATATCGATGAAGTTGACCACGATGACGTTGAGGTCGTTCTTTGTCAGCTTGTTGAGGCGTGCAAGCAGTTTGTCGGCACCCGTCGAGTCGTTCACCTTGTGATACGAGAACGAGTCGTGGCGGCGGTAGCGTTCTATCTGCGTGCGTATGAGCGGTTCCTCGTTGAGGTTCTTGCCCTCGTCTTCGTCCTCGTCCACCCACAGCTCGGGGAACATCTTCTCAATCTGCTCGGGCATCAGTCCCGAGAAGATGGCGTTGCGTGCGTACTGCGTAGCCGTCGGCAGGATGCTGGTGTACATGTCCTCCTCTATGTCGAACATGTTTCCAATCTCCTTCGACAGCACGCGCCACTGGTCGTAGCGGAAGTTGTCGATGACGATGAGGAACACCTTCTCGCCCTCGTTTATCGCAGGGAACACCTTGCGCTTGAAGATGTCCGGGCTCATCAGCGGACGTTCGGTTACGCCCGGTGCCACCCACGACAAGTAGTGCTTCTTTATGAACTTGGCGAAGCCGTTGTTTGCTTCCTCCTTCTGCATCTGCAGCATCTCGGTCATGTTGCTGTCCGTAGAGCTAAGCTCCAGCTCCCAGTGTACCAGTCGGCGGTACGCATCCTTCCAGTCGTCTATCGTGTTGCAGTTCATTATCTGCATTGATATGTCCTGGAAGCTCTGCTGATAGCCCGTCTGCGTCACCTCCGACACAATCTGCTTGCGGTGTATGTTCTTCTTCAGCGTGAGCAGAATCTGGTTGGGGTTCACAGGCTTTATCAGATAGTCGGCTATCTTCGAGCCGATAGCCTGATCCATGATGTTCTCCTCCTCGCTCTTCGTCACCATCACTACGGGTGTAGCAGGCGACAGCTCCTTTATCTGTTGCAGCGTTTCGAGTCCGCTGATGCCGGGCATCATCTCGTCGAGCAGCACCAGGTCGAACTTGTGCTGCTTGCACTCTTCGATGGCATCTGTTCCGTTGCTCACGGTCACCACCTCGTATCCTTTGCTCTGAAGGAAGATGATGTGGGCGCGCAAGAGTTCAATCTCGTCGTCTACCCACAGTAAATATCCGTTGCTCATAATGCTCTTTCTTTTTTGTTAAAAACCGTCGAGGTCGTAATACTCGTCGTCGTCGAAGTTCTCCGTCTGCTTGTTGTTCTGCTTCTTGCTCGGCGTGCCCTGCTTGGGCTGAGGATCTTCGCCGAAGTAGAAGTCATCCTCCAACTGCTTGGGTTCTTCCTTTACTATCGGATTGGGCCCTTTCTTAACCTCCGGCTTCGGTTCTTCTACAACAGTCGTTGCAGACTCCTCCTTAACCTCCGGCTTCGGTTCTTCTACAGCAGTCGTTGCAGACTCCTCCTTGACCTCTGGCTTCGGTTCCTCAACAACAGTCGTTGCAGACTCTTCCTTGACCTCCGGCTTCGGTTCCTCAACCACAGTTTCGGTAGCAGGTTCCTGAGGTTGTTCGTCCTCGATGTTCACCACGCCACCCTCAGTCGACGGCTCTTCCGCAGGTTGAGGCTCTTCGTCGAAGAATGTGTTCGTAGTGTTCTGGTTGTTCGCAGGCTCCTCCTCGAAGTCGTCGCGCTGCTTTGTCGTAGACTGTTCGTCAGGCTCAACGACTGGTTCTTCCGGAATGTCGAGCAGATCCTCCGTTGCTATCTTAAGCGGAGCGAAGTTCTTCTCGTAGAACTCGGCGTAGTCGGCGTAGCTGAACTGCTTGCCGAGCAGCGGCAGGTTCACGTCGCTGATTACTATCTGTCGACTCTTGCCCACGAGCTTCATCAGCTGCTTTTGCTTCTGTAGCTGGCGTGCGTACTGCAGTGCCTCGTCGTAGTTGCGGAAACCCTTCACGAGCATACGGCTCAGTCCGTCCACCTGCTCCACCTCTATGTCGAAGTTGCGCACCATGAACGATGTGAAGTTGTAGCGAGCCAGCTCGAAGAGCATACGGTTGGCATCTATCGAGTCGGGTTGGTACGCAATCATGTATATGAACGCAGCGTTGCGGTCGTTAGAGAACTCGCGCACCGCCGTCGAGTCGCTTTCGTTGAGCACCTGCGAGCGTCGCTCCCAGATGTTCTCGAGGTCGAACTTGCCGCCTTGTAGCTGTCGTCCCTCGTTCACACCCTTCACTATCATGCCTGCCATTACGGCTATAGGGCTTTGCGGATACTTCTTCACCACCGTGTTCAGGTCGTCGATGCAGCCCTCGTAATCGCCGTCGTTCAGCTTGCCGAGTCCGCCGATGAAGAGAAACTTGTCGCGGTTGGCACCCAACGGGAACCGCTGTTCGGACACGCTGACATTGCCGCGCACCTCCTTGTAGCGCGCCGCCTTGAACGCATCGTATGTAGCGGCGTACAGCGAGTCTTCGAGGTGCACGCCGAGACGTGCGTTCTCCACGAAGTTGGGGTCGGTGAGCAGTGTTGTCCACTCGCTCTCGGGGTACTCCTGCTTGAGTCGTGCCACGTACGAGTCGGCGGTCTGTCGGTCGCCCTTGCGCATATATAATAGGTAGAGGTGATAGTAAGCCTCCGCCTTCTTCTCAAAGTTGGGATAGTCGCCGCCGATGAGTCGCATGAACTGCTTCTCGCTTCGCGGTAGGTTGTCGAGCTTGTCCTTGAAGATGACCCCCGAGTTGTAGAGTCCTTCGGCGATGATGCCGTTACTCTCCGCCACCTGCTCCTCCGTGAACGGTATCTGCGCCATGTAGTACTCGCGTTTGTGTGGGTCGTTCTGTGCGCTGTCGGCGATGAGTGCGAGCGAGTCGGCTATTGCTTCTGCCTGCGCTATGGAGTCCTGCTGCTCCTCGGTGAGTTCCGGCTCGTCGGTCTGGAACGCCACCACCGTTTTGTTCACGCGCTGCCAGTCGTCCACATTCTCGCGCTTGCCCCATTGCTTCTGGAACGCCGCCTTACCCTGGCTCACCGCCATTTGGTTGTAGAAGTACCACTGCGCGTTGCGCTGGTTCTGCTGGCTCTGATGGTTCTGCATAGTCGTGTTGTTGCCGAACTGATTGTTCTGCGCCATGTCGTTGCCGCCGTTCATCTGGTTCTGCGCGTCCTGCTCTGCCTGCAGTCGGCGTTCCTCCTTCTCCTTCTTCTTCAGTGCCTCGATGGTGCGGTCGATGGCAGCGTTGCGGTCGCTCTCGCTCATCTTGGCGAGCGACTGCAGTGAGTCCTGCAGGTGTATAGCGTCGGTGTACGGCACAAGGTCGTCCAGAATCTTCGAGCGGTTCGACAGCTCCTCGTAGTCCTTGCGCTCCTTGTCGAGCATACCGATGGCTTGACCGTAGCAGCGTTGCGCGTCGTTGTAACGCTCCTTGTCCCAGTAGATGTCGCCGAGCTTCAGCAGCAGCACGCCCTTCTCTATGCCCGAGCGTGTGGCTTTAGCCGCTCCGCGCTCGTAGGCGTTGATGGCTTGTGCGGTGTCGCTCTGTGCGAGGTATATGTTGCCGATGGCGTAGTACACCTGGTCGAGATATTCCTTGTTCTTGTCCGAGCGTGCCATACGCTTCAGCCTGCCAATCATCTTCTTCGATTGTCCTACGGACATCACCTCCGTCATGCAGATGCGTGCGTTGAACTCCAGCTCGTAGGGTGGGTTGAGCTTCGTCACGTGCTTGAACGCCTTCATCGCCTCCACGTTGTTGCCCAACGCTGCCTGCATCTGTCCCATGAGGAACCACTCGCGTGCGCGCTGCTTGCGTCGCATCTCGTGCTTTATCACGTTGCGCAGGTGGGGTATAGCTTTCTCGTATTCGCCCGTGTGTATGTAGTAGTCGGCGTAGGTGTAGTCCCACTCCTTGCGTGCCGACCAGTGGATGGAGTCGCGCTGCATGTTGCGTATCACGTCCTCGGCATCGTAGAGCCAGCCCTCCTCGATGTAGCACTTGGCGAGCCACGCCCTCGACTTGGCGTAGATGGCTGGCTGCGTCTGGTACAGTCGGCTCATGTAGTTGAACGTGGCAGCTGCCTCGTCTCCCTTGTAGAACGGCGAACGTCCCATGAGCAACCACGCCTTCCAAAGGAACGGGTTGTACTCGCGGCGCGAGAGCCACTCCAGGTCCTTCGCCGTCTTCTTGCGCTGCTTTGTCCACTGCGGTCGGCGCTTTATGCTGTGCAGCTTGATGGTCTTCTGACACTTCTCGATGGCGCGGTCGTAGTTCGACTTGCCTATCTCTCGGCTGTTCTTGTTGCTCACGGTGTAGAGCGGGATGAACTCGGTGAAGTTGTCCTTGTTGCCTTCCTCCTTCTCTAATGAGGCATCGATATACGCCAACGAGCCGTTATAATAAGTGTTATAACGCGCCTTGAACGAGTGCCACCAGCGTGTGCGCGCGGTGTTTTTCTGCGTAGAGCATCCTGTCGCAACCACCAATACAGCTGCGAGAAGGATGGGTATAATATGTCTTGTCTTAAATAGTTTCACGTATAAATAACTCTGTTTGTGGCGTTTTATTGCCTTAACCCTCCCTGAGCATGAATGTTTCGTCCTTTATCTGGTCGGGCAGGTTGATACCGCGCAGTGTCAGACTGCGGCACCAGTCGGCTATCTCCTCGTGGCGCATGGTGTAGAGCACCTCGCTGAACAGCTCCACCTCCTCGTCGGTGTAGCTGTCTGACGGTCGGCCGCTGAACGCGTCGAGCTCCTCGTCGTCGTAGTAAACGATGTCCTTCGTGGCGGCTTCCATCATGCAGTCCTGCTCGCACTTGTCGTTAGTGCCGTTGCATGTGGCGCATGTCTCCACCATGGTTATCTTCTCCTCGCCGTCGTGCTTGCCCAGCTTGGCGATCAGTGCGGCGATGATGCCGAGCACAATTATCGAAATCACTAATATTATCATATTCTCTTCAAAGTTTTATTAGGTGTCCTCCCGCAGATTCCTCCTTAGGAGGGTATGGCATCTTGCCATACCCACGCCGCCTGCTATGGGATATTCTCCCACAGAATACGCCGAATTCACAGAACCTCCTGCTGAGATGTCCTCCCACGGATTTCACAGATTTACACAGATACTTAGGGTGCGCTGTTCTCCCACAGAATTCACAGAATTCACAGAATTTGGCAGCGTGGGTATGGCAGGGATGCCATA
>OGOX01001585.1_pt1 | contig 14407 bp, 13 predicted proteins | sample 1552761 | NCBI WGS metagenome assembly OGOX01 (sample SAMEA2580212, study PRJEB22360) | human gut metagenome | biome: human gut; feature: human-associated habitat; material: faeces | place: Denmark | collected 2008/2010
CGGGGTACGGGTGTGGGTAAGGAAAGAGGGAGCACGAGGGAGAAAACCTAAGGGAAAGGGTTAGGGGCTGCAGTCCAGCGGAGCTTTAGCGGAGCGCACGAGCCTTGCGTAAGCGAGGCTCAGACTCTCCCTAATCCCTTTGGTTCTTTCCCTCGTTAATATTGACAGGTGCATTGATTCGAATAGCGAACCCGAGAAGTGCTATCCGACAAAAAGAACTATCGGTAGCCTTACTATTGTAATTAGAACTGAACGATATAGCACAAGCACATTATACAAAACACTTTCAGCCCGACAAAAACCAAAAGCCCTCCGAGTTTTCCTCAAAGGGCTTTAAACATACATAAAATTTATTCTGTCATGAATATCTCCGACGCACCGCCGAATATCTCACGGGAAAGTTCGGCTGGCATATCGGGGTTATCCTTTCTGATACGCTCGCACCGCTCAAGATAACCGACTATATCCACATTGTTTACCGTCTTTTTGCTTGTTCCCGAAATTATGCGGTCAACGGCAGCTGCCGCCTCCTTATAGAAGTCGCTTTCAAGCATACGCTCGGAAATATCGGCATTTTTATCGGCGCACACAGGCAGATACCGACTTTCATAGTCAATTGTATAGCAATCTGTGCATTTTACAAATATCTCCTCTGCTCTGCTTATCAGATTTTCTTTCTCGGATATAAATTCCGTATCGTCAAAAGGACGGATTCTTCCTGTAATATCCAATCTGTTAAGCGGAAGATATGTTTTCCTTAATATTATATTTTTCCCGTATTTTGCTTTTACGGTTCTTGCAAAATCGGAAATCGCTTTTTCAATAAATTTGCTGTCAGCATTTTCCTTGAACGGCTCGAAAACCTCATCGTCCGTCATAAAGGCTCTGTAAGCCATAGAACAGCATAATTCATCAATTGATGCGACATACGCCGACCTATGCCTGTAAATCGGCTTCACAATATCAGAAAAATCGACTAAAAGCCAGTCGCCGTGCGCATTCGCAAAGTATGAGCGTGTAAGCTCGGTAAAAACAGCCGACTTGTCGTCAATATAGCTCAGATCAATATCCGCAGGTTTCTCCGAGCACACTGTCAGAGCCGAATAACCGCTTATCACACTGCCCTTTACCGTACCGTCCGCAAGCTCCGAAATGTCACCGCCGTCTGCCCTGCCAAAAACATCAAGAATCACAGGTCTGTGTTTTTCATAATATTTACGGGCAAGCTGTGCCACCGCATCCTTGTCTGTGCCTGCCATCCACAGCCTTGCACACTTGAGATAGAAGCTAAGATCCTTAGTCGAAAGCACACAGTTTCTGATAATTCCGTTTTTATTGTAAAATGATTCCAGCGTCTTGGCAAGATCGCTTTGTGCATATAATCCGAGCCTTATGATCTCATCAATATCCGTATTCGCAATATCGCCCTTGCGTATAGCGCAGATGCCGTTATAAACCCGCTTCAGCACTGCGTTTCTGCCGAAATCATAGCAAGCCCTTATCTCATTGAACGTGACAAGCTCACTGGTTTTCAGCCTTAGAATATCCTTGAATTCCGCACAGATAAAGTCACGGCTCAGTCTGCTTATAAAGTAGTCTACGGCATTGTTTGTGCCGAAGAAGAAGCTGTCTGCCTTGCCTGCCTTGATTATATCAAAGTTTTCAGCCACTTCCGTGAGCCATATTTCAGGGTCGTAAGCAAGCGAGTTGACATAGTTTGCCTTCTTGCTGGAGCATATACTTTTGGCAATAAGCGAAATGTTATTGCGGAAATGCTCGTCACGGCATACCGCATAGCTTCTTCCCCTTTTGTTTATCACACCGGGATAGAACCGTGATATGTCGATGACCTTCGGGGAAACACGTCTTATAAAATAGTTCTCCATATCAAGAAGCAGCCTGAAGTTACACGAGCGGTCTGTCGAGCGTACATATCGTCCGTTGACATAGTACAGCTTAGGATCCGTTATGCGTACAAGTATAATCTTCTCCCTGTCATACACAGCGGTAACCGAGTCAATGAACTTGTCAAGCAGAGGCTTCCACACCGCTTCATCCTTTATATCGAGCCGTTTCAGCCGACTTTTGTTTTCCTCGTAGAAGCGTGATTGTATAAACGCTTTTCCGCCCGAATAAAGCGAATCTCCGAGCCTGTAAACAGGCGTGGAAACAGCGTAATAAAGGTCCGTTATAAGCGCATCCGCCTTGTTTTCGGCAAGGTATTCGTCATATCCTTTGGAAAGGTTGTAGTAAAGAGGCACAACACCGTCACGGAAGTATTTCTCGTCAACATCGCAGTGCGCTCCGTTCATAGTAAGCTGAGATATGAACAGATGCGAACGGTCGGTTTCTATATCGTTATCGTCCTTGAAAAGCTCCGAAATCAGTGCCGAGCCGAGAAGTGCAAACGATTGCTGCTCAGGCTTCTCTGCATATCTTGCAAGCTCTATTTTACTGCCGAGTGCCGTTGCCACCTGCTTTTTAAGCGTATCGTATACCGACAGTCCGAAATAACGTGCATTATCATCGGACAAAAGCACCGCTCTGTGTTCCGTGCCGTAATCCTTGAACGCATAAGGAATGTATCCGCAAAGGTCGGTATTCACCTTACCTGTTGCGGTATCACGCTTGAGCCTTACGCAAAGTAACGCTCCTATCTTCTCAAAGCGTGTCGCAGGATCGGCAGGAATAAGCGAGCCGAGCGAATAAGCCACAGGAACACGTCTTCCGTCTGCGCACTCTATAACATCATATTCGGCAATGGCGTTAAGTCCGTTGCCGATAATTATATCCGCTCCGCTCTCCGCAGCCTTTACCGCCTGATTTCTCCACTTAGGCTTTACCGCAGGCGTATGACGTTCATTCCACGAGCAGAAGAAGAATATGTACTCTGCGCCTGCTTTTCTGAGCTGTGACACATACTGCGATATATCCTTGTTCACTGTCGCAGAAATGAATCCGACATTTATATTGTTGATATTTACTATGCTGAACTTCTCTCCGCCCTGTGTGCAGTCGTTCTCGGTTATAACCGTAAGCGGATACTTTTCGAGCGACTGCGGCGCTCTCTGCAGAAGTCCTGCGTTGACGGCAAGTGCATCTATTCCGCTCTTGCATACAGCGTCGGCAATCGTGGACGGGCAGTTGATGACACGGCTGTCCTCGAATGTATACGCCTTTTTATCGTTAATATCCGTATCAAGCATCGCAACGGAAAAATCAAACGAACCGAATATTCCGCCGAGCGATGAAAAAGCCTCGTCAAAAACAGGCATTCCCTTTGCCGCATTTTTCTGCATTTCAGCCGAAACGGTAATATCGCCGCCTATCATCACGGTGCATTTATGGTGATCGTTGCAAAGCCTTCCATCCTTGCCGTCAAAGCGCCTTGCATTATAATCGCCTGCCGTTTTTCTTATCATCGAATGGTCGAACTGCACTGCCTTAGCGCCTTTGGATTTGGGAAGAACGGCTTCGGCAGGAGCAGAAGAAACGCTCAGCTTTTCCATATGCCCGGTCATTATAAAACTGCGTACAACAAACGAAACCTTACCGCTTTTTGTGAAGCTGTCAAGCCTGCAGGAATTCTTTCCGCTGTAGCACACAAAAGAATATTTTCCGCTTTCATTCGAATCGGCATAGATCTTGAATCCGTCACACTGCGAGTTGTATCTCCATGACAATGTGCATATACCGTCGCTTCCGACTATTGCGGTTAGTCTGCGTGGAGTTTCAAGCGGACACGCTATGACGATTTCGGACTCTCCGAAAAAATTATCCGGACCGTCCGCAATTCTGAACGCCTTGACCTTATACTGCATAGGAACGCCGTTTGCACGTTTTTTCATCACGGCAGTAGTGCCTTTTACGTTAATTACACCGACAAAATGATTCTTGCCGACAGGCGACGCAAACACACGGTAGCCGTCAGCATATTCAATTTTATTCCAGATAAGCTCTACTACTCCCTCTCCCGTCTTTACGGTAACGGGGAATTTCGGCTGTCTTTCACGAAGTTGCATGAAGTTCATAAGCTATCCTCTCAAAATCAGATATTGCTGAGTATCCAGTTGACAAACGAGGCTCTCTCGCTGTCTACGGGCGTTTCGCTCTGCCGTGTTTTCGGCTTATCTGTGATTTGCTTGTAATATTCGTTCAGCTTGTCAAAATTTCTGTAGAAATTATAATAACCGCCGATATAATGCTGAACGTCATCTATTCTTATTCTGTAGCTGTCATGACGCACGCAGAAAGTGTATACTACCGATTCCGGCACCTTCATATACATTGCTATCTCGGGATAGAGATAGCCGCCAAGCATATAATGCGCACGTCGGTAAATCGTCCTGATAAACGCTTCAAAGTTGAATCTCTGCATATATGACACATATATATTCTTCTCTTTTATCCTCTCATAAAGGCTGAAAGCCGCCATAAGAAGCTCAAGAAATGTATGGAAGGTCGTATCCTGATTGAAAATCTTGTTCAGATTATCGTTTGCATTCTTAAGACCGAAGTTCAGATAGCGTTCCTTCGGGTCGTGGATAGTGACCTCGTTTACCGCATACGCTATCCAGTGGTCGCAAAAACGTGTATAATCATTCTTGATGAAATAATCGAGTGCTTTTTCTGCGGCTTCAAGATAACGGTTGTCTTTTGTGATGCTGTACGCTCTTGCAAGCGCAAATGTCGCCTCGCCGTCATAGTACACGATCCTGTCACGTTCCTTGCGCTGAAAATCGGGGAAGGATAAAACGTGATAATAGCTTCCGTCCTCTTCCTGCATATCAAGAACAGAGTTTGCAAGAGCGGCTATCAGCTTATCATACCTGTCGCTGTCAAATACGGCGGCATAGGTGGACAAGGTCACTATAGCGATAGCGTTACCGCCGAGTTTTATTTCATCCGACTTACGTTCTACAAGATAGGCGTGGTCGCTGTCGGAATATTCTATGCTCTGCATAAGGAAGTCTATCGTGCTTTCAATCTTCGGCACGAGCTTCTCGTCCTTTGTGGTATCATACTGCATTATAAGGCTCCAGATAGTACCGGAATGACGCAGTATGTTATATGTAACGAAATGAAAATCGTTCACGGGATTTACGCCGTAATCAAACTGCCCGTTATCTTTGACGGCATTCGCAAGATATACCGATGACGTTTCTATGACCTGCTTAATATCGTCTTTTGTCAGCTCCGACACAATTCTTCTGCCGTAGTTTTCCTCATCGGGATATAGCTTGTACAGCTTTTTGTTTTCGTCACATATATATCCGACTGTTGTAAACGATAACACATTGTCGGGGATTGATTCAAGGGTGGTGCGGCTGCTGAGGAAATCCCTGATTTTATTATCGTCAAGAGTGCCGTTCTTATAGTTTATAAGTCCGCAGCAATTGAGCTGTGCTTCAAGAAGTGCGGTTTCAAAGCCTGTATCGAAGCTGACGCCTTTTTTGAAGAAAAATTCACGGCTTGAGCGTATTTCTTCCTCAAATTCCGCACGGGTACAGATCTTACAGCTGTTTACACAGTCAACCTTTACCCACAGCGGATCAATATTATTATCTGAAACGTACTTTTCAGCACTGTTCATAGCCGAGGCGAATGCCGACAAAAAGTCCTCACCTTCTCCGGTGAACAAATCGGCGGTACGACTTCCGTCTGTTATGCTGACAAATACAATGTCGTGTCTGAAAAGTGTGCCGTGTTTATAATTGCCCAGTTCTCCCGAAAGATAAGGATCATTGGTTATAAAATCCTTAAGAAGTTTTTTCTTTGCTCTGAACAGCTTTAAATTACTGCCGATAGGGGTTTTTGCACTCATAGGGTATCCTCCCTGAAGCATATAGATATTTTAATTAGTATACCATACTTCACAAAAAATGTCAAATGAATTAATTGACCTTTTCGGCTCGGAGTAGTATAATAATGATACAAAATCAAAAGGAAGTGTCGGAATGGATAACAGTAAATACAGAAATTTTGCGGAGAAAAACAAGGAAGATATTATTTCTCTGCTGTCAATGCTTGTAGAAGTGCCGAGCATAGAAGGAAAAGCGGAAGAAAATTTTCCCTTCGGAAAAGAGCCTGCAAAGGCACTCGGAATAATACTTGACAAAGCCGAAGAAATGGGCTTTACAGTAAATAACCGTGAAAATTATTACGCAACGGCCGACTATCTTCCCGACGGCGAAAGCAAGCCTTCTCTTGCGGTGCTGTGCCACCTTGACGTTGTTCCCGCCGGTAAAGGCTGGACATATAATCCTTTCAAGGTAACCGAAAAGGACGGTATTCTCTACGGCAGAGGTGTTACCGACGATAAAGGACCTGCGGTATCCGCACTTTACGCTCTGTACAGCATAAAAGAGCTTGGTGTAAAGCTGTCAAAGGGTGTACGGCTGATATTCGGTACAAACGAGGAAAACGGCTCTGCCGATATTGAATACTATCTCAGAAATGACGAGATGCCTTCGATGGTGTTTACTCCCGATGCATCCTATCCGCTTATAAACTGCGAAAAAGGTATGGCGAGAACACAGTACACGGCACAAATGAGCAATGACGACATTTTGGAAATCAGCGGCGGACAGGTGATAAACGCCGTTCCTGCCGAGTGTTACGCAGTTCTCGCTTCAAAGCACGAGGAGGCTGTTTGTTCATATATCGCAAATAATAAGAACAACTGTTGCTTTACCGCAGAACAGACAGAGAGCGGTATAAAAGTTATCTGCAAGGGCGAATCTGCTCACGCATCTACTCCGCAAAAGGCGAAAAATGCAATAACGGCAATGCTCGAAATGCTTGTGACGCTTGATATAAAGAACGAAACAAAAAAACTGCTCGGTGATATTCTGAAACGTTATCCATACGGAGAAACAGACGGTTCTTCACTGGGGATTGCCTGCGAGGATAAATCAGGTGCGCTTACCTGTGTTTTAAGCCTTATAAACGCTGAAAACGGCAGACTTGACTTTAATACCGACATAAGATTTCCGATGAGTATGACGTTATCTCAGCTGAAAAGCAAGCTGGAAAACGCCGTAGACGGCACGGGTATTTCAATAGCGGAGTTTACAGGCACAAACGCTCATTATGCCTCTCCCGACAGCTTTCTTGTAAAGACGCTTCTTGATGTATACGAAGAGCATACGGGCAAAAAAGGCGAATGTATAGCTATCGGCGGAGGAACTTATGTACACGGGATCGAGGGCGGTGTCGCCTTCGGCGTTGAGCATCCTGACACAGATTACAGGATACACGGTGCGGATGAATTCGTGCCTGTCGGGGAACTTCTCGACAACACGGTAATTTTCGCAAAAGCAATAGAAAGGCTCTGTCGGTAATTTTAAGCCCGTCACTTTCATAGAATGTAAAAACTCTTTGAAAGGACGGGCATTTTATGTGCTTGAATTTTTGCAGATTATTTAAAGCGGAAAGCAAGGAGCATACTTTCAGCGAAGCCGAAGAAATGCGTTCACGGCTGGAGTATCTTCAAAGCAGGCTTGAAAAGACACGTCAGCTTTTCGATATGGAAACAGACCCCGAAAAAATCGAGGCAATCGTCTATGAAGAAAAGGCGATACTTATAAGGCTTGACCATCTAATAAAGAACGCAAAGGAGCGTAATATTACCATAAGCTACTGCGACAGAATCTGAGATTTCCATACGGATATGAGCCGTTCAAGCGAGAAAGCGGCGTTTGCGGGGCTGGTTGACGGCAGCTTTACGGCTTCTATTCCGACATTGTCACGGCAATATCGCTTATACATATTATAAGAGGTCGCACCGTTTGCAAAAATTCTTGCAACGGAAGTTTCGGCTACAAGTCCGGCTATATCGTTCGGGACTACCGAGTTTATGGTGGCATCGGCCGAGCCTGTTATTTCACACGAACCGATGACATCCCATACGGCGATATTATGACTTAACAGCATCAGCTTCTTCTGCTGTACCGTTACAGGCAGGTCGCAGCTAAGAACCGCCGACATCACCTTCCAGAAACGGTTCTGAGGGTGTCCGTAGAAAAACTGTGCCTCCCGTGACTTCACGGACGGAAACGAGCCTAATATAAGTATACGGCTGTTTTTGTCGTACACGGGCGGGATATTGTGATATTGCGTCATTATCGTTGCTCCTTTTATTATTATAACATTCAGAATAGCACAAAACAGCATTAATTGCAAGATGAATCGGGATAAACGAGATTACATATTACCGAAAATGCGTTTTTACAGCGCTTTATCCGGCTTTTACGGCTGACATCCGATAATGAAACGGTAAAAGAGCCTTACAGCAAAAACAAAAGCATAACGGCAATATATCAAGAAAAACGTACTTATTTGCAACAGGCAGAAATAAAATGAAATCGTAAGAGAGAAATAGAGAGAAACAGCGATATTTAAAGAGATTTAAAGAGAAATAGATATATATTTAGATTTTGTGTGAAAAATCGTTTGACAAAAGGCAGACGGATGGCTATAATATTAAACGTTGTGAAAATAATCAAACAGAGGTCAAACCTCAAGAGTAATTGAAAGGAAAGAATCAGAATGTCAACATTTATGCCTAAAGCTGAAACAGTTGAACGTAAGTGGTATATTCTCGATGCAGCAGGAAAGCCCCTCGGCCGTGTTGCTGCAAAGGCTGCTCACATTCTCCGTGGTAAGCACAAGCCCACATACGCACCTCACTGCGACTGTGGCGATCATGTAATCGTAATTAACTGCGCAAAGGCAGTTTTAACAGGCAACAAGCTTGAGAACAAGTACTACAGATGGCACACCGGCTACATCGGCGGTCTTAAGGAAGTACAGTACAGCAAGCTCATGAGCGAGAAGCCTGAAAAGGCTATGCAGCTCGCAATTGAGGGTATGCTCCCCAACAACACACTTGGCAGAAAGGCCGCAACAAGAATGCGCCTTTATGCAGGTGCAGAGCACAAGAACGGCGCTCAGAAGCCCGAAGAATTCAAATATTAAGGAGGGATAACAATGTACGAATCAAAGCCTTATTACTACGGAACAGGTAGAAGAAAGCACTCAGTTGCCAGAGTACGTGTTTATCCCGGCAGCGGTGTTATTACTGTAAACGGTCGTGGCATCGACGATTATTTCGGTCTTGAGACATTAAAGCTCATCGTTCGTCAGCCTCTCGCTCTTACAGGAACAACAGAGAAGTTTGACATTGTCTGCACAGTTGCAGGCGGCGGTGTTACAGGTCAGGCAGGCGCTATCCGCCACGGCCTTTCAAGAGCTTTACTTCAGTACAGCGACGAGCTTCGTCCCGTACTCAAGAAGGCAGGCTTCTTAACTCGTGACCCCAGAATGAAGGAAAGAAAGAAGTACGGCTTAAAGGCTGCACGTCGTGCTCCCCAGTTCTCAAAGAGATAATCACTGCCCTATACATCGGATTTTATCGGATGTGGGCTTTAAGATTTACTCGTATCGGATGCGAGACAATTTAACGACAACTACCCTCTCCGAGATTTCGGGGAGGGTTTTGTGTTACCTTGGTGTGATTTTCTTGACTTTTGGGCTGTTTTATAGTATTATTAATTAGATAAACGTATATCAAGGGTGAAACACAATGGATATAAAAATAACACCGTCAAAGCTCAGCGGAAAGCTGATAGTGCCGCCGTCAAAGAGCATTTCTCACAGGATGCTAATATGTGCGGCTTTTTGCGACGGTACGACGCATATAGATAACCTGCTTGAGTGTATGGACCTGCACGCAACAATAAACGCATTGACAGCACTCGGTGCAAAAATAAACGGAAAAGACGGCAGTTATGACATTACGGGAATAACTCAACCCTCACAAAAAGCCGCAGTGGATTGCTTTGAAAGCGGCTCAACGCTAAGATTTATGATACCGATATTCTCGGCTTTCGGCTGTGAAGCGGAATTTACGGGCAGAGGAAAACTCCCCGAAAGACCTATAACGCCGCTGATTGAGCCTATGACGGAAAACGGTGCTGTGTTCGAAACGCTTTCGATGCCGTACAGGGTCAAGGGCAGACTGAACGGCGGAAAGTATTATATTGACGGAAGTGTTTCATCGCAATTTATAACAGGGCTACTGTTCGCACTCTCTGTACTTTCAAAGGACAGCGAGATAATTCTTACTACCCGTCTTGAGTCGAAGCCTTATGTCAATATTACAATAGATTGCATGAAGCAGTTCGGGGTCGGGGTTTGCGAAACAGAGAACGGTTATTTTATAAAAGGCGGTCAGAAGTATCAGCCGCATAATTGCACAGTGGAGGCCGATATGTCGCAGAGTGCGTTTTTTCTTGCGGCAAACTGTGCAGGCTCGGATATAGAGCTTACAAATCTCAACCTGAACAGCGTGCAGGGTGATAAGGCTATAGTTGACATTGCCGAAAAATTCAGAAACGGCGGCGATTTGTCGGTAATAGACGCATCGGATATTCCCGACCTCGTTCCTGCGATTGCGGTGATGATGAGCTTCTGGGAAAAGCCGTGCAGGATAATCAACTGCGAGAGATTACGCATCAAGGAATGCGACCGTCTTGCCGCCACCACAGAGCTTATAAACGATTTAGGCGGTAAAGCAATTTCTACGGAAAACAGCATTGAAATATTCCCTGTTGAAGCGTTCAATGGCGGTACGGTACGCAATTATAACGATCACAGGATAGCAATGGCAGGCGCTGTTGCGGCTACAAGATCAACAGGCGAGGTAATTATAAAAGGCGCAGAATGTACAAACAAATCCTATCCGGGATTTTTTGACGATTTCAGGGCGCTCGGAGGTATAGCAGATGTCATCAGCGTTTAAATTCGGAGAGCTTTCGGTTTCAATATTCGGCGAATCACACGGAAAGGCTATCGGTGTTGTTATAGACGGGCTTCCAGGCGGAATCGGAATCGACTTTGACGCTGTGCTTGACTTTATGGCAAGACGTGCGCCGAAGAAAGACGGCACAAGCACAATGCGCAGTGAGAAGGATTTCCCGAATGTAGTATCGGGAATGGTGGACGGTGTGCTGACAGGCACTCCCCTTTGCGCTGTGATACAGAATACAGATCAGCATTCGGCTGATTATAAGAGCGTGAGCCACCTTGCACGGCCCGGTCACGCCGATTATACGGGATATGTGCGTTATAACGGCAGTAACGATCTGCGTGGCGGCGGACATTTTTCGGGAAGAATTACCGCACCGCTGGTTTTTGCGGGAGCGATAGCATCACAGATACTCGAAAGCAAGGGGATAACCACAGGGGCGCATATCCTGTCGATAATGGACGCAGGCGATGAACGCTTTGACCCTGTGAACGTGAATGCCGAGCAATTAAAGCAGGTCAGAAGCCGCTATCTTCCGCTTATCAATACTGATGTTGAGCAGCAGATGAGAGATGTTATAGCAGGTGCGGCGGCAAAGCTTGATTCGGTAGGCGGAATTATCGAATATGCGGCGGTCGGACTTCCTGCGGGTATAGGCTCGCCTATGTTCGACGGCATCGAAAACAGGATTTCACAGGCGGTATTCGGCGTGCCTGCTGTCAAGGGCATTGAATTCGGCGCAGGCTTTGATGTTGCGAATATGTACGGCAGTAACAACAATGACGAGTTCTGCATTGAAAATGGCGAAATCAGGACAAGGACGAATAACCACGGAGGCATTTTAGGCGGTATCACAAGCGGTATGCCTATAGTATTCCGTGTTGCGATGAAGCCTACCCCGTCAATCGCCCGTCCGCAGAAAACAGTTGATTATACCACTATGACGGAAGAAACGCTGGGTATCAAGGGCAGGCACGATCCCTGCATCGTTCCGAGGGCTGTACCCTGCATTGAGTCGGCGGCAAACCTTGCGATTTTATCTTATGTTATCTGATGTTCATATCTGAAAGGAGGAGCAATATGAGTATACCGGTTCCTAAATACACGCTCTATGACCGCAAGGACATTGAGGTGCTTGTGGCATATATTCTGTACAAAGTCGGCAGTATCACAAAAGACGAGCTTATGCGATGCACGGTCGACCACGATTTTGTAATGTATTTCGATCTTATCTGCTGTCTTTTCGATATGGAAGACAAGGGTCTTATAATCTGCGAAAAAGCCGGCAATGACGAAACCTGTCTGCCTACGGCGAAGAGCGAATATCTCGCTATCGAACTTGCTTACACTATTCCTCTTTCGATAAGGGAGGACACGATATACTACGCAAAGAAAATCACTTCACATTCACGGCTCGAAAAAACCGTCAAGACCGAGATAGTAAAGGTCGAGCAAGGCGGCTATCAGCTTTGCATACGGTTTATAAACGAGATGGGCGGAACGGATCTTATGGAACTTAAAATCTACGCTCCGACAAAGGAAAGCGCCGAACAGATGGAAAAGAGGGTTTTCGACAATCCTGTGGGTGCGTACAGAAACGTACTGAATTCATTTATTCAAGGGTATCTCACCGTATCGGAAAAGGAGATACAGGAAGTGCTTGATGATACAAAGATATAAAGCAATCCCGGTGAGATATGCCGGGATTATTTTTTGTCAGTGCGTTACCTGTATTGACAATTTGCGGTTTAAATGTTATGATTAAGGTAATATAATAAAATAAATGGGAAAGGGTCATAATATGAAAATCAAAAAACACGTCACGCTGACAGCCGTTGTTCTGTCAGCGATTATTCTTGCGGTAGGCTGTTCGGCTGACAGCAACAATTCTGCTACTGCGACAACTTCAGTAACTCCCGAAACAACTCCTGCTGTTACTACAACGGCAAAGCCTGCTTCACAGACTACAGTTACTACAACCACAACTAAGAAACAGGAAACAAATAAACCTGTTGAAACTACTACAACAACGGCTACAACAACAAAGCCTGCTCCTGAGTGGACTGAGGAAAAGGTAAGTGCAACAAAGTATATCAACACTGATTGTTACAGCAGGAAAAAAGCTGTTCTCGGTGCAGAGACAGTTAAGATATATAGTGTCAACGACAAGGTTAAGGTTGTTGCGAAGACTAATACAGGTTATTTCAAACTTGATACTGGTGCTTTTGTACACGGTGACTATCTGAGCGATAATAAGGTTATGATACAGACAACTACAACTACTGCTGAAAAGCCTACGGAAAACAACCCTGTTGCAAACAACGAGCGTATAGAAATATACGCATTGAATACTGCGGGAGATACTGATGCTTGTTTATATGACAATATTGATTGTAGTGGCTATGCAGTAGAAGGTTATCTTACAGGTACAAAATTGATAGCAGTTAAGGCTTATAAAGACAAAGGTGTATATCTTCTTGAAAACGGTCTCTACGCAAGAATGTCAGACTTTACGACTACTCCTTTTGTGGTTGAGAAATGGTTTAACACTGCCACTTTTGACAAAAAAAGGTAATGCAATTTATTATAGACATAGCTGTTAAAGATTTTGGTCTTGTACTCAATGAAGAAATGACTATTGATAACAGCTCATGGTTTGCGCCACAGTGTCACCCTCTTGATGTTGAAGAAGATGGACAATTGGTAAAAGTAAGGTGTATGCAAGATGCGGAGTCCAATTATAAATTGGGATATATGCAGAAAGGAGACTCTTTTAACGTTATTATCAAGTACGTTGATGCAGAAGAAATGAATACACTTGGTGGCGTAGGCGAAGGCTATGTAATCTTCTTTCTCCGATAATCAAAACTCAACATTTTACCCTACAGTTGCGGCTGTAGGGTAAAGGTGTTTCATAAGATACTCTTGGGAACGGTATCTTAGGCACAAAGGTGTATACCGTAATAGGATAATAATGAAATATATAACTTCAGCGTCCGTGTGGCTTTACACGGACGCTGTTTTTATAATCCTACTTTTTACCGCAACAACCGGGCGAACACATACCCTTGTACATTTCGATTTTCCTGTCAAGGCGGGAAAGCGTACTCTGCATTTCTTCAATCCTGCTTATAAGTGCCTCACGCTGTTCGATGAGTATCGCCATACGGGCTTCTGCGGTAGAGTCGCCCTCTTTGAAAAGGGTCATATATTCTATAAGTGCCTCAATGGGAAGTCCTGCGTTACGCATACACTTGATAAACTCTACGGATTTGCAGGAATTCTCGTCATAGTCACGCAGACCGCTCTTTGTTCTCGGAACAGGGGGCAGTAAGCCGATACGTTCATAGTAGCGGAGCGTGTCGGTTGAAATATCGTACTTTTTGCTGACTTCTGAAATAGTCATAATATATCACGTCCTTTCGGTTTATCTATATTATCACATGGAGTTAACTCCATGTCAAGAGGGGGAAAAGAAAAACTGCCGAAAGATCGGCAGTTCAGATTGTAAAAAAGGTTGTATTTATAAAAATAGAACATCTTCTCTATCCCTATCCCCAACCCCCCCCCCCGTGGGAAGGGGCTATATTGCTGGGG
>OGOX01001587.1_pt1 | contig 14386 bp, 10 predicted proteins | sample 1552761 | NCBI WGS metagenome assembly OGOX01 (sample SAMEA2580212, study PRJEB22360) | human gut metagenome | biome: human gut; feature: human-associated habitat; material: faeces | place: Denmark | collected 2008/2010
GGCGAACCTTGCAGCTGCCTGTGATCCGGCGGTTATCGTAATCGGCGGAGGGGTATCAAAAGCCGGAGAGGTTCTGCTGGATTACATCAAAGGTCCATTTAAAGAAATGGCATTCTTTGCAGACAAAGATACAGAATTTGCACTCGCAGAGCTTGCAAATGATGCAGGAATCTGCGGAGCAGCAAAACTGGTACTGAAATAAGTGAAAGATATTATAAAAAAACAAAAATCTTGTGAGAAATATTTAACATTCTTGCAAGATTTTTGCTTTTTACAGAAAAAATGCAGAATGTAAAATGTTTACATTTGACATTCTGCACAAAATGATGTAGACTTATCGTAGTAACATTATTAAATAAGCCTATGAACTCTAAAAAATTGTGAAAAGGAAGACAAAATGATAATACGTAAAACATTAAGAGAGCAAGTAGTTGAAATTTTAAGACACAAGATTTTATCAGGAGAGATCAAACCGGGAGAACGAATTATAGAGGCAAAAGTAGCAGAAGAGCTGAAAGTCAGCAGAGGTCCCTTAAGAGAAGCTCTCAGGCAGATTGAAGAAGAAGGGCTGGTTGTATATGAAGCACAGAAAGGCTGCGTAGTAAAGACGATGACTTATGAAGAGATGCAGGAAACATACCTGATCCAGTCTACGCTTGAGAAACTGGCAGTGCAGATGTGCGGGGGAGAGATCAGCAAAGAACAGGATGAAGAGATGCAGAAGCTTGTCCTTTCCATGGAGAAAGCGGCCAATCAGAAAAATCTGTATGAAGTTATAGAATTCGATGAACAGTTCCATGAATGTATTGTGAAGACCGCACACAGTGAAAAACTTCATAGAATCTGGAAAATACTGGAAGGAGGGAATACGGCGGCATATTATACGATGGATACAAAAACTTTGGTACCATTTGATGTGGTCCACATCAATCATCAGAGAATTTTGGATCTGTTTCATAAAGGGACAGTCGAAGATATCTGTAAAGAGATAGAATTCCACTACATGGTTGTCCCGCATGTTCTGTACGAAAATCAAAAGAAAAAAGGAGAAAAGAACTGAAGGTATGGAGAGAAAGAATATGTATTTAATTAAAAACGGAACCGTTCATACAGGGACGGGGAAAGTGCTTGAAGAACATGATATTTTAGTTGAAGGAACGAAGATTAGAAAGATTGGAAAGAATCTTTGTGAAGAAGATGCAGAAGTGATTGATGCAACCGGAAAACAGGTTTTCCCAGGTTTCATCGATCCACATTCTTCTATCGGAGCTATGGGGATTCCGACTCGTTACAGAGATAATGCAGAAACTACAAATGTAATCAATCCGGATCTGAGCGTGAAGTATGCCATCGATCCAGATGAAGTGAATGCACAGGAATTCTACAAATCAGGAATTACATCTGTTGGATTTTCACCGGATCACAGCAATGTGATCGGAGGACAGATTACAGTGTGTAAGACAGCTCCGGATCATATGGCAAACCGTATTGTAAAAGAGCACGCAGCAATGAAGGGGAGCGTATGCTCAACCGTTAAGGATGTATATGGTGCAAGTAACCAGATGCCGAAAACAAGAATGGGAATTTTCCATTTGCTCAAAGAAGCAATCAGAAAAGATGACCTTTTGAAGAAATATCAGATGCCATTTGTCATCGCTGCAGAAACTGCAGGTGAGATTCAGTGTCTTATGGAGCTTCTGAAAGATGAAGATATCCAGCTTACAATCGTAGATGGATTTGAATTCGGCGATGCGATTGAAGAACTGAAAGAAAAAGAACAGAATAACCTGGACCAGAAGACGGTGATTTGCGAAATCGTGGAAGGTATGGAATATGACACCTTCACTACTTTTGCTGACTGGGAAGACAAGACCAATGAAATCCTTGCCCTCCAGGCCAAATGGAAAACCATCGGCTATGCTCCGCAAAAGATGAACGTCAAGATTTTCGAACGTTTCCGCGCTGCCTGCGATGAATTCTTCCGCCGGAAAGCTGCTTTCTTCAAATCTGTGAAGGAAACAATGGCAGCCAACCTGGAAAAGAAAAAAGCGTTCTGCGAAAAGGCTGAAGCCCTGAAAGAAAGTACCGACTGGAAAGAAACGGCTGAAATCCTGACCAAGCTCCAGAAAGAATGGAAGACCATCGGTCCGGTTGCCAAGAAACATTCAGATGCCGTATGGAAACGTTTTATAGGTGCCTGCGATTATTTCTTTGAACGGAAAAACAAAGCGACTTCTTCACAACGCTCGGAAGAAGTGGAAAACCTGGCCAAGAAAGAAGATGTCATTAAGCGTATGACTGCCCTGGAAGCTGCCGGAACTGCAGACGATGCAACTGCCGAACAAGTACGTGCCCTGATGAAGGAATGGAATGCCATCGGCTTCGTTCCTTTCAAGGAAAAAGACCGTCTGTATAAAGAATTCCATGCATTGGTAGACAAGCTGTTCGACCGCCTGCACCTGTCGGCTACTGAAAAACGCCTGAGCAGTGTACGCACTAACGGCAACAAAGAAGGAAATCTCTACCGCGACCGTGAACGCCTGGTTCGCACTTACGAAGGGCTGAAAAACGACATCCAGACCTACGAAAACAACCTTGGCTTCCTGAATTCTTCTTCCAAGAAGGGAAATACACTGGTGGCCGACATCACCCGCAAGATTGAGCGCCTGAAGAAAGACATGGAACTGGTGCTGAAGAAAATCAAGGACATTGATGAAAGCTTGAAAGAAAAAGAATAAAAACAGCTTACTCAAACTAATTTTATTACCACAAGAGGTATCCATTCCCATGGATACCTCTTTTTTTGTTTTTCTTTCAATTTTTCACAAGAATTTCACTCGATTGTAAAATCTTCACGCAACCAAGCCATGTTTGATATTTTTTTGAAAAATAATCGTATAAATATTTTATTACTCCAAGAAAATATCTTAAATTAAAGCCAAAATTCAAGAAACAAACTTTCTTGTATTTTGTTAACCCGAATAAAATATAAGCAAAATATAATTCTGAATGAATTAAAAACATAAAATAAACTATTCTTAATATGAAAATGAAATCACTATTAGGGATTGTACTTTCCCTAAGTATTCTGCAATCTTGCCAGAATGACGAAACAAACATCATCCAGAATGAAGTGAATAACAAAGGCATCACATTCTCTTCTATCATAGATGATGCACAAAATTCCAGAGCTTACGATACGTCGTGGGAAGCCAATGACGTAATTGGTGTATTTATGCTAGCCAACAATAGTGATAAAAATGTACTGGCTACAAACATTCCTTATGCAACATCTAAAGGAGACGGCTATTTCGTAAGCAAAAATAGTCCCATATACTATCCGGAAGACAATAGTGCGGTCGACTTCATTGCATATTATCCTTATAGTGAAACTATTAGTGACTATAAAAACTATCCCATTGATTTAAGTAACCAAACCAAACAAAACGCCATCGACTTGATGACTGCAGTAAACCTGACAAACCGTCAATTGGCGTCTCCACAAGGTAATCTGCAATTCAAGCATCTGTTGGCTAAATTGGTGCTGAATTTGAAATCTACTTCCGGGAGTTCCCTGAAAGGAATCAAAGCTTCTATCAGCGGACTGCAAGTAAAAGGAACAGCTAATCTTTCTGACGGTACCATTACTCCTTCCGGTGAAGCTACAACCTTTTCCTTATTTATAAATGAGGAAGCCACACAAGCAGAAGCCATTCTGTTGCCTCAAGACTTGAGCGGAAAACTGAAAATCAAACTGGAACAGAACGGACAGAGCAAAGAAATTGAGACTGAGATTTCTGGAAACATTGAGCAAGGTAGCAAATATATATATAATGTAAATGTGAATTATCAGGGGGGAGAGATTACGACCGACCCAGAAGCAAAATATACGAAATGGTTTGAAACACCGGTAATTACTGAGTCACAACTGAATCAATCTAATATAAAATACGTTACTCATTATACCGGAATAACTTATGACGAAGCTCCACTCAACGGTATTGAGATCCGTAATTATAGTATGCTATACGATACCAATCTGAAAATTGCTTACTGGGTATCCTATCCATTATGCGGATGGTATCTGGAAGGAAACATAGGCCGTACGGAGGATTGGGGTTATGACCCTAAAATAGCAACTAACCTTCAAGCGAATCTCAAAAAAGCTCCCAGCGGTTACAGCAGAGGGCATCAGATTCCGAGTGGTGATAGACAGCGTAAAGACTGCGACATGAATAATCAGACTTTCTATTACACCAATATGACTCCGCAATTACAAAATGGATTGAATGGAGCTATTTGGGCTCAACTAGAAGGCGCTGTCAGAGGCTGGAGTAGTGGGATAGACACACTATACGTAGTAACAGGTGCGATGCCTACTACGGCAACTGATAAGCAAATACAATATGCTAAAGATAATAATGGAAAAAATATAGCAATACCCAAATATTACTTCAAAGCATTAGCCCGTAAAGTAGGTGGAAACTATCAGACAATCGCTTTTAAACTTGACCATAAGGCATATAGCGATACACAATATATGAAATATGCTATCAGCGTATCAGAACTTGAGAATATGACAGGGTTCACTTTCTTTCCATCATTACCTTCTGAGGTAAAAAAGACGCTAAATACATCGCAATGGAATTAAATCTATCTGATACAGAATCTACAAACTTTCTAAATAAATTAGTATGAAAATCTCGAATCTACTGTACATGGGGGCATTATCAACCCTAGCTCTAATGAGTTGTACAAACAATGACGACAACAGCGAATGGTACGGAAGTGAAGGCATCGTATTTACCACAGCTATTCAATCAAGAGTTTCAGGTAACACTTGGAATGCAAACGACGAAGTAGGTATTTACATGATGAACGCAGGAAGTGGAATTGAGGCTGCAACCGCACAAAACAAAAAGTACATTGCACAGACTAACGGCACATTGACGGCTGCTCCAGGTAATGGCATTTATCTCCCTGAAAGCGGAAATGTAGACTTCATTGCATATTATCCCTATACCACAAGTGTAAGCGGCAATAAGCTTGCGGTAAATGTATCCGACCAGAGCAATCCGGCTGCTATCGACTTGATTTATTCTAACGGTACTAAAGGAGTAGCAGCAACTACTGCCACCACTATTAGTCTGGGATTTACACACCAACTGACTAAAGTCACCCTGAATGTAACCAAAGATGAAACAATTGAAACTCTTAACGGATTGGGTGTAAACATTAAGGGTATCAGCACAGAAGGTGAATTTAACTTGGCTGACGGAACACTGACTGCTACAGCAGGAACCAACAATAAAGATGTAGCGATGTATATAGATGCACAAGGTACAACAGCTACGGCTACAGCCATCATTCTCCCAACAGCTGCAAGCACCGACCAGACGTCACTCAACCTGACTTTTAACCTCAACGGTCAATCATTCACCCATACAATTAGTGACGCAAGTATTTTTGAAAAAGGAACAAATGTAAGCTTTAATGCAAAACTATCCATCAACAATGGGAAACCGGTTGTTACAGTAGGAAATGCAACAATCAGCAACTGGACTGAAAAACCAGGTGGAGATATTAATGTTGATTTCGATGGTGGAACTCAACCAGGTGGAGAAACTGTGGTCTTTGAAGAATCATTCGCTACCAGCCAGGGCAACTTCGAAATAGACAACAAGCAACTCCCTGAAGGTGGAACATTCGTTTGGAAACACGATGCTGGGACTCCTGAAGGAGGAAGTCCATATTATTATATGAAAGCCAGCGCATTTATCAATAAAGCCGCAAAAGCATCAGAAAGCTGGCTGATATCTCCTGAAGTAGACTTATCTACAGCTACAAATGCAACTTTAACCTTCATGCATATCATTAACCATGCAGGTGACATGCAAACTCAACAAACTTTGTGGGTAACCGAAACATCTACTGAAAACTGGCAACAAGTAACAATTCCAAACTATCCAGCTGGAAATAACTGGAACGAAGTTTCTTCAGGAAATATTGACTTATCCGCTTATGCCGGTAAAAAAATCAAGTTTGCATTCAAATATGTAAGTACCACAGCAGCTGCTGCAACATGGGAAGTATATGATGTGAAAGTCGTTGCCAATGGAGAAGGAGGAGGCACTGTTGATCCAGAGCCGGAACCAGGCACAGCTGAAACCATATTCTTAGAAACATGTGGTCAAACTAATGTTGGCAGTACTAAATATAAAATTAATGACTATACAGGATGGGATAACAATGAAACACTTACTTTCAGAGACGAATTCGCTGGAGAATTCCAAAATGCAGATGTCAGAGCTACTTCAACTTTAGATAATAATGTTTGGTTACCAGCTTATACCCAATCAATAGAAAAACCAGCAGGCCTCAAGATTTCTGGATTCAATGTTTCTAACTACACAAGTTTATCATTAGAATATGACATTGCGGCTAATGTAACTCCAGCAAATCAAAATATAATCAAAGTAAGAACAGATAAAGGAAATTTAACAATTGAAAGTAAAGAATTTGCAGCTAACAATAAATATCAAACTGTAACTGTAAGTTTACCTGATGATATTACCTATATTGAGTTTGTTTCTGATGCAGATAATACAGTTGGATTTAGATTAGATAATATCAAACTAACAGGTATATCTAAGTAATACAATTTTACTCCTAATCCCACAAGAGAACATGAAAAAGCTCTATAAAACTTTTTCATGTTCTCTTTCAACCCCTTATAAAATAACACTAAACTAACAATTATTTTTTATGAAACACAAATTACTGTTCTTCATGGCATTCTTCCTTCCTTGCCTTGTTTTTGCACAAGGAAATGTAAGCGTGAAAGGAAGTGTGATCGGAGCAGTAAGCAATGACCCTATTCCAGGTGTAATTGTGACGGTGACAGAACTGAACCGCCAAGTCACAACCGACGCGGACGGAATTTTCACCATCCGAAATATTCAGCCGGGAACTTACGTCATTCAGCTTAACTCCGTAATGATTACGCCCAAGAGTGTCTCCATTGAAGTAGAAAACTTAGGCGTAACTGAACTAAAACCTATCCGAGTAACTGAACTTAACGCAAACGAAGACGTGTCCATGATTGGTATCATTGATGCCGGTATGGTGGATGATGACGTGGAAACCTCCGGGCAGGATGTCAGCTCTACCGTGATTCTGTCAAATGATATTTTCCTGAATAAAGCTGCCTATCAACTTTCACCCGCACGCTTCTCTCCACGTGGATACAATAGCACACAGGAAGTAAAATACATCAATGGCGTAGAATTCAACGACCAGAACAGAGGTGTATTCAACTATGCGGCAGTAGGTGCACTGAACGACATGACACGTAACGGTGATGTCACCAACTTCACAGCTCCTTCGTCCTTTACTTTTGGTGAGTTGGGAGGTACGGAAAACATCAATATGCGTGCCAGCAGCTATACACCTGGAGGAAAGTTAACCTTAAGCTATACCAACCGAAACTATTATCTCCGTGGTATGTTTACCTACTCTACCGGACTGAAGGACAACGGATGGGCATTCACCACCTCTATTGGTGGACGCTATTCGAATGAAGGTAACATCGACGGAACTTTCTACAAGAACGTTTCTTTCGCCTTCTCTGCTGAAAAGCAATGGAAAGGAGGAGAACATAGTCTGTCAATGGTAGCTTTCGTATCACCGGTACAGCGTGGGCAGCAAGGTAGTTCTTACCGCGAAGTGTATGAACTGACAGGAAACTACCTTTACAACCCGAACTGGGGATACCAGAACGGAGAGAAAAGAAATGCAAAGGTGGTTACGGCATTCGACCCGACTGCCATCATTTCGCACATCTGGAAAATCAACGACAATATAACGCTGACTACAGGTGTAGGAGCACATTATGCCCGCTACGGTAATACGGCCCTGAACTGGTACAATGCTCCTGACCCTCGCCCGGATTACTACCGCTACCTGCCTTCGTATTTTGAAGATGAAATGGTACAACTAAGATACAAAGAGTTGTGGCGTACTAACCAGACCAGCTTTACACAAATCAACTGGGATGACCTCTACCTGGCTAATGCCAACAACATTCGTAATGGTAACGGAGCAGCTGTTTACATGCTGGAAGAACGTCGCAGTGACCTGTTGGAAACTTCATTCAACTCTACTTTGAACGCACGCATGAGCCGTCATTTCGACATCACAGCCGGAGTCGGTGCACGCTACACTCAGTCACGCCAGTTCAAGACCGTGGCCGACCTGCTGGGAGCAGAATATGTGCTGGATATTGATAAGTTTGCAGAACAAGACTTCTCTGGTGATCCGGACAAAATTCAGAACGACTTGAACCGCCCGCAGAGAAAAGTATACGAAGAAGGAATTTTCGGTTACAACTATAACCTGAACATTTATTCACTGAATGCCTGGGTCGTGAATCAGTATCATTCACGTTATTGGGATTACTATTACGGAATGAAGCTGACTTACACCAGCTTCCAGCGTGATGGTAAAATGCGTAACGGACGTTATCCGGACAGTTCTTTCGGCAAAGGTGCGCGCCATCAGTTCACAGACTTAATGGTAAAAGGAGGACTGACCTACAAGTTCAACGGACGTCACATGATTAATGCCAACATCAGTTATGGAAGTGAAGCTCCGTTGCCCAATGAAGCATACGTATCACCGCGTATCACAGACCGCACCATTGATGACATGAAGAGTGGACGGGTTCTCTCTGCCGACATCAACTACATCTTCTCTACTCCTCACCTGGCCGGACGTATCGGAGTATTCCAGACTAATTTCTATGACCAGATGGAACGTAGCAGCTACTATGACGGCATTGAAGGAACATTTATCAACCACGTGTTGTATGGAGTAAACCGCATTCACAGAGGTATTGAGCTGGGAGCTACCTACAAACTGGATGACCATTGGAGCTTCGACCTGGCTGGAACCGTAGGTGAATATTATTACAGCAACAACCCTGACGGTATCAAGAACTCCGAAAACGGAAAGATAGTAGAAAGAGAACAAGTATACATGAAGGATGTTTACGTAGGTGGAGTTCCACAGATTGCCGGTACATTCGGAATCCGTTACTTCATCAAATACTGGTTCCTTGGAGCCAACCTGAACGGATTTGCACGCAACTACATCGAAGCTGCTCCCCTCCGCCGTCTGGCTTCAAGCTACACAGAAGTAACTCCGTATAACCAGTATTACGATGCCTTCAAGCAGTTGACCACACAAGAACGTTTCCCGGCAGCCTATACATTAGACTTGTCTATCGGAAAAATTTTCTACTTGCCTGGAAGACAATCTATCAACTTCAATCTTTCTCTGAACAATGTATTGAACAAGAAAGACATTTGTACCGGAGGATACGAACAGGGACGATTTGACCTTGACCATCCGGAACGCTTTGGAGGAAAATACTACTACATGCAGGGTATCAACTGCTTCCTGAATGTGAGCTACCGTTTTTAATCATTAACCTACATAAAACTCAGAATATATGAAACTTTTAAGAAATATCAGTCTGCCACTCATTGCCTCACTCGCTCTCTTTGCTTGTGAACGAGACTATGATGCTCCTCTCTTGACAGAACCTGAATACACAGGTCCGGCAGCCAATATCACGATTTCAGAATTGCGTACACAAAATGCAGCAGCTACTCAGGACGTTCCTATCATCATCACGCAAGACCAGGTACTCAAAGCCGTCATCACAGGTAACGATGAATCAGGAAACATCTTCAAGAAAATCTACTTGCAGGATGAAACGGGTGCCATTGAAATGGAAGTAGACCAAAGCAGTGTGTACAACTATTATCCGGTAGGTCAGACTGTATATGTAGACCTGAACGGATTGAGCATTTCTGTATACGGTGACGAACAACAGCTAGGACATCCAGAAGGATATTTATTCCGCACACCGTGGGAAGATTTCGAAAAACATGTCAGCAAAGACGGATGGGCTAATCCAGAAAATGCCAAGCCTGTTGTAATTGATGACATCAGTACCATCAACGCTGCTCCCGATAACTATAAATTCAAATTAGTGCAATTTACCGGAGTTACTTTCCAGAACGGTGGTAAGGGTATCTTTGCTCCAGAAGATGGTTATGGTGAAGAAAACATTACCGACAGTCATGGAAATACTATCATGATTCGTACCAGTAATTATGCCAGCTTTGCAGGTAATAAACTTCCAGAAGGAAAAGGTAATGTAACAGGTATCTTAGGAAGATTCAGAGGTACTTGGCAGCTTACTTTACGTACTGCTAATGACGTAAGCGACTTTACCGGAAGCAATGAAGAAGAAGGTGGAAATGAAGGCGGAGAAACCCCGAGTGGTGAAACTGTTTTATTCCAAGAATCTTTTGGTACTCCTCAAAAAAATGGAGAGTACTGGCCTTACTTAGATGAATACACTGGATTTGACAATCCTGCTAACATGTTTGAATGCTTGTCAGAAGAAAAACCAACTATTCGGAGTTCAAACAATCTTGGCAACGTCTGGTTCCCTGCAGGAAAAGATATTACTATTGCTATCAAAGGTATTAATGCACAGGGTAATACAACAGCAACACTTGAATGCCAAGTGGGAGCTAACGTGTATGATACAGGTACATCTCAAGATTTAAACACGCTAAAAGTTAAATGCAATGGAACAAATATTACACTACCTAGCAAGATTGTAACTCAAAGCGAAAATCAAGCTAATATACCATTTAAATTAACAGTAGAAAATGTAAATATATCAGAAAGTACCACACTCGAATTTTCAGGAACAGCCAGTGATAATACATGTGGGTTGCGATTATTCAGCGTCAAACTCTATGTTCCAGGAAGTGGAAGTGGCAGCACCGGTGGTGACGGAGGTACAACCATTGAACCCACTCCAAGCAATTAATGCACACATCAAACCATGAAAGTTATGAATAAACGATTGCTTATTTTCACTTTGTTCATTACTTGTGTATATACCACCAGTCTGTTTGCACAAGACAGACTGGGTGTTTATGCAGCCGCATTCTATAATTTAGAAAACCTTTGGGATACGGTGGACGACCCTAACAACGAAGGGGATGATGACTTCACTCCGGAAGGAAAGTATGAATGGACTCAGACCAAGTATGAACAAAAGTTACAGAATATTGCCAAGGTAATCTCTCAATTGGGAAGAGATTATTGTCCGGCAGGCCCTGCTATCATCGGTATCTCGGAAGTGGAAAACCGGAAAGTATTGGAAGACCTGACAAAAACAGCTCCCATCAGTGGAACGGGATATGAAATCGTACATTTCGAATCGCCCGACCACAGAGGTATTGACGTAGCAGCCTTGTACAACCCGAAACTGTTCAAGCTGATTGATGCCAGAACCTATCCTTTCAACAAGCCGGATATGCCGCACTATAAAACCCGCGACATTCTGCTGGTAAGTGGTATACTGGCCGGGGAACCGTTTCACCTGATTGTAAATCACTGGCCTTCACGCTACGGTGGCTCCGCTTCTTCTCCGCTGAGAGAATTTGCTGCCAGCATCGTGAAACACATTGGCGATTCTATCCATGCACAGAACCCGGAAGCAAAAGTGCTCATTGTGGGTGACTTGAATGATGACCCGTTCAACAAGAGCTGTAGCGAGGTACTGGGCGCTAAAAAGAACATCAAGGAGGTAAAACCTGACGGATATTACAATGCTACCTGGAAATTGTACGATCAGGGTATCGGTTCCCTCTGCTACCAGAACCAATGGAATTTGTTCGACCAGCAGATTATATCGGGCAACCTGATTGGCAAAGACCGCAGCACATTGAAATTCTGGAAGAGCGAAGTATTCAACCGTCCATTCCTGCTTCAAAAGGAAGGAAAGTACAAAGGGTATCCACTTCGTACATTCTCGGGTACTACATTCCAGAATGGGTTCAGCGACCACTTGCCGACCCTCACTTATTTTGTCAAGGTAATGAAGTAAGAGAAAACATATCCCTTCATAAAGAAAGCCGTTCCGTCCACACAATCGGAACGGCTTTCTTATTTCATTTAAAACCTCTTCAAATACCCTTTAAACTACTACGTAGTAGTTCCTCCGTTACCTCGTAGTAACAGACCGACTACTACGCGGTAATTCATTCATTACTACGTAGTAAAATTTCCTCCAAATCTTCCGGTACATAGACCTTGCCGCTAAATTGCGAAGCTGCTTCTGCCGTATAGCGCTCTTTACGGGTAGCCAGTGTCTTGTCTTCCGTGTGGTACAACAGCAGATTCTTCACTCCAAGCTGAGCTGCTAACCGTCCGGCATCCAAAGCCGTGCTATGATGCTTCTCGTAGGGTTTAAACCGTTCCCGGTCTTCATACAAGCAGAACGCCTCACACAGCAGCCAGTCGGCTCCTTCCACATACATCTGGTTGCATGCGTTATAAGGTTCATCACCCAGGCAAACCAGCGATTGTCCATCAGGAAGACAGGTACGGAAACCAAACTGTTTCTCCTTTGTAGAAGCGATGTCAAAGCATTCCACTTCCAGGCCGATGGCCTGAAATTTTTCTCCGCTCTTCACCTCACACAACAGTATCTCTTCTCCTAAGCGTGCCACAATCTTCTTGGGTAAAGTCATCCGGCAAATCCAGTCGAGCACTTGTACCACCTTGTCATGCCCATATATACGTAGTTCGCCCTGGTACTCTCCTTTCTGAATAGCCTGAGCCACCATGCGAATCATCCATATCACACCCAGTATATGGTCGGTGTGTGCATGCGTCACAAATATCTCATGAATGCCCGACAACGGGATATGTGCTTTCTGCAACTGCGACAGAATGCCGTTACCTCCTCCGGCATCCACTAAAAAGTATTTATCCTCCCGGCACAAGGCAAAACAGGTATTGTAGCAGGCTACGGTGGCCGCATTTCCCGTACCTAACATAATAAGCTTCATCGAATTTTCCATACAATGTATCCTTTAAAACACAGGGCAAAGATACAAATTTCCTGCTTTTATTTTTTTAACACATAAGGATTCTTACCACTATCCCCTTCTTTCCTCAAAATAAGGCACCGAGATTTCAACATAAACATAAAATACAATAAGTCCCTTGCAGGAGACTTTTCCTATTCCTCACGTAAGACATTGAAAATTCGATTTTTCGGGTTGTTGTACTTTTGCCAATAAGCCTGCACGGGAAATTACCTTTTATACATATTGTATGAACTACAAAAACATTGCATCACGATATTGTATCAAATAAGATATTTACCCTATTGAACAATAAGGTTTTACAACCCACAAAAGCCCTATTGCATATATCAATAAAAAAAACGTCCTTTGCGGTGTAGACAGAAAAATGCTTATGGAATACACTGAACAATTAGCCAATAATCACATCTCAGTAGACTGCGTGGTCATCGGATTCGATGGAGAGAAACTAAAGGTGTTGCTCGTAAAAAGAATGGGGGAAGAAAGTGGAGAAGTTTTCCATGATATGAAACTCCCCGGAAGCCTTATCTATATGGATGAGGACTTGGATGATGCAGCCAAACGAGTGCTTCGTGATTTGACTGGACTCAAGAACGTAGACCTGATGCAGTTCAAGGCTTTCGGTTCAAAAGACCGTACCAAGAATCCCAAAGATGTTCACTGGCTGGAAAGAGCAGAAAAGGCCAAAGTGGAACGAATCGTGACCATCGCCTACTTTGCCCTGATAAAAATAGACAAGGCATTCAACAAGAACCTGGATGAGCACAAGGCCGAATGGGTGGCACTGGAAGAGGTGAAAGATTTGGCATTCGACCACAATCTGATTATTGCAGAGGCCATGAAATTTATCCGGCAGCACATTGAGTTCAATCCGTCGCGCATTTTCGAACTGCTTCCACGGAAGTTTACCGCCCTCCAGCTGCGGATGCTCTATGAAGTGATTTACGGGAAAACACTGGACGTACGCAACTTCCATAAGAAGATTTCCATGATGGAATACATCGTACCGACGGAAGAATACGAACAGGGGGTGTCCCACCGGGCAGCAAGATATTATCGGTTCGACCGGAAAATCTACAACAAGACAAGAAGATAATTTTAAAAGACGATAATAAGATGTATGTATTAGGTTATGACATAGGAAGCTCGTCGGTAAAGGCGAGTCTGGTCAATGTGGAAAGCGGAAAATGTGCCGCATCTGCCTTCTTCCCGAAAACGGAAGCACCTATCCTCGCCGTCAGACAAGGATGGGCCGAGCAAGACCCTCAAAGCTGGTGGGACAACTTGAAACTGGCTACACAAGCCGTGCTGTGCGCCTCTGGAGCAAACGCCGAAGAAATCAAGGCCATCGGTATCTCTTATCAGATGCACGGCCTGGTCTGCGTGGACAAGAACCAGCAGGT
>OGOX01001597.1_pt1 | contig 14345 bp, 9 predicted proteins | sample 1552761 | NCBI WGS metagenome assembly OGOX01 (sample SAMEA2580212, study PRJEB22360) | human gut metagenome | biome: human gut; feature: human-associated habitat; material: faeces | place: Denmark | collected 2008/2010
ATGCAGGTGGTATGCTCGACCGTAACGGTTTGCGTCCGGCACGTTACCTGATTACCAAAAATGATATGATGGTGGTAGCCAGCGAAGCTGGAGTTATTAATTTTGAACCTGAAGCCATTAAGGAAAAAGGCCGTCTTCAGCCTGGCAAGATATTGTTGGTAGATACCCAGGAAGGACGTATTTACTACGATGGCGAACTGAAGAGCCAGTTGGCGGCTTCCAAGCCTTATCGTCAGTGGCTTTCTACCAACCGTATTGAACTGGATACATTACGCAGTGGACGTAAGATTTCCAATTCTGTACCTGATTATGAACGTCGCTTGCGTGCATTCGGATTTACTCGCGAAGACATAGAACGTACACTTACTCCGATGTGTATGAATGGGGCCGAACCCACTGCCTCCATGGGTAACGATACTCCTTTGGCCGTGTTGTCCGATAAGCCTCAGATATTGTTCAATTATTTCCGTCAACAGTTTGCGCAGGTGACCAATCCGCCAATCGACCCGATACGTGAGGAACTGGTGATGTCGCTGACGGAATATATCGGAGCCGTAGGAACCAACATCTTGTTGCCGAGTGAATCACATTGTAAGATGGTACGTCTGCCACACCCGATTCTGAACAATACACAGCTTGATATATTGTGCAACATTCGCTATAAAGGGTTCAATACCGTGAAGCTACCGATGCTGTTCGACGCAGCAAGAGGAGCGGAAGGTCTGCGTGAGGCATTGAATGAGTTGTGCAAGAAAGCCGAGGCGGCAGTGGATGAAGGGGTAAACTACATCATTCTTTCCGATCGTGAGATTGATGCAGCACATGCAGCCATTCCTTCTTTGCTGGCTGTAAGTGCTGTACATCATCACCTGATTTCTGTACAAAAGAGAGTACAGACCGCATTGGTGGTAGAAAGTGGAGAAATTCGGGAAGTGATGCACGCTGCCTTGTTGCTGGGATATGGAGCGAGCGCCATCAATCCGTATATGGTATTTGCCATTCTGGATGACATGGTGAAGAAAGGCGATGTGCAGTTGAATTATGAAACTGCCGAAAAGAACTACATAAAAGCCGTTTGCAAAGGACTCTATAAAGTAATGAGTAAGATGGGTATCAGTACGATACGTTCTTACCGTGGAGCGAAGATTTTTGAAGCCGTTGGTTTGGGCAGCGAAGTGCTTTCTACTTACTTCGGTACCCCTTCTTCATCCATTGGAGGTGTCGGATTGGAAAGCATTGCCAAAGATTATCAGGCATTCCATGATGCAGGTTTTGCAAAAGAGGTCGACGATTTGTTGCCTTATATCGGCCAGTTCTCCTACCGTAAGGATGGCGAGAAGCATGCGTGGAATCCGGAAACTATCAGTGCTTTGCAGTTGGCCACTCGTTTGGGAAGTTATGCCAAGTTCAAGGAATATACGCGTCGGGTAGATGAAAAGGAAAGTCCGATATTCTTGCGTGATTTCTTCTCCTTCCGCCGTAATCCGATTCCATTGGAAGATGTAGAGCCGGTAGAGGAAATTGTAAAGCATTTTGTAACAGGCGCCATGTCTTTTGGTTCTATCAGTAAAGAGGCGCATGAAGCCATGGCACTGGCCATGAACAAGCTGAACGCCCGCAGTAATACGGGTGAAGGAGGAGAGGATTCCGACCGTTTCCATGAAACCTACGATGGCATTTCCTTGTGCAGTAAGACCAAACAGGTAGCTTCCGGACGTTTCGGTGTAACCACTGAATACTTGGTGAATGCTGAAGAAATTCAGATTAAGGTAGCGCAGGGTGCTAAACCGGGTGAAGGTGGACAGCTTCCGGGATTCAAGGTGAATGAAGTCATTGCCAAGACGCGTCATTCTATTCCGGGCATTTCGTTGATTTCGCCTCCCCCTCATCACGATATTTATTCAATCGAAGACTTGGCTCAGCTGATATTCGATTTGAAGAACGTGAATCCGAAAGCCAAAATCAGTGTGAAACTGGTAGCTGAAAGTGGTATTGGTACCATTGCAGCCGGTGTGGCAAAAGCAAAGGCTGATTTGATTGTCATTTCAGGAGCAGAAGGTGGAACAGGAGCTTCTCCGGCCTCTTCCATGCGCTATGCCGGTATTTCTCCGGAAATCGGTCTGAGCGAGACACAGCAGACACTGGTACTCAACGGACTCCGTGGTCAGGTACGTTTGCAGACTGACGGACAGTTGAAGACTGGACGTGACATCATCAGCATGGCTTTGCTGGGAGCTGAAGAGTTTGGATTCGGAACTTCTGTATTGATTGTTTTGGGATGTGTCATGATGCGTAAATGTCATGCCAATACATGCCCTGTCGGGGTAGCTACGCAGGATCCGCAGTTGCGGGCACATTTCCGCGGACATTACCGTTATGTAGTCAACTTCTTCCGTTTCCTGGCACAAGAGGTACGTGAATACCTGGCAGAGATGGGATTCTCCCGTCTGGAAGACATTGTAGGACGTACGGATTTGATTGAAATACGTCCGACAACTCATGAAAAGGCTTCATTGCTCGATTTCAGTAAATTGTTGCACAAAGTCGATAACGGAGCTGCCTTACATAATGTAACGGAACAGCGTCATGAGATAGAGCACGTGAAGGATGTCAGTATGCTGGCTGCCGCACGCGAAGCACTGGAAAACCGTAAGGAGGTATCGTTGGAATATGCCATATCCAATACCGATCGTTCGGTAGGAGCCATGCTTTCTGGAGCCGTAGCTGCCAAGTATGGACAGGCTGGATTGCCCGCACAGACCATCCAGGTGAAGTTCAAAGGTTCAGCCGGACAGAGTTTCGGTGCTTTCCTTCCGCATGGGGTCAGCTTCAAGCTGGAAGGTGAAGCGAACGACTACCTGGGTAAAGGCTTGAGTGGAGGACATATTTCGGTACAGCCTCCGGTAAGAAGCAATTTCTTGGCCGAAAACAACGTAATCGCAGGTAATACGTTGCTGTATGGCGCCACAAGTGGAGAGGTTTATATCAATGGTTGCGTAGGTGAGCGTTTTGCTGTACGTAACTCCGGAGCCATTGCAGTAGTAGAAGGAGTAGGCGACCATTGCTGTGAGTACATGACCGGTGGACGAGTAGTCGTACTGGGTAAGACCGGACGTAACTTTGCTGCAGGTATGAGTGGGGGAGTTGCTTACGTATGGGATAAAGACCGTAACTTCGATTACTTCTGTAACATGGAAATGGTAGAACTTTCTCTGTTGGAAGATGCTACAGCCCGCAAGGAACTGCATGAACTGGTTCGTCAGCATTATCTGTACACCGGTTCTCAACTGGCACGTACGATGTTGGATAACTGGAGCCGTTATGTGGAAGAATTCATTCAGGTAACTCCGATTGAATACAAGAAAGTGCTGGCTGAAGAGCAGATGCGCAAACTGCAGCAGAAGATAGCCGAAGTACAACGTGATTATTGATTAATTGTTGAACAGTAAAAAACTAGATATATGGGAAATCCAAAAGCATTTCTGACCGTTCCCAGACAAGAGGCCGGATACCGTCCGGTACACGACCGTATCATGGACTTCAGTGAAGTGGAACAGACGTTGAACACAAGCGAGCGAAAGCTCCAGGCATCGCGGTGTATGGACTGTGGGGTACCTTTCTGCCATTGGGCATGTCCGTTGGGGAATCGTCCTCCGGAATTCCAGGATGCCATGTACAAGGGAAAATGGAAAGAAGCTTATGAGATACTTACCGGAACCAATGATTTTCCGGAGTTCACCGGCCGTATATGTCCGGCATTGTGTGAAAAGAGTTGTGTGTTGAAGTTGAGTATGGATGCACCGGTAACCATTCGTGAAGATGAAGCTGCCATCATTGAAGCTGCTTTTCGTGAAGGGTACGTACAGCCTCGTCAATATGAACGAAACGGAAAATCTGTGGCTGTCATCGGTTCCGGACCTGCAGGACTGGCTGCCGCCAATCAGTTGAACCGCAGAGGATATGCGGTGACGGTGTTCGAAAAACTGGAATACGTGGGAGGCTTGTTGCGGTTTGGTATTCCGAATTTTAAACTCAGCAAGTCGGTAATCGACCGCCGTGTGGCAGTGATGGAAGCAGAAGGAATCACTTTCAAGGTCAATGCCGATATTGACGTGACAAACCTTCCCGAAGGATTTGATGCATACTGCATTTGTACGGGTACGCCGCAGGCACGCGATTTGAATATCCCCGGGCGTGAACTGAAAGGTATTCATTTTGCCATGGAGATGCTGGCACAGCAGAACCGCGTGCTGGCCGGACAGCGTATTCCAGAGGAGGAACGTATCACGGCAAAAGGCAAGCATGTGCTGGTAATTGGAGGTGGAGATACGGGTAGTGACTGTATCGGAACAAGTAACCGTCAGGGAGCACTCAGTGTAACGCAGATTGAAATTATGCCGAAGCCTCCTGTAGGTTATAATCCGAATACTCCGTGGCCACAGTGGCCGGTGGTTCTCAAAACCAGTAGCAGTCACGAAGAAGGCTGTATACGTCGGTGGAGTCTGACTTCCAACCGCTTCCTGGAAGAAGACGGGAAAGTGTGCGGTGTAGAAGTGGAAGAAGTAGAATGGACTCCGGGAGCCGAAGGAGAACGTCCGGTGATGAAGCCGACTGGGAAGAAAGAAGTCCTGAAAGCCGATTTGGTATTGCTGGCGATGGGATTCCTTCGTCCGGTACAACCAGAATTCCCGGCGAATGTCTTTGTGGCCGGTGATGCAGCTACCGGAGCCAGTCTGGTTGTGAAGTGCATTGCAGGCGGTCGGAAGGCCGCAGCCGACATTGATGCATATTTAAGCCGAAAATAATTGATTACATACAAAATATAAATACAACTTTACGATTATGTGTGGCATTGCAGCTATTTTAAATATCAGAAAACAGACTCCAGAGTTGCGTGAAAAAGCATTGGCCATGGCTCGAAAGATTCGTCATCGTGGTCCCGACTGGAGTGGAATTTATTGTGGAGGATTGGCTATCTTAGCGCATGAACGTTTGTCGATAGTAGACCCGCAGAGTGGCGGACAGCCATTGTACTCACCCGATAAGAAAGTGGTACTGGCCGTGAACGGCGAAATCTACAATCACCGTGAGATTCGTAAGGAGTATGCCGGAAAATATGATTTCCAGACAGGAAGTGACTGTGAAGTAATCTTGGCACTTTATCAAGAATACGGAATACATTTTCTGGAAAAGCTGAATGGTATTTTTGCATTCGCGCTGTACGATTCAGAAAAAGATGAGTTTCTCATCGCTCGCGACCCTATCGGGGTGATTCCACTTTATATTGGTTATGACAGCGATGGCAAAGTCTATTGTGCCAGCGAACTGAAAGCGTTGGAAGGTTTTTGTGAACGCTATGAACCCTTTTTACCCGGACATTGTTATTATAGCAAGGACGGGAAGATGACCCGCTGGTACGTTCGCGACTGGACTCAGTATGAGGCAGTAGCTGATGCACCGGCATCGGTTAGCGCTTTGCGGGAAGGCTTGGAAAAAGCTGTACGTGAGCAACTGATGAGTGATGTACCCTACGGTGTATTGCTTTCAGGAGGTTTGGACAGCTCAGTCATTTCTGCCATTGCCAAGCGTTATGCAGCCCGTCGTGTGGAAACGGATGGAAAGATGGCGGCATGGTGGCCTCAGCTTCATTCCTTTGCTATTGGTCTGGAGGGAGCCCCCGATTTGGCCAAGGCACGTGAAGTGGCTGATTTCATCGGTACCGTGCACCATGAAATTCACTACACCATTCAGGAAGGTCTCGACGCACTTCGCGATGTGATTTATTACATTGAGACTTACGATGTAACGACAGTTCGAGCTTCTACACCTATGTACTTGCTGGCTCGTGTCATCAAGAGTATGGGTATCAAGATGGTGCTTAGCGGAGAAGGAGCAGATGAAATTTTTGGTGGTTATCTGTACTTCCACAAGGCCCCCGATGCACGGGCTTTCCATGAAGAAACTGTGCGTAAATTGTCCAAACTTTATTTGTACGATTGTTTGCGGGCCAATAAATCATTGGCTGCCTGGGGAGTAGAAGGACGTGTGCCGTTCCTTGACAAGGAATTCTTGGATGTGGCCATGCGGTTGAACCCGGAAGCCAAGATGTGTCCCGGAAAAACCATCGAAAAGAAAATCGTACGCGAAGCTTTTGCCGACTTGTTGCCTGAAAGCGTGGCATGGCGTCAGAAGGAACAGTTCAGTGACGGTGTGGGATACAGCTGGATTGATACGCTGAAGGAATTCACGGCAAAAGAGGTATCCGACGAACAGATGGTGCATGCGGCTGAACGTTTCCCGGTGAATCCTCCCCGTAACAAGGAAGAGTACTACTACCGCTCTATCTTTGAGGAGCATTTCCCGAGTGAAAGTGCGGCTAAGAGTGTTCCCAGTGTACCGAGTGTGGCTTGTTCTACAGCTGAGGCACTGGCTTGGGATAAAGCTTTCCAGCATATCAATGAGCCGAGCGGACGTGCGGTAACCGATGTACATGAGGAGGGATACAAAAACTAAACTGATTATCAGATATGAAAATAGAATTTACAAAAATGCATGGTCTGGGTAATGATTACATCTATGTGAATACGATGAAATACCCGCTGACTAATCTGGAAGAAAAGTCCATAGCCTGGAGTCGTCCTCATACGGGGATAGGCAGTGACGGACTGGTGCTGATTGGCGATTCGGACAAGGCTGATTTCAGCATGCGTATTTTTAACGCGGACGGTTCTGAGGCCAAGATGTGCGGAAATGCCAGTCGCTGTATCGGGAAGTATTTGTATGAATATGGACTGACTACGAAGACGGATATTCTGCTGGATACGCTTTCCGGTATCAAGGAACTGCATTTGCAGGTGAAGGAGGGAAAGGTAGAGTCTGTTCGGGTGGATATGGGAATTCCTGCCGATATTCACTGGGTGGATTTGGGCGATGCTTATCCCTTCCAGAAAGGAGTGGCCGTGTCAATGGGGAACCCTCATCTGGTTATTTTTGTAGATAAAATGGAGGAGGTAGCTCTTGCTGAAGTAGGACCAGTGCTTGAACGTCATCCACTTTTCCCGGATCGGGTAAACGTAGAGTTCGCTCAAGTATTGGACAAAGAAAACATACGCATGCGGGTATGGGAAAGAGGATCCGGTATCACACAAGCTTGTGGTACGGGAGCATGTGCTACCGCTGTGGCAGCAGCCTTTTCCGGACAATGCGGCTCCCATGCAACAATCTGTATGGATGGAGGTGACCTGACCATCGACTGGGCAGGAGAGGGGCAGCATTTGTATATGATAGGGCCCGCAGTGAAAGTATTTGACGGAACAATCGAATTAAAAGAGTAAGACAAGATATATGATACAAGTAAACGATAATTTCATCAAGTTGCCCGGAAACTATCTGTTTTCGAGCATTGCTAAAAAAGTGAATGCCTTTAAATCGGCTCATCCGGAAGCTGCACTTATCCGATTAGGAATTGGCGACGTGACTCGTCCGCTTCCGCCGGCTTCTATCAAGGCTATGCACCGTGCGGTAGACGAACTGGCCGATGCCGGAACTTTCCATGGATACGGTCCTGAACAAGGATATGATTTCTTGATTCAGGCTATTCTGGAACATGATTACCGCTCGCGTGGAGTAGAATTGCGTCCGACAGAAATTTTTGTGAGTGACGGAGCTAAAAGTGACACCGGTAATTTTGGAGATATTTTAGGCACAGGCAATAAAGTTGCGGTAACAGACCCCGTGTATCCGGTGTATATTGACAGTAACGTCATGGCCGGGAGAGCTGGAGAATTGCAGGCGAACGGACAATGGAATCGTCTGACTTATCTGCCTTGTACGGCAGAAAACCATTTTATCCCGTCTCTTCCCCAAGAATCGGTAGACATGATTTACTTGTGCTACCCTAATAATCCTACGGGAACGACGCTGACCAAAGCCGAATTGCAGAAGTGGGTGGACTATGCACTGGCACATAAGGCACTGATATTATATGATGCGGCTTATGAGGCTTACATTTGTGAGAGTGATGTGCCACATTCTATTTATGAAATAGAGGGAGCTCGTTCGTGTGCCGTAGAATTCCGTAGCTTCTCCAAGACAGCCGGTTTTACTGGAGTGCGTTGCGGTTATACCGTAGTGCCGGAAGAAGTGAAAGCCATGACGGCTTCGGGCGAGCAAGTAGCTTTGAATCATTTGTGGAACCGCCGGCAGTGTACGAAGTTCAATGGTACCAGCTATATCACCCAGCGAGGGGCAGAGGCCATCTATACCGCCGAAGGGCAAGCTGAGATTAAGGAAACCATATCCTATTATATGGAGAATGCCCGTCTGATGCGTGAAGGACTGCTGTCTGCTGGATTTACACTCTATGGAGGAGTGAATGCGCCTTATATCTGGGTAAAGGCACCCGAAGGGCTGGATTCATGGAACTTCTTTGAAATGTTGCTTCACGAGGTCAATGTGGTGGGAACTCCGGGAGTTGGATTTGGACCAAGCGGAGAAGGATTCCTGCGACTGACAGCCTTTGGCAAACGTGAGGATTGCCAGGAAGCTATGAATAGAATAAAAAACTGGGCCGGACGTTAATCCGACCCAGTTTTTAAAACCGCCAGCCTATCCCGATCGAGAGTGAATGAAAAAATGGGCGCTTCTTTCCGAGATTCAGCATGTTTCCGTCGAAAACGGTTTCCCGGACGCCCGAGTAAGGGTCAAGGTTAGAGAGGGTGTATCCCAGAGAGATTATCAGGCTTTCTTCTATTTCCAACGAAACGGAAGTTTTCAGCTGAAAGGATAAAGGCTCCGCACGGGAAGTTGTGATTTCTTCATAGTGGTGGGGAGTCCATACACCTGTGGAGTTTGGGAAATAGGCCAGGGTTATATGTTTAGTGGGTGGAAACGAACAAGTGATGCCCGGACTGAATGTCAGGTACAAGGCATATTCCTGGTCATGTCCTAATATCCACGAAGGCGTGTAGAATTGTGGCGCAATTCTGCATGCGAGGTGGGTGGACAGAACCTTTTCATCGTTCAATTCAAAGCGGAATTTTTTGTCAGCCGAGACTCCGTTGAGATGGATGCCATCCAGGCTTTTGCTAAAAAGAAAGCTGATTCCGATGCCGGCATACTTGAAGGGCTGGAAAGTGACAGACGGCTCTACTTCCCATCTGTTGTAATTGTCCAGTGCGCCCTCCAGTTGTATCTTCCAAAGTGGGCGCTTTTCAGTCTGACCGTACACTGACAAGCTACAGATTAGCAAAATGATTACAAAAATTCCTCTCATTTTAAGCTATGTCTTGTTATTTCACCGTTACTTCTTTTTTGTCGTAGAAAACCAGTCTGATTTCTCCTTTGGCGGGAGCGTCATTGTCTTTGGTTTCCAGTTTCAGGATGCGTTTCAGCGTAAGCATATATTTTCCTTTCGGCACATTCTTAAACGAAATTCCGTCACGGCTTTCGTTCAATGTACCATAATAAGCGGTATATTCTTCCAAATGTGAGGGGCTGTCCAGCGTGGCCTCCAGTTCTTCATTGGACGCGATTTTCTCACCCTTCCATCCAACCACTTCCTGATTGGTAATCGTGATAAGTTCCGAAGGAATATGTATCTCATTAATCCATTCCTTGTAGGCATAATTGGTCAGCATACGGGTTTCTTGCTGCCGTTTGCGTTGGAATACGAATGAGACTTGTTCGTCTTTTCCGAGTGCCAGTGAATAGGAATAACCGAATATTGTATTTCCATCAAAATAATGGTATTCCATCTCTTTGCCATTGGCCATGATGGATGCTCCGCCTGTCAGTTTGATTTCTTTCAGGGGTACGTCTTTCTCTGGAGAGAAACGGGCGTAGGTCAGGGTAGGCTGTGAATCAGAAAAAGCTACCAGGTAGCTTTGATAAATAGCTACATTATCGGGTAGATTTTCTGAATTTTCTTCACTGCAAGATACAGTGAAGAAAATCAATAAGCCGTACATCATCCCATAAAGTAGTTGTTTCACTTTCATGAGTCGCGTATGTTTAAATAGATTTACGGCTGCAAAGGTAAAGTGAACAGATGGAAGTCAGGGAAAAATCTGATGTACACAAATAAAATTTAATCTATTGGGAATTAGATAGTTGATAATTTTTATGATGTACATAACACTTAAAATGCGGTGATAAACTCGTCAAAACTGCTGTTTTCGATGTGCATTTTCTCCTTCAGTCTCATTTTCCGGCGCGAGATACTTCCTTTGGCAATATGGTAAATTTCGGATAGTAACGACATGGGAAGATCCATCTTTACCAGACAGCAGAAACGAAGTTCCTCTTCCGTAAGTTGCGGGTAACACTCCTTCAGTCGTCTGGTAAATCCGTCGAAGCAAGTGTCTGTGTTTTGCTGAATAATGTCCCATTCCTCTTCCGTCAGGTGAAGTGCACCTTGCGAGTTCCTTTTCCGCAACAGAGAAGGAAGCGTGATGGCATTCAGTTGCCGGTAGTATGCTACGCTTTTATTCAGCCGGTCAATTTCCTGCTGTTTCAATTTTTCCTGTTCGTGGGCCAGTGCCACTTCCGCTTCTTTCCTTTTCAGTGTTTCTTCCATGCGCATCCACTGGGTAGCCTTTAGTTCTTCTGTCAGCTTTTGCTTGTGCACGCGGATGCGGTGAAGAAGTAAAAGCAGGATAAGAATCACCACGCCTAAGGTGACCGCAATCCGGTAGAAAACCAGCTTGTGGTGCGCTGCCTGCATCTCCGCTTTGTTGGCCCGTTCGCGTTGCAACTTGTATTCGTGCATATCTTGTATCTTTTCGATGACCATTTCCTTTCGTTCGGCACTCAGCGAGTCATGCGACAGAATGTATTTTCGCATGTAGATGTTTTCCTGTTTCTCATTCTGTTTCTTTCCGTACATTTCGAATAGACGACGGTAAGCTTCTGTGCGTTGTTTTAAGGAGGCATCAGGTAAAAAAGGCAGGATGTGATGCGTGGCCGAGTCAGCTTGCAGAAGAAAGGCAAAAATGTAGCCCTTCTGAAGGTGTAAGGCGGCAGTTTCCTTTCTCGGCAAATTTTGGCAGATGGCGTTGTTGATGTAATGGAAGGCACTGTCCGTCTGTCCTTGTTCCAAATAAATGCGGGAAAGGTAAAGTTCACTCTGTGCGATGGAGACCGGAGTGCCGGAAGGCATATAGGCAAGTGCTTTCTGAAAGAATAATAATTACTTACATATTAAAAAACGCTTTATATAAAGTATGATATTAACTGATGTTAATAGCAAATGAAAATACTTACAAAATGCTTGAAACAACATGAAAATAATGTATAATAGGTCGTACACACAGATTTGGAGGTAAGATATTATGAGAAAACGAAGTGTAGTAGCCATGTGTATGGCATTTGTACTTGCAGGCTGTTCCGCAGGTAATAGTTCGAATCAAGGACAAACGTTGACAGTCGGATTGTCTTCAGAAATGAATGGTGATTTTTCACCTTTATATTATCGTACACTAAATGATAATAGTGTAGTATCGTTGGTCTACCAAGGTTTGTTGAAGTATGATAAAGATCAGAATCTTGTATGTGATTTGGCTAGTGAATTACCACTGATTTCTGAAGATGGTGCAACTTTGACATTTAAGTTAAAGAAGGGTATTAAATTTAGTGATGGATCTAAATTAACATCAAAAGATGTTAAAGATACATTTAGCGTTATGGCTGATCCTAGTTATACTGGATTGTATTCAAGCAATGTGGATTTTGTGAAGGGATATACCGAATATCATGATGGGGATGCTAAAGATTTAGAGGGTATTGAAACACCAGACGATTATACGGTTGTATTTCATTTAGAAAAGCCAAGAATCGATGCTGAAAGTGTTTTGGGTACACAAAAAATATGCTCAGATCAAACATTAAACTATAAGAAGGGAAAAACGGCTAAGATTGAAAAGAATAATACGAAGCCTATGGGAACTGGTCCTTATGTATTGAAATCGTATGATAAATCGGTAGGTGCTTCATTAGAAAAGAATCCTTATTTCAAAACAAAAAAAGGACAGTATAGTGTGGCAAAGATTATGATCAAAAAGACGGATTCTTCAACGGAAGTAAAAGAGTTAGAAAAAGGAACAGTAGATTACATTCCTGATGTAACAGATGCGGATAAAATTAGTTCGGTTATTCAGAGTAAAAACAAAGATTTAACGTTGGATAGCTATAATGGGGATCGAACAAACTGGCTTTATTTGAATACTGCTCAAGGACCATGTAAAGAGCAAGCTGTACGACAAGCTTTAGCCTATGGATTTGACCGTCAAGCATATATAGATAGTTACTATAGTTTGGAAGGGTCTGATGAAGCCATGGCCTATGTACCAAGTAGTTTGGGTAATCCGGTAAGTAAAACTTGTGGTGATGTTGTGACGGGTAAAGAAAAGCTAGATGGCTTAAATACATATGAATATAGTCCAGAAAAGGCAAAACAATTATTGGATGATGCTGGTTGGAAAGTTGGTGCAGATGGAATTCGAGAAAAAGATGGAGTGCGTCTTTCTATTCGTTTTTTATCAATCAAAGAAAAAGATAATATGGATTCAATGATTCCTATTCTTCAAAAGGACTGGCAAGAAATTGGTGTTGAATTAAAGGCGAGTACAATGGAATTTAATACAGTTGTTTCTACAATCAGTGATGATAGTGCATTAGGTGATTGGGATGCAGGATGGGTAGGACTCTCTTATGGTAGTCCTGAAGATACAGCTATGAATTATTTACTAAAATCAAAAGCTATTGACAACTTCCCACGTTTAAATGATTCTCAATTGGATGCATATCTAGATGCAGGAACTTATACTTCTGATTCAGAAACAAGTGCACAAGCATTTAAACAGGCAATGATCGTTCAAGCTGATCTTTGTGGATTTATTCCAACGGATGGTGTAAAAGTATATGGATTACGAAATAAGAAAGTAAAAGGTATGCATACGACATCGACATATAGATGGTTTAATTCAATGGATACAGTGAAAATTAAATAAGTATATAGGTCAGAATTAAATTTTCTGGCCTTTTTTAAATAAGTTTAAAAAAACATGTATTTGAATTAAAAATAACGCTGAAAAATATGCAAAAATATAAAAAATATCCTCTAAAAATATGCACAAAGGTAAAAAATATCCTCTAAAAATATGCAAAAATGATATAATGGGGCTAGGAGGTATCTATGCTAAGAAGAAAGTTTTATGATACATTGTTGAAGTGGTCAAAAGAAAAAAATCAAGAGTGTTTATTGGTTCGTGGTGCAAGACAAATTGGTAAGACATATATTATTGATTATTTTGGAAGGAAAAATTATAAGAGTTATATTTATTTAAATTTTATTGAGAATCCACAGTTAAAGACCATATTTGAAAATTCATTATCGGCTGAGGAAATATTTTCACGAATGACATTGGTGATGCCTCATATACGATTTATTGAAGGTAAAACATTAATTTTTTTAGATGAGATTCAAGAATGTCCGAATGCGCGTACGGCATTGAAATTTTTGGCATTAGATAACAGATATGATGTAATCGCAAGTGGTTCATTATTGGGTATCAGTTATAAAGAAGTAACGAGCATACCGGTAGGCTATGAGTTGTCAGTTACAATGTATGGTTTAGATTTTGAAGAATTCTTGTGGGCAAAAGGATATAATGAAAATTCATTAGCGATATTAAAAAAATATTATGATTCAAAAGAGAGAATTCCTGAGGAAATACACAACCAATTCATGCGATTGATTCGTGAGTATATTGTCGTAGGTGGAATGCCTGCAGTTGTGCAAACATATTTAGACTCGAATCATTTTGGACAAGTACAAAAAGTTCAGGAACAAATTATTTCAAGCTATATGGATGATATTTCAAAATATGCTTCATCATCTGAAAAACCAAAGGTAAAGAATTGTTACATGTCTATTACGAAGCAACTCGCAAAGGAGAATAAAAAATTTCAGTTTTCTGTTGTGGAATCTAAAGCTACCGCAAGAAAATTTGAAAATAGTATTGAGTGGTTAAGAGATGCTGGGCTAGTATGGCTTTGTAAAAATGTATCTGCCTGTCAATTTCCTTTAGTTGGATATGAAAAAGATAAATTCTTTAAGATGTATTTAACGGATTTAGGGTTGCTAGTCGCAATGTATGGTTTTGAAATGAAACAAGCCATATTAAATGATACTTTGACGGGTCCGGTAAAGGGTGGTATATATGAAAATTTAATAGCGGATATTTTAATGAAAAGCCATCATTCGCTTCATTATTACCAAAATAAGAATCTTGAAATAGAATTTTTGATTGAACAAAACGCAAAAGTAATTCCAGTCGAAGTAAAGG
>OGOX01001602.1_pt1 | contig 14297 bp, 13 predicted proteins | sample 1552761 | NCBI WGS metagenome assembly OGOX01 (sample SAMEA2580212, study PRJEB22360) | human gut metagenome | biome: human gut; feature: human-associated habitat; material: faeces | place: Denmark | collected 2008/2010
TATGAGGCGGCAGTTAACTATTATATGTACACAAAAAACGGAATGAATGACAAGGCACAGGCTTGCAGGACAGACTTTTCGGAGCATGAAGGAGCAATAACGCGTAAGCTGCTGCTTGATGCACTTGAGGATGTTAAGAGTACTTACGGAATATCTTAATAAAATAAATATTTTAAAATTGACATTTTGTGTTATAATAGAACGCGTGCAGTATGAATGAAATTGGAGATAATACATAATGAAGAACAAGATTATTACATTTGGCGAGATAATGCTCCGCCTTACACCTGAGAACAATGACAGATTTGTACAGTGTCATTCATTTGAAGCAGTATACGGAGGTGGAGAGGCTAACACAGCCGTATCACTTTCTAACTTTGGAGTTGACTGTGCGTATGTAACCAAGCTCCCTGAGAACGGAATAGGTCAGAGTGCTGTTAATTCACTTCGTCAGTATGGCGTTGATATTAGTAACATTGTACGTGGAGGAGAACAGATTGGTATCTACTTCCTTGAGAAGAAGACGAGCCAGCGTCCTTCTAACGTAGTATATAACAGAAGCGGTTCAGCCATTGCACTTGCAACTGATGCTGATTTTGACTGGGATAAGATATTTGAAGGAGTTACATGGTTCCATTTTTCAGGAATTACTCCTGCAATCAGCGATAATCTTGCCGGAATATGTCTTAAAGCATGTAAGATTGCCAAGGAAAAGAACATTACAGTAAGCTGTGACCTTAACTACAGAAGTAAGCTGTGGAGCGGTGAGAAGGCTAATGCGGTAATGTCTGAGATCTGTAAGTATGTTGATATCTGTATCGCCAATGAGGATGATGCAGTAGGAATATTCCAGATTAATCCGGGTCCTGAGGTTGCCAACCGCAACGAGTACATAGCAGAAGAGCTTATGAAGAGATTCCCGTTCAAGATGGTAGCTTCTGTATGGCGTACAGAGAAGTCAATAACAACATTTGAGCTTCAGGCAATGGTATATACAGATGGAAGGGCATATTACAGCAAGCCATATTATATGGATATCCTTGACTATATCGGTGCCGGAGACGCATATTGTGCAGGTCTTATCTATGCATATATACAGAACTATGAGCCACAGAAGATGGTAGAGTTTGCTAACGCTGCAAGCTGTCTGAAGCACACAGTAAGCGGTGACTTCAACCTTGTAACGGCAGATGAAGTATACAGACTTGCTTTCTCAGAGAGCGGCAACGAGGTGCAGAGATAATCAGTATAGTGCTGATTAAGAGATATTAATAATTAGAATCCCACAGGCCCAATGATTGTAATGATTATGCGTAAGTGCTTAATCAAAGCAATCAGAGTCTGTGGGATTATTAGTCTGTAGTATGGAGCCAATGGATTCCCCGGATGTTATCTGCGCCGCTTACCTATGTGGACTTCGGGAATGGCAACTCCTTCATAACTGACTTCATGCTCTTTGGATTCATCACAGTCCATAAAAACATCATCAGTGACAGCCGCATCATCTGAAGCGCCATCCGGTGTAATGCTGCTATCTGCCGTCTCATCCTGTCCGGTGTGGACTTCCGGAATTGCCAGATTATCATATGTAAGATTAAAGTCTTTCTTTTCACGTCTTTTTTTACCGAACATAAATCATTCCCCCAAATCTGTAATTATTAATTATAGAATATTAATGAAAAATGTTATAGCAAGGCTGTTAAGGAAATCTGCGAAAAGGCTTCCGACAAGGGGTATCAGAAGATAAGCCTTGACAGAAGGAACATATTTGTCACAGAGTGCCTGCATATTAGCCATGGCGTTAGGGGTTGCTCCCATACCGAAGCCACATGTCCCCGCAACGAGCACTGCTGCATCGTAATCCCTGCCCATAATATAGAATTCAATAAAATATGTAAACAGACATATAAGAATTACCTGGGCACCAAGGAGAATCACAAGTGGCAGGGGAAGTGAAGCCAGCTGCCACAGCTTAAGCGTAATCATAGCCATTCCAAGGAAAAGTGAGAGAGATATACCACCTATGTCATTAATCTCACCCATGTGAATAGATACCTTGCCGGTATATTCTGCAATATTGCGTATAAGTGCAGCCGCAAGCATCGCACCTATATATATCGGAAATGTAAGTCCTGTCTTGGTAAGCATCCATGAGAATATTGTTCCAAGTCCGATGGCGAGGATAAGCTGGAATACTGCTGAAGCAAACATATTCGGATGTCTTGCGTGCTTTTTCTCATCCTCGACCAGAAGACTGTCATCCTCAGAAATTGCAGTCTCAAGAAGATTCTTCTTCTCAATAAGGCGTTTGCCGAGAGGACCGCCTACAAGGCTTCCGGATATAAGTCCGAAGGTCGCTGCGGCTGTACATATTGTAGCCGCACCCTGTACATTGAAATCTTCAAGGACAGGACCGAAGGCTCCGGCAGTTCCGTGACCGCCGACCATGGGAATCGAACCTGTGCACATTCCTATAAGAGGGTTAAGCCCGAGAAGCTTGGACAGTCCTATTGCCAGCAGATTCTGCGAGATAATTAATGCCATAACAAGGGCAAGGAATATTGCGAGCGACTTACCGCCCTTCTTAAGCACCTTAAGATTTGCCTGAAAGCCTACAGATGTAAAGAAGAATACCATACAGACTTCCTTGAGTACATCATCAAAAGAAAATTCAGCTATTCCCGTGCTGTAGCATATGCATGTGAATATTGCAAACAGAAGACCGCCTACAACGGGTGCCGGAATACAGAATTTTTCGAGAAAATGTATCCTGCGTCTTAAAAAGCTTCCAAGCATGAGAACCAGTACAGCGAGTGCGAGCGTCTGGTACATATCTAAACGTATTTCCATATTTTATAAACCTTACTTCCTAATTACTATTTTAATTCTGTATAAATGCTTTATCATTCTGTTGCAACAGTTATTCCCTGCTGTGCATAATATTCGGCGGCACCGGGATGAAACGGTATCGCAATGCCATCTGTTGCCGAATTCAGGCTGATGTGAAGATCAAGAGGTGTCGCATACTGCAGCTCATGAATATTATCAAACAGCATAGAAGTAAGTTCCCTGACTGTCTCATTGGACAGGCTGTCAGAAGCAAGCAGTACAGACTGGACACCGACGGTATTGATATCTTCTGTCTGCCCCTGGTATGTTCCGGCAGGAATAGTGACTTTGGTGTAACACGGATATGCAGATATCAGCTTTGCCACACACCTGTCATCAAGACTGATTATCCTGATATCATATTCCTTGGTCAGCTCACCTATCATCGTTGTTGCAAGACCGGCAGTACAGAAGAATGCATCGATTTTCCCTTCGGCAAGCTGCTTAGCCTCGTCAGTATAGTCAAGATTAACAGTATTAACAAGACCGAATGAAAGACCGTTGGATTCAAGAATCTGTTTTGCATTAAGCTCAGTTCCCGATTCGGTTGCGCCGATGCTTACATTCTTGCCTATGAGGTCATCAACGGAATATATATCGCTGTCTCTGCCGACGATAATCTGGCATGCCTCCGTATACAGAGCTGCAACGGCGCCATAGCCTTTGTACCTTGTTCCGTCGAATGAACCGGATCCGTTATAGGCGTCCTGAATAAGATCTGCCTGAGCAATTCCAAGCTCAATGTACTTTCCTGAGAGAAGCCGGATATTAGCTGCGGAGCCTGCTGTATTCTTAACTTCAAATGTCATGTCGGGCTTATCTTTGGCTGCGATACCTGTGAAAGAGCTTGCAAATGAATAGTACATTCCACCTATATCAGCAGAACCGAACCGTATGTTTTTATGTCGGCTGTCACAGCCGGCAAGTGAAGCGATAATCACAGTCAGACATAACATAATACATATACTTTTTTTCATGGTTATCCCCATTTCTGTTGAATTCATTATAAAGAAAAAAGGAAAGTGCCTGTAATATACAGAATACCTTTCCCCTTTACCACAATAATTTTATCATACGAATATATATTTTTCAATAATCAAAGGTTGTATTAATTATGCAAAAGTTGCATAATGTATAGAATACAAGGGATTATTAATTTGGATGCGACAGGTATCTGGTGGAGGATAAATAATGGAAAATTATCAGGAACAGTGTAATTCCGAACTTCGGAATCAGGAGATAAAATCAAACATGCGTACACTGACAGGATTTATGTGGATGATGATTGCAATAACATTAATGTGGCTGTTGACGCTTGTACGTTTTTTTGATGTTAATGCAGAAGTATTTTCTAAGGCATATATAATGTCTGCAATTCTGCTTATACCGATTGTATACATATATTTCAGATCGGATATATCAAAGCCGTGGATAAAGTACTTTCTTATAGCGTCAATATGCATTATATCAGCGATAATAGCATCATTTCTTACATTCCATGTAGTACTGGTATATGTATTTCCGCTTCTGCTTGCAGTACAGTACAGAGAGAGAAAGGTACTGTGGGCAGCTCTTATAATGGATATTACAGGTGTTGTGATAAGTTCATTAACAGGGTACTATTACGGATTATGTGACCTTAATCTTTTATTTCAGAGCAACCATACATTAAGCTGGTATCTTGGAATTATGAATGAGGGGCATATAATTATACCTTTTAATGAGAATATAAACTTTATACTGCTTGTGTATGAGGCGCTTCCACGTTCATTTATACTGTTTATATTCACAATCATGTTAAGATATTCGGTTATCACAAGCCATGAGGATGCAATAAGGATAGCAGACCTTACATACCATAAGGATACTGACTTAAGAACCAAGCTGTTCAATAAGAATAAGTATGAAGAGATGGTAAAAGGCTATTATCCGTCAGTAAGGCGTGTCGCAGTAATATTCTGGGATATTAACAATCTTAAAAAGACTAATGATTCGTTCGGACATGCCATGGGTGATGCACTTATTGAGACGATGGCACTGCGGCTGTACGAACAGTCAGACAGCAGAAAATGCACGTACAGGGTTGGCGGAGACGAATTTGTAATGATAATTGAGAATCCCAAGCCCGGTGAAGCAGAGGAGGTTATACAAAAAGTAAAGACAAGCCTTGAGGAGTGCAGGGCCGCAGGAGGCATTTATGTATCGAGCGCGGTCGGATGTGAAGAGGGCTTTGGATCTGATATTGAACTTGTAATTAAGGCGGCAGATAAGAATATGTATGATAATAAAAGGAGCAGCAGGGAGGGCAGGGACTGATAATGACAGGTTATGTATGTATTGCCGGAACCGGGCTGGCTGTTATGTTTTTTGCTGCTCTGATTATTACGGCATATTATATATATCGCGGCGTATTTGTGTATCCGGAGTCTGAGCGTGATGAGCCTGATTATATCCCTGACAGCGCATTATATCATGGAATGGAGTCTGACCTTACCGGATGTATGAAGAATATGAAAAATGATTCTTCAAAAGAACTCTCGGTGATGTCTTATGACGGACTCAGGCTCTGCGGCAGGTTGTATGAAGGAGATGCGGATGCGCCTGTTGTGATATTTTTCCATGGATATCATGGAACATATATGCGTGACGGATATGGAATGTTCAGATTCTGCAGGGAACACGGATACAGAATTCTTCTCGTCGATGAGCGCGCACATGGGAAAAGTGATGGTGACACAATTACATTTGGAATTAAGGAAATGCATGACTGTATAAGCTGGATAAAGCTGGTGGATAATATGTACACGGAAAATGCCGGCATAATTATAGCAGGTGTATCGATGGGGGCGTCTGCCGTACTTATGGCAGCAGGGTACAAAGAAGGTACAGCTATTCCAAAGAGTGTTATTGCAGTTATAGCTGACTGTGCATTTACTTCTGTGCGTGACATTATAAAAAGCATGTGCCAAAAATTGCATTACCCGGTGCATATATCATATGCACTCGCATGGCTTGGTGCACTGGTATTCGGACATATGAATATAAGCAGCACGGCTGTGGCGTCTGCTGAGGCGGCGGTGAGTGGTATAAGAATACCGGTGCTTTTCATTCATGGAAGTAACGATTCAGTAGTACCTTCTTCTATGTGTGACAGGTTGTATAATGCGTGTACGGCTTACAAAAAGCAGCTTGTTATCAGCGGTGCGGATCATGCGGTTAATGCATTGACTGCCTATAATGCATATGCGGATGCTGTCGGTGAATTTATAAAAAAGTGCGGAAAGGGATATTATAATGAAAAATCTGAAGATTAAAAGTGCTGTCATAACTGCAGTGACAGCTATTGTAGCTGCCACTGCGTCATTTGGTCTGTATACGGCTTGGTATTATCACGATGATGAGGCTGCGGCAGCTTATATCGCAAAGCCTACAGAGCAGTCTGCAGATGATGATGACGATGATGATGGCACCATAGGCAGATCACCTCTTATAGACACTCTCAATCAGAACTTTAAGGTGCAGCTCCCTGTATATCGCGATGGGAGCACAACGGCAGTGAAGGAAGTTGGCAAGGGCTGCAGTATAGCATTTGATGATTACAGTGATGAATATTTTTATTACGCTCCCGCTGATGGGGCTATTGTTTTCTATACACCGGTATTCGGAGCAAAAACGGCTAACACAAAGTACACCCGTTCTGAACTCAGGGAGATAAGCGGCAGCAGTACCAGAGATAACTGGGGCTGGGATGGGAAGCATACACTTGTGACAACAGAGTCTGTAACTAAGATTCCCGCAAATGGCAAAGTTATGGTGTGTCAGGTGCATGCAATCCAGACAGACGGCGGGAACGGACCGGTTCCGGTAAAAGTTATCTATGAAGGCAATGCAGAGCGGATCGCCGTAAGTTTTACAATATCTCCGGCGGGCAAGGCTGCTGACAGATACTATTTTGATAATGTAAAGATTGGACAAAAATTTACGACAGCTATCGATATAACAGATGGCAGGGCTATGGTTACAATAGAAAGCAATGGTGAAAAGAAAAGCTTTGAACATGATTTTAAGTCTCAGTATGAGAATTATGCTGCATGGTCAGAGTATCTTAATTACTTCAAGGCGGGGAATTATATTCAGGATGATTCGGACAGCAGCGACGGTGCAGCTTCAGAAGTAAGGATGTATGACATAGCGGTATCCCACCGGTAATGCCGACTTCCTTGCCCATTGTGAATGCAGCCGAGTCTCAGCCATGCGATAGCACAGCTTAAATTTTGTGAATATGTAAAAATGTATTGACCTTGAGTGAACTCTAACTGATATAATACAGAAAACAGATTTTTGTACATTGCATGGCAGGACTGCATGGAGCGGAGGTATTTATGACAATAAAGGAAGTAAGTGAAAAGTATGATATCACACAGGATACTCTCAGATATTACGAAAGAATCGGAATGATTCCTCCAGTTAAGAGAACATCAGGAGGAATACGTAACTATGACGAAGAAGACTGTTCATGGGTAGAACTCTGCCTATGCATGCGCGGTGCGGGACTGCCTGTTGAGGCAATTATCGAGTATGTAAAGCTGTTCATGGAAGGCGACAGGACAGTACCTGCAAGGCTGCTGCTTCTTCAGGAACAGAGGGGGGCACTTGTAGAGCAACAGGCACGAATCCAGAAGATGATGGATAAGCTCGACTACAAGATCAGTCGTTACGAAGAGGCTGTAAAGACAGGCAGACCACCTGTATGGACAAAGAATTCAACAGAGTGTGCTAAGGAAAAGAGCAATGTAAAGTGCTGAAAAATATAATAATTGTATAATGCAGAAGAACATCCATAATTCACGCAATAGTAATTATGGATGTTTTTTTTCTTACAAATATTGGAATTTGTTTGAATATTGTGATAAAATTATTATAAATTTACAACTGAATATTGATGCTATGCATTATTGGCACACATAAGAGCTGGTGCTGATGCATCAGGGGATTGGAGGTAAGTATGAAACATAAGAGGTTATCAGGTCTGCTTGCACTGCTGATGTGCAGTGTGCTTATGGCAGGCTGTGCAGGTACGGCAGCAATTGATGATTATGCTGTTAATGAGGGATACGAACTGAAAGTGAGCAGTTCCGGAACAGGCAATAAGGCAGGATCCGGCAAGAGTACACCGGGGATATCAAAGGATAAGATTAAAGTAGGAGTAATCCACCTGTCTGATCCGGCAGAAGGCAGTGGTTATACATATACCCATGATATAGGCATACAGGGCATGCAGCAGAATCTCGGACTTTCAGATTCACAGATTGTAAGAAAGAATAATATAAGTGATACTGATGCTGATGCGACACGCACCGCAATAAAAGAGTGCATAGATGCCGGCTGTAATATAATATTTACAACAAGCTGGGGATATATGCAGGCAACGGCTGAGATGGCAGAAGAGTATCCGGATGTATATTTCTCGCATGGAACCGGATATATGAGTAATGGCAGGAACTTTAATAACTATTTTGGAAGAATATATCAGGCGAGATATCTTAGCGGAATAGTTGCCGGAATGAATACAAGGACGAACAGAATTGGATATGTTGCTGCAATGGGTTCGGACAGTGCAGAGGTGACAGGTGGAATAGATGCATTTGCACTTGGAATATATTCGGTTAATCCTGATGCGAAGGTGTATGTAAAGGTAACTAACAGCTGGTTTGATCCACAGGGAGAGGAAGCAGCTGCAAGAACACTGCTTAATATGAACTGTGATGTTATTGCACAGCATTGCGACACTGTATATCCACAGACACTTGCACAGGAAAAGGGGGTATACAGCATAGGATATAATTCAGATATGAGCAAAGAGGCCCCGGATGCGTGCCTCTGCAGTGTAACATGGAACTGGAGTGCGTATTATACATCTGCCGTACAGAGCGTAATTGATGGAACGTGGGATGGCAGCAATTATTATGGAGGAATGAACGAGAATCTTGTAAGTATTACATCAGTTGCGAGCTTTGCGGCACCGGGCACACAGGAGAAGGTGAATGAGGCAAAGCAGCAGATTCTTGCCGGTAAGAACGGAGTATTTGACGGTGTTATTGAGACTAATACCGGAGCAACTGTGGGAACGGCAGGTAAGACACTTGATGATTCGACGATAACAGGCGGAATTAACTGGTATTTTAAGACAGTAAGCGTTGTTGAATGATTTGACGGGGTGAACGTGCGGCATGCTTTGATTGGCAGGGGTGCCGCAGAATGGAGAGGAAAATGAGTATAAAAAAGAAAATACTTGCTATGACAATTGGTCCGGTCTTAATTCTGGGACTTATATCGGTTTCATTTACACTGACAATGGTAAAAAGCGCAATGACAGATGAGATACAGGATGCGCTTAAGGGAACTGCAGCGGCAACGCTTGCTGCATATGACCAGAATGCAGGCGATTATATACAGGCAAGTAATGGAGACATATGGAAGGGAAGTTATAATATCTCCAAGTCGGAGAGTCTTGTAGATGGAATCAAAGAGAATACGGGAATGGATGTAACATTCTTTTACGGAAGCCAGAGGATAATGACCTCGGCAAAGGATGGAAATGGTGACAGACTGCTTGGTTCTCCTGCCGGAGAAGTTATTATTGAAAATGTCCTTAATAAAGGCGGGAGTTATTTCAGCAAAAATGTATCACTTAACGGGACACTTAACTATGGATATTTTACACCTGTATACCAGAATGGAAGCAGTACTGATATCGTAGGAATGGTATTTGTCGGAACGGATAAGGAACAGAAGAATGCGGTAATAAACCATATAATGCTTACGATAGGCGTAGCTGTATGTGTTGTTATGATTATATGTGCCGGTGCAGGCATTAAGATGTCATCTGCAATGAGCAGAAGTATCAGAACGAGCATAGGAGTTGTTGAGAAGGTTGCAGGAGGCAATCTGGATGTATGGGTTGATGATAAGCTGCTTAACAGAAAAGATGAGATCGGAGATCTTTCTAAGGTTACAATAAAGCTTCGGGATGCAATGAAGACAGTTATCATGGATATATCAGCGAATGCAAATGCACTTCTTAATGCGGGAACTGACCTCAAGTCTGTAGCAGATAAGACCAATGGAACAATGGAGCATGTAAGATCAGCGGTGACGATGATTGTTGACAATTCAAGTGAACAGGCCAGAAATTCACAGAGCACTTCAGAGCATATGAAGATTATGGGCGAGAATATAACTGAGACATCAGGCGAGGTCGATATGCTTGATAACAATGCAGCGTCAATGCAGCAGTCAAGTGAGAAAGCATCAGAGACACTTGAAAAGCTGAGAATAATTAACACTGACGTAGAACGTATTATAAACGATGTCAAAGAACAGACCATAAGAACGAATAATTCAGTCCAGAAGATACAGGACGCAACTTCATTTATATCATCAATTGCAGAAGAGACGAATCTTCTCAGCCTTAATGCTTCAATAGAAGCAGCAAGGGCAGGAGAGAGTGGTCGTGGATTTGCAGTCGTTGCAGAACAGATTAAGAAGCTTGCGGAACAGTCTAATACATCAAGCCAGGAGATAGATGATACGGCAAGAATTCTTATGGAGGATTCAACGAAGGCGGTTGAACTCATGAAGCAGATGCAGGATATAATGGTAAGCCAGAGTGCAAGCATGGAAGAGACACAGGCTGTTGTTGCCGGTGTACTTGCAGAGATTGAAAGCTCCATGAAGAGTATTGAGCTTATAAAGACCAGCACTCATAAGCTTGAAGCATCACGTAATAAGGTGGTGTCAGCAGTTGATGAGCTTTCAGAGATTGCACAGAATAATGTCGAAGGTACCAAAAAGACGCATCAGGAGACCGAGGAAGTGGCAGATACATTCAGACAGGTGTCAGATAGCGCTGAAAAGCTGAGAGAGATAGCAGGGCAGCTGGCAGACAGTATAGATTATTTTAAGATATAAATATAATATTGATAAAACTAAAAACAGATGCACTGTGTTATATAATCAACGGTGCATCTGTTTTTAGTTTGCTTAAATTACGCAATGTCAGCATAGAACTTTCGGGAGTGTCATTCTACCGGCGCATTGCAGATAATCTTCGTCGAAGGATATGCGGCGGCGAGCTTATCTGTGAATGTATCAACTAATTCATCATAACCCCATAACACAACTACATAATCCTCTGTCACGGCTATCACGTACTTGTCCGGAAATCCGTCGAGCCAGTGACGCTGTACAATGTTGGTCTTGACAGCATCTGTTACGGTTGATGAATCAGCAGGATTCTTGAGGTGGAAAACACCGCAGGTAAATGCGTTGGCAAGCATCATATGTGACAGGGATGCAGCATTGTCAATCTTGTCAGCACAGTCCGCAGGAAAACCGAGAGCACGGTCAAGCCCATCAATGTCACTGACTGAATATACGCCGGGTGCATCTTCAGTGGCATTATTATGTGATACATCGCCTCCTGCAGCATAGAATCGTTCATCTTCATTGTAACTGTTCCATACAGTATTAAGAAGTTCAAGCGAGCTGCCGATTGCATGCTGCGATGCCTGTGTGCTTCCTGCTGCGGTATTATTGCCGTTGTTGCCGGTGGTGCAGCCTACAAATGACGAGATGACTGCGGTGCCTGCAAGTATAAAAATCCAATGTCTGAAACCTTTATTCATAAAAACCTCCATTCTTGCGCTGCTTTCAAGCGCATCTTAAGTTTGTGCGTAAGCACAAACCTTGCGTGTGAAAAATGTATTTTTCACACTAACCTCCATAAAAATAAAACACCGATAATATAAATCTGCAGATTCTAATATATAGATTTTTTAATATTATAACATGGAAAGTTGTATTTTGAAAGGATAAAAGTGCAGCCGGTGCAGTGGAATTCCGGTAGTGAATTTTCATAGATTTTACACAATTAATATATTTATGTGATAGCAGCAGTTACGTTTGTAATGTACGATGAGAGCAGTTCATTGAAAGGAAACAGCTGTATGAAAAAAACGTATGTGATTGATACTAATGTCTTTATTCAGGCACCATATGCGGTGCAGTGCTTCGATGATAATAATCTTGTTATACCTCTTGTTGTTATTGAAGAGCTTGACGGGCTTAAAAAAGCAGATGGGGAAAAGGGAGCTAATGCACGGGCTGCAGTAAGGATGCTTGAGAATCTCAGGGAAAGAGGCAATCTTCTTGATGGAGTCACACTTGAGGGTGGCGGCACATTAAGAATTGAGAAGAACTTTGTGAATGTTGAACTGCCTGAAGATCTTCCTGAGGATAAGGCAGACAACCGCATACTTAAGGTATGCAGAGGACTTGCGGCTTCATCAGGGGAAGAGCAGATAGTCCTCGTCACCAAAGACCTCGTATTGCGTCTTAAGGCGCAGATTATAGGAATCAGGGCAGAGGATTTCACAACAGAGCAGATATCCGATGATGATGAACTATATACGGGAAGATGTGAGGTGTACATACCGGAAAATCTTGTAAAGGATTTTAAGAAAAAAGGCGTGCCTGTTGATGAACTGTATATATCAGACCCGGACGGAGCACAGAAAAAATATGACTTTACGGAGAATGAATTTGTAATACTGAGGGCAGACCAGTCAACAAGAAAGACGCTGCTCGGCAGGGTGTGTCATGGACGAGTAGTTCCGCTTACATATAAAAAGAGTAAACCATATGGGGTGACACCGCGCAATTCAGGCCAGTATTTCATGCAGGAGGCACTCATGTCGGGGGCGGATGAGGCCCCGCTTGTGATAATAAAGGGAATGGCAGGAACGGCAAAGACCTTCTACTCTCTGGCAGTAGGACTTGAGAAGGTCTATAACAACCCAAAAGGTGAATACAGAAGAATAATCGTGTGCAGACCTAATGCACAATTTGATGATGACATAGGCTTCCTTCCGGGAAGTGAGCAGGAAAAGATTGCGCCTCTGATGCGTCCGGTCATAGATAATCTTGAGCAGATCATTGATTCTGACGACCAGATAAGATATCAGGATGAGGAAGCGCTGAATGATAAGATAACGGAGATATTCGACAGGGGAATAATACAGACAGAGGCACTTAATTATATCAGAGGGCGCTCCATAGCAAGAACCTATCTTATCATAGATGAGGCACAGAATATGACGCCTAATCAGGTTAAAGGAATAATAACGAGAGCAGGCAGGGGAACCAAGATAATTCTTCTCGGAGACCCTAATCAGATAGATAAGCCGTTCCTTGATAAGAGGACTAACGGACTCAGCTATGCAGCCAAATATATGAAAGGAAGCAGCTACTGCTGGCAGATAACATTGTCTGCTGATGAATGTGAGAGATCAGAGCTTGCTATGGATGCGGTAAAAAGGCTGTAATAAAGCTGTAACAAAGCCGTAAGAAGGCTGGAGGGAATATATTTGAAATACAGTGAAATTATTAAAAATGAGGAAGTCCTTGCATATATACGCAAGGGCAATGAAAAGCTTGGCATGCTTGGTTATACCGACCATTCCGAGGTCCATACCGCAATAGTGGCAAAGCATGCTGCAATGATACTTAAGCAGTTCGGGTATCCTGAACATGATATAGAGCTTGCCAAGATTGCCGGATTTATGCATGACATAGGTAATGCAGTCAACAGAAGCCATCATGCAGAGTATGGTGCAATTCTTGCCGTACAGATATTGGAAAAGGCGGGTATGAGCCTTGAGGACCGTGTTGAGGTAATGTCTGTAATAGGTAACCATGATGAGTCAACGGGTGGCGCTTATGATGCAATATCTGCGGCACTTATTATAGCTGATAAGACGGATGTGCGCCGCAACCGTGTGCGCAATACAGACCTTGCCAGCTTTGACATACATGACAGGGTCAATTATGCCGTTACGGAGGCAAAACTTAAGCTTAATACCGAAAAGTCAGTTATATCGCTTAACCTTAAGATAGACGAGAACATATGCACAATGTACGAATATTTTGACATACGGCAAGCCCCAATTTTGCGGATATACTTTATTTATCGGAAAATCCGCTCAGGGGGTGAGGAAATTGATCAGCTATGAACCGCTGTTTCGGACGTTGAAAAAGAAGAATATTTCCTCATACCGCCTTGAGAAAATGGGCTTTGCACGAAGCACCTATTACGCGATGAAGGATGGAAAGAGCGTTTCGACAAACACCATTGACCAGCTCTGTACGTTGCTGGAATGCGAAGTCTCTGACATAATGAAATTCGATCCGAAACAAAAGTGAAGCTGCACTGCGTCCTCTGAATCTCACAAATCAAGGGAGGTGGTATTGTGATCAGCTATGAGCCCCTGTTCAGGACGATGAAGGAAAAGGGTATTACGTCATACAGACTGTTCAAAATGGGTTTTCCCCAGTCGAATTACTATGCC
>OGOX01001603.1_pt1 | contig 14288 bp, 18 predicted proteins | sample 1552761 | NCBI WGS metagenome assembly OGOX01 (sample SAMEA2580212, study PRJEB22360) | human gut metagenome | biome: human gut; feature: human-associated habitat; material: faeces | place: Denmark | collected 2008/2010
TACTATTGTTAACATTATAAACAATGATATCAATGTTAAAATTTTATTCATTTTTATTTTTCCTTTTGAGTTAATTTTGTTGTTTTGTTAGCACTCGCCAGCCCCCCGGCCCAATAGCAGCTGCCACTTTTACCAGACCCCCTACGGGGGGGGTCTGGATAAAAGGGGTGGCAACTGCTTCTGTTGGGCAATCGGACTTTTTGGGGAATGGTTAAAAATCAAAGTTTGAAGAGCATTTTTCCATGACGAGTTCTGTCGTTTGCGTCGCGGAAATATTGCTCTCTTACCCGATGTGTTGAAATCGCAGCGTCGATAATTTCACGAGCATGATTTCTTGACGCCCCCATATTAACCTTGAGTACGGAAATAAATTCTCCACGCAACATCGGCTGATCCAGCAACTGAAGCGCTGTTTCGACTTCATCGAGTATGCTCGGTTTGTTTTCTTTTCGGATCGGCTGAATTTCCCGTCCTTCAAGATCTGCCGGATTCATAGTATCATCACGATTCCAGACCGGGAACGAGAAGCGCAGACAGCATGGTGACGGAGGCGCGAAACTTCGGCAAACACCATCCATAACAACGACACCTTCTTCCTGGTGGCGTCGCAGGATAACGTGCGTATCACAGGCTCGTGACTGTGATCCCGCGCCTGCACCGACGTCGGTAATTCCCTTGTTCGCCTGAACACCTTTTGTTGTGTGATGAATCAGGACAAATGCTGCGCCGGTCATTCCCGCGTATCGGTCAATCAGGTTATAAACGCTTGCCATCGTTCCGTTGTCGTTCTCATCCATGTTCTTTGGCATCACCCGGTAAAAGGCGTCAACAACAATCATTTTGAAGTTGCCCTTTGCCAGACGATCCATATAGGTCCCCATGAAATTGATGTCCTGCAGCCTTCCACGTTGGGAGAAGATAAACAGTCGATCCCGCAAACGCTCCTGAGTCACACCGCGCTCGACCAAAACCTGATTCAAACGCCATGTCAGCACGTCCGGATGAAGCTCGTTGTCAATGATGAGCACCCGGCCCTGATTACAAGGATAGCCCTGCCATTCATAACCCATCGCCACAGAAACGGCCAGATCTAACACCAGCCAGCTTTTACCGGTTTTCGGTGAAGCAATGATGTTCATTGTTTCGCCTTCACGCAGAAAGCCGTAAATAATCGGCGGCCGCAATTCAGAATGTCTGCTCATAAATTCTGCAACAGAAACATACAGTTCAGGTTCTTCAACGACCGGTTCAGCCGGAGACGCATCTGCCGGTTTTGTCGGGGAATCGAAGATTGCTGACAGATCGACGTCTGGTATTGCATCTTTTCCATAGCCCTGTCGCATAAGATCATCGGCCGCTTTCGTGAAGTCACCGTTATGAACGAGCTGCGCATAGACTTGAAAAGCCGAATAGCCTTTTTCGCTCTGAAACGGGTACGCGTTTGTGCTGAACACATAAAACACGCCGTCTTTCAGGGAAGCTGAACAGCCACCGCTGTTTTTGCCGGGACGACGGAATAATTCACTCCCGTCCTTTTTCTCCATATAGGTCCAGCCGTATCTGAGCAGAAGTTCCTTGATATTTCCCCACTGGTTATAGTCGTCACCGGGACGAACCGAAAAACTGCTACTGCTGCCAGTTTCCTGCTTAGGCTCCGGTTCTTCTTCGACAAATTCGTTTAAAGAAAACCCAACACGAAGAAGCGTTTTTCGATCCTCAACAGACAGAACCGGCAAGGCCGCAAAATCGCCCTGGAGCAGTTCATATCCGCCGCTTGGAGCGCAGAGAAACAGTCCGCCTTCACCACGCGTTTCGATCAACGTGACAACCTTTTCGTCGCGTTTCCCCATTGCCAGCTTCATGTTGCCCTGGATCGGTTCTTCACAACGATAAGCGACGTGATAACCTCCAGACGGGGTGCGTTCCACTACCATTCGAGCAAAGAGCTTTTCGGGGACCTGGGATTTCCACTTTTCAAACAGCTCGCCGCCGTTGTCAAAGTCGATGACTTCCAGATTGCCGGAGATCGTTCCGCACACCAAGCACAAAGCGTTCTGCTTATTTGAAAACCACGCTGCGATCTCCTCCTCGCTGGGTAAGCGATCCTGGTATGCCTTCCAACTACCGACTGCGGGGTGCTTCCGTTCCCGAATCGCCGGGAGAACTGACAGCCCTGCATCCAAGTAATTGATCGGAACAGATGGATCAATTGTCATTTTTAAGGGTCCTTTCTGTTTTCTGCAGTTCTGCCAGGTGGAGTTTTGCTTCGGCTTTGATCTGCTGGATTTTGCAGATTGATTCGTCACAATTCTGAATAAAGGACTGGAAGCACTCCAAATAATCCTTCCCGGTTCCATGCGGGGACAGCAGCAAGTCGTAATTTGTCAAAAAGAGCGTAGGATCGTCATGCCCTTTTTGTTTACGGGAAATATGCCAGCGATTATCTTCGCTTGTGATGTCCTGGTTGATCTCCTGGGTTTGAACTTTCCAATTTATTTTCTTTTGATTCATAAGATTTTTTTCCTTAAAATGGGATTTCTTCGTTGGGATCAAATGGTTCTTTTTCTGGATAGATGTACCCGACGATTTCTGGGTACTTCTGTCCGGAAACTGTTTTAACTTTGATATGAGTCGGCATATCCACCGCGCCTTCGTTACAGAGCCAGACACAGTCCTTTGCATCGACTGGAAGTTCGCAGCCGGAGGCGTGTTCACGCCACCAGTTCAGGAACTTCCGCTTTGCATAGCCGGTGTGCTCTGGACAAAGCCATTCCGTTACGGTCAGGAAAAGTCCGACCTCATAATCAACTTTAACGGTCCTGGGCCAATCGGGAGGAGCATCGCGTTTCTGGTGCACCGTATAGCGCACATTTTTCACTTCCAGCTCCTCGATATTGACCTCGCCAGAAAGGATGGCTGCCTGGCTGGGCTTCTTTTCGATCTTTGTTTTTTTCGGCTTCGGCATAAAGTTATGACCACAGGCCGGGCAGATCGAAGAACTGAGCAGGACGACTTCCTGACACTCCGGGCAGACTTTCCCCAGCGGCCCTTCGCCCTTGCTTCGTTTTGCTTTCGGCTCGATCCGGTCAATGGGACCATGCCGGACAATGTTATTCCCGAAGTCAAGAATCAGGCAGTCCTTCTTTTCCGGATGCAACCGGAATCCGCGTCCGACCATTTGGTAGTAGAGGCCCGGCGACATCGTCGGCCTGAACAAAACCACGCAGTCAACATTGGGAGCATCGAAACCGGTCGTCAAAACACCGACGTTCACCAGAAACTTCAACTTTCCGGATTTGAAGTCCTCAATATGCTGTTCCCGGAAACCAGGGAGGGTGTCTCCGAGGATCAATTCTGCGCTGTAATCTAATTCCCGGAGCCTGTTTACAACTTTTTCTGCATGTTTGACACCGCAGCAAAATATCAGCACAGACTTCCGATCTTTGGTAAGATTGCAGACCTCATTGATCGCCGGAACAATCACATCCTGCTGGGCCATGATCGCTTCTGCTTCCGACTCGATGAACTCGCCGCCTTTGATATGAACGGAACTCAGGTCGATCTCGCTTTTTGTCGATTTGCTGACGATCTTGCTCAGATAGCCGTCGTCCATAAGCTCTCTTATGCCGATTTCATAACAGATCTCATTCAAGATATTTTCGTCGCTGCAGATTGTACCGGTACTCATCCGGTACGGAGTCGCAGTCAAACCGATAACCCGCAAAATCGGATTAATTTCTTTCATATCTGCCAGAAATTTTCGGTACATTCCTTCGCCCTGGACCGGGATCAGGTGAGCCTCATCGACAATAATTAAGTCAAAATGGCCAAGTTTTTCTGCGTGTTTGTAAACGGACTGAATCCCCGCCACAATACATTTATGATCGGTCTCCCAGCTTTTCAGTCCGGAGGAGAAGATCCCCACGTCGGCATCCTGATAAATTGTTTTTATTTTATCAGTGGCCTGTTCGAGCAGCTCTTTGACGTGAGATACGATCATCACGCGGCCATCCCACTTCTGGATGGCATCGCTCACGATCGTCGCCAGAACCGGTGTTTTCCCGCCTCCGGTCGGGATCACAACACAAGGGTTATTGTCCTTAGTCCGGAGGTGGGTATAGACCGCTTCGACCGCTGCTTTTTGATACGGTCTCAGCTCCATCGTCAGCCTCTCAGTTCAATGCCTGCTTCGAGCAATTCTGTTGCAATCTGCGCTTTGAGTTCCCGAAGGCGGGGCCAGGAAAGTTTCAGCTGGCGTTTGACGGTATCATCGGAGTAACCTTTGCTCCAAAGAAAACACATCATACGGATCTGGTCGTCCTCGATCTGAGCGAGATAATTGCGAACGATGAGGCAGCGGGTACAGCTATTTTGTCTGTTGTTCATAGTCTTTTATCCTTATATATGCCATGCCTTTCGGCGGCATGGGCATTTGTTTGATGATATGGATTTCTGCGATTTGAGAGTCGTCGGTAAACAGCCCGGCATGCTGAAGGGTGTCCTGCGTACATTTCAGCAAATTGTCGAGGTCCCGCCTCCGATTGTCCGGGGGATAAAACTCCGCGTAGAGCGTTATCGGACCGGCAAAGGGAGGTTCTTTTGAGTTTTGGAACATCGCCACGACGTTCTCTCGGTACTGTCGGCCTTCACGACTTATCAGGACCTTTGGCCCGACATGGCGATAATAGTGGTTTACTGACGGCGGCCAGGGGATTTCAAACTCCCGGATCATCTGCTCCAGGGAGAAGGACCGTCAGCGGAATTTGCCGGTGCAGGACGTGCAGTCTGGGATGCAACACCGCCAGCGGCCTCAAAACCGCGAATTTCATTGGTGATCTCGCCGGTTTCGTTTCGGGTCGTACTGACATTGATTACAAGCGGCTTATTATGCAGATCTTCAGTATATTGGATCTGCAAGGTTCCAACCGCATGGCAGATCGCTGACACTTCCTTCCGGGCGATTTCAACGGCCTTCTGGTTCTGGTTTCTCACATTGTGACGGGACCAGAGTTTTCGGCCTTTGTACTCGCCGTCGATGATTTCGTAAGTGAACTCAAGGTAACTGCCAGAACCGGAACGGGTCGCTTTTTCGTCTGATTCGACGATAACCGCATTATATTTCCCTTTGGGGATCGGTTCAAAACCAGTGGTCGGAGTAACTTCGGTGGCGTTAAATTCAAAAAATGGCATAGTGTTTTTCCTTTATGTTATTTGTTATGCAAAACGGGGTTTGAGTTGACATACCGGTCTGACCGGCTTTTTTGAGTGTTTACAGATTGCGTTCCCCATCGGGCAGCGCTCATGAAAGAAGTATGCTTTCCCACGGTTGCTGTCCATGATGATCTGACAGGCATCGCCAGCATGGATCAAATGCCCGCAGCGGTCGCATTTTACATCGAACTTTGCTTTGACGGTTTCAGTATGGCGGCTCATTTTTTTGCCTCCATAAGAATTTCCATAAAAGCCTGCCAGGACAGCGGGATCTCCTCCGGCAAGTTATACCGGTTCTTTGCCATGCAAGCGGGGCCGCAATTGGTGCGAAGGATGCGATCTCCACCGCCAGCTCCGATTGGAGCAGCAATTCCACGTTCTCCGTTGAAGCCAGAAGTTTCCTTTTGAACCCGGAAGCGCTTTGTCGCAAACATCGCTGCGTCAGCCCATTCGGAAATCAGTCCTGCAGCCGTTTTGTGCAGGCGGGGTGAATAGCGATCGTAGGCGCTGGATTCCGGATCTTCAAAGCGCTCGACTTTGGCATGGGCCAGGAGGATTACAGCCATGTTACGCTTAATCCGGAGTTCATCCAGCAGAGCAAGAATACTTCTCCAATGGCTGATGGCGAGTGTATAACCATGTCCGAATCCGCCGTCAGCTTTTTCGATAGAACGCACACCGTATGCCCGGCAGATGTCATCGAAAATCAGGCGTTCCAGCCAGTCAAGGCTGTCGATCACGACGGTTTGATAGGAGTGTTCTTCATCGCGGAGAGCCTGGAGCGCATTGGTGACTTCAGTCAGACTTTTGGCAAGCGGGAACTTTGCACAGTCAATTTCACCGAGGCCATCCTCTGTTTGAATGAAGATCGGGGTCGGAGCGTTTGCTCCGAAGGTACTTTTTCCCACGCCCTCCTGTCCGTAGATCATAAGGCGGGGTGGCCGATTGTCGCGGCCGGTGGTAATGTTTGCGAGAATAGACATGTTTTTTTCCTTATGGTTAAATGTTGGCGATAAAGCGGAGTTCTTCGAAGCCGGTAGGCCAGATGTTTGTGTAGCGGCATTTATGCAGGCGAGCAATCGCAGCTTTGTTTTCCATTTCGGCCAGATCCAGCGCTTCTTCGGTGATGCGCCACACGCCGCAACGGAAAGGTTCACGCTTCTCCACCGCAATCACATAGCAGGGACGATTCTCCCCGCAACACTGGCGCAGGACAGCCCGGTAAAAGGCGAGCTGATAACCGTAGCCGTAGCGCTTGAAGTCGTTTTCAAACCAGCGCAGGTCGTCGCAGGTTTTCAGGTCAATGATTCCGAAGCGACCGCTGTAAAAATCCATGCGGATCTGGCAAGGTTCGCCTTCGTAGTCTGCCCGGATCACGCCTTCAGCGACGCCGTCTGACAGAAGTTCGCTTGCTTCCGGATGCAGCCAGACTGACTGCTGGAGTTTGGAAATGAAACCGAAGTCCTTTCCGGAGATCACAGTGCGATCCTGGGCTGCCAGCCATTCGGCATAGGCTTTTGTTGCTTTTCCGAAACACTCGCCGGTCTTGGGATTGATCGGACCGTCGCTCACAACGAATTCGTTGTCAAAAGCGGTACGGCCTTCCAGAATCAGAGAGTGAGCCGCGCGACCAATCATGTATGCTTGGGAGTCAGGCTCTACAAATTCGCCAGCCAGCTTTTTGCGATAGAGCTCCGGGCAGTTACGGAAATCACCGAGCATGTGACTGCTCAGGAACTTCCCGGCTTTCGTCTCCGCATGATATTCGTCTGCGGGGATCTGAAGAATGAAGTTTTCGTTGTACATTTTTCTTTTTCCTTGTTGTTTGAGAGTGATGATGTCGGGGGCCTCCGAACAAGTATCTTCGACGAAAAAATCAAAGTGGTCTGATTTTTTCCAACTTTTTTTCAAAAACCTTCAGATTTGAACTTGGATCGAATAGTCGGAAGGGTGTTATTGAACAGCTCGTACTTCGAAATTCCCATTTCCTTTACGGCTGCAGAAACCGTCTGGCCAGCCAGAATTCTCTTGCACAGCTGACGCTGAACTGGCGGGAGAGAAGCCACAATTGCGCGAATATCCTTTTTGCGCATTTCATCTTCGACGCTGTTTACAGCCGTCTCAATCTCATAGCGACTCTGCGATTTCTCCGCATCCGGGCTATCATAGGGAATGGAGGGAGTATCATTGCCATGTCTGATTCTGCTTTTGTAAAAATCAAATCTCCAGCCTTTTAAGACCTGGCAGGCGAAGGTATAAAAACCTCCTCTGGCCGGATCGTAAGCGGATGTGCACTTAATGACTTTCAGACACATCTCCTGGCAGAGATCGTCAAAGTCATCTTGTCGCAGAGCAGATGTTCCAATCATGTCGGCAGCGACTGATTCAATGTGAGAGCGAATTTCCGGCGTGATGATTTCAGCCGGAACGGACCGTTTGGCATTGTTTTCTTTTGCCATTTGCAACCTCCTGCAAAGAGAGTTTGGTGCTCCCCGCCACGTGCGGGGTTTACACGTTTGCCGGGGACCGTCAATCCGTTTTTTGCGAGGTCGGAAATCGTGAGCCCACAAATGCGTTTTCTGTCAACTTCGGAGCGATTTAGGCTCGCCGTTGATGGTCTCGGCACAGACGGGCAGAAGGTGCAAAAAAAAGTCAAAGAAACTTCAACTTTTCAAAAATGGCATTGATTTTCAGGAAGTTACATAAGCAAAAAGAAAAAGCGTGCGTGCAAAAAAATTACGATCGTGCACGCACGCCCTGTCGGACGACACAAAAAAAGCCCGCCAAGTCAGCGGGCAAAGAAAGGAGGTGTTTTGATGCGGGTTATTCTATCCCGAAAAACTCATATTGTTTGTTCCAATCTTCCGGAAAGGACTTCGACAGCCTTGCAAGAGAAAGGCTGGAGGGAGCCGTCCCGTTCAAAAACATCTGAATAATTTTCGGAGCCAGGTATGTCAGGCGGATGGTTCGCGCCACATAGGATGAGTCTGTTCTTAACGCCATAGCGATCTCAACCGTTGACTCAAATTTTCCATCCTCTATCAATTTCTGCCATCGGAATCCTCTGGCAATTGCCTTCAGAACTTTCATGTCCCGGTTATCTCCGGCCGCTTCTTCCCCTTCGAGGACCAGCTTTTTGCGTCCGCCATGTCGGGTAAAAAAATAGTCAACATGAACCAGAATATTTCCGTTTTCCAAATTTTCAATTGTTCTCATCGGTCAGTTCCTTTATCAAATCTTTGATCCCACCAGTTCGGAATTCGATGTCCAGGTGATCTTCATAAACATTGATTCGCTCAATCAAAAGGTGCAAAATGCGATATTGCTCAATCGGAAAGATCGTCTTCCAAATTGTCGCAAATTGCTCTGTATAGCGCTTCACTGTTTCGGCATCCAGATCCTCGCCAATCAGCTGCTCTTGCACCTGGGGAGATCTCAGCATTTCCTCAAGCTGGTCAAGAATAATGCTTTCTAAATCTTCTGACGCAACTCTGCGTACCGGGCAGGAACGTACAGCCCTCTTGGTATCAGTTATGCATATATAATACAGATATTTACGACTTCCCTTCCGCGTGTAATTCGGCCCCATTGATCCGCCACAATGCCCGCACCGTATCAGGCCCTTTAAGGGAGCAACCGTTTCTTGTCGGTTTCTTGCCGGGAGATTCCGCAACGGATCTGCGTCGCGCAAATGCTGCTGGACCTCGTCCCAGATCTCCTCGTCAACAATGGCTTCCTGTTCACCGGGATAAACCTCGTTTTTATATTTGACTTTGCCGATATAGGTATGATTGCCCAGGAGCCTGTATATGTGGGAGCGATTCCAAATGCCGCCGTCCTTCCGCAACTTTTTTGCTTCGTTCAGTTCTGTGCATATCAGTTTCGGAGATCGGGTTTCCAGAAACCTGTTAAATATCCAGCGGACCGTTTCGGCTTCTTCCGGAACAACAATCAGCTTTTTGTTTTCGCTGGTATATCCGAAGGCCACTGAGCCGCCAACCCAGAGGCCCTTTTTCCGGGAAGCGGCCATTTTATCGCGGATACGCTCTGCGGTAACCTCTCGCTCATAGGCAGAGAAAGTAACCAAAATATTCAGAACCATTCGCCCGGCAGAAGTGCTCGTGTTTATGTCCTGCGTCACGCTGACAAAGCTGACTTCGTATTTGTCAAAAGTCTTGCTCAGATCCCCGAAGTCGCAGATGGATCGTGACAAACGGTCGATTTTGTAAACGACCACCACGTCGATTTTTCCTGCTTTTATATCCTCCAACATGCGCTGGAGGCCGGGCCGTTTGGTATTCCCGCCGCTGTAACCACCGTCGTCGTAGTGATCCGGCAAGCAAACCCAGCCCTTCGACTTCTGACTTGCAATGTAATTTTCGGCAGCCTCGCGCTGCGCATCCAGACTGTTAAATTCTTGCTCCAACCCGTCCTCGACCGATTTGCGGGTATAAATCGCACATCGTATTCTCTGTTTTTTATCCATATTATTTTACTCCGAAGAAGGTTTTTCCATTCCAATGCGAACCGGTAATTTCCGTAGCGATTCCAGAAAGCGATCTGAAAACGCGCCCATCGTAAGTGAAGCGCCCATCGCTCCGGACCGTCACCTCATAATTTTTCCCGCGCCAGACCCGCGACACGCGCGATCCTGGCAACAGGACAGTTTCCTGTTTGGTCGTGACCTTTACGTTCGCTGCCGGATCGGTGTCAGCAATCACGTTCAGTTCCTTGTGCGAGATTTCACTCAACCCGCCATAAAAAAGCTCCTGAACTCGGTAAGCGAGTCTTTTTCGTAACGTCTGCGCATGCACAATATTGGTCGGATAACCGTAAAGCTCCCTGAATTTTTCCCGGAGCGCCGGAAGCCCCATCTGCTCAATTTCAAGAAGTTTTCTGTTGACATTTGGTGGTGTTTTTACGCCCATGATTTATTTTCCTTATATATATTGTTGATAATTGGTGAACTTTCCTGAATCATTTTGCGTCGGTTCTCAATCTCCAGTTCATCCTTCCGAAGGCGAAAGAAGATCTGTCTGATGATCCCGATGGCTTCGAAAAATTCTCTTGTTCTCGTTTCCATGCTTTGCATTTTTTACCTTTGCTCCTTATTGTTAAGTGGTTAAGCCTCTTTGACTTGCACATACATTTGCTCTCAATGCGAACTAAAGCCAGTCGGAGTTCGCAGTTTATTCAAACTATTTTGTAATGCCTTTGTGAGATTTTCTGAAAATTCTCAAAAGGGACCTTCCGCCTGTTTTCCGCAAGTCGTGCAAATGGTCTCCTGGGCCTGCATACAAGTATCTTCGACAAAAAAGACCGAGTGGTCTGAAAAAATCGAAAAAAAATGAAAAAAAGATTTGTAATTAAAGAAAAGTTGCAGTATATTATCAGCACCATAGAACAACACCAACAGAAAGGAACGATTATGGCCGAGAGCACCGCCCTGGGCGACAAAATCCGCGCACTGCGTGAAGTGAAAAAGCAGAGCGATCCGCGTTTTTCACAGCGCAAGTTCGCAGAAATGCTCAACCTGAGTCCCACCTATCTTAATAAGGTAGAAAGTGGGGAGCTGGTTCCTGCTGCGGAAACAATCATGAGGATTGCAGATCTGCTCGACGCGGATCGTGACGAGCTGTTGGCGCTGGCCGAAAAGGTTGACCCCGACCTGAACAACATTATCTTGGAAAAGCCGAAGGCTATGGCAGCATTTCTGCGCACAGCCAGTGGTATGTCCGAAGAGCAGCTTACTCGTTTCCGTACATATATGGAAGCGGAGAAGAAGGCTTCTGCTCCGGAAGAAGGGAAATAAGTTCATGCCGCGTCGTTCGTCCTACATCCCAGCACAAAAAATAGAAGATGAAGCCATGTCGGTCCTGGCTGCCTACGCGCAGAAGTACAAGGAACCGATCGCTGCGCCCGTCCCCATAGAGGAGATTCTTGACTGTCTCTATGACGTGACGATCGAGGCAGCGGATCTCCGGGCAAAGTATCAAAACGACGACGTGCTGGCAGAATTTCTTGTAGGAAAGAACAGGAAGGTCATCTTGATCGACCAGACTATCCATCCGGAATTCAATGCAGACAAGGAGGGACGTTATCGCTTCACTCTCGGTCACGAAACAGGCCACTGGATCTTGCACCAGCATTTGCTGGATAGCGTAAACACAGAATCCCTGTTCGACGAAGAGTTCAAAACTGTCTCCGTCTACCGAACCAGCTGCAAAGAACCGAAAGAGAAACAAGCGGATATGTTTTCAGGGTATATCCTCATGCCGAAGGACCTGATTCTCCAGGAATGGGAGGCGAAATTTGGTCCGGATCATGGCCCCGAAAATGTCTACGAGGAAATCCGCGACAAGAGCGAACGCTTCCGAGCCGAGCCGGAGAACATCCGCTGCGACCTGGCGAAGGAGTTTGCTCTCAAGTTCAAAGTGTCTGCACAAACCATGCAGATCCGGCTTCGTGATATGGGCCTTCTTGAGCTTGCCGAGCCAGAACCTCGATTGTTCTGAACCCATTAACTTTCTTATGGTAGCATGCCCGGATGTCCATGCTATCAAGTGCTGACTATTTACTAAACGCTAAACAACGAAAGGTAGGCATTTGCCATGTGTACGACTTACAATACGAAGAAGGCTTTTCGTTCCCTGACCCAAGTCATGCAGAAAGCCATCTTTAACAGACTCGCTCCTGAACTTGAAATTGACTGGACCAAAGTCAAAACCAGGAACGTTGACCATCTTTACAGCCAGTTCCTCACGCTCAGTGATGAGCTCCGGGGCCAGCTGGATTCCGCCCTTTATGAGATCTTTGTGTTTGCCGAGCATCCCAATAACGCGACGACGCTGCACAACATGGTCGCGCAACAGGGACTCGCCACGCCGGAGGGATTCGACGAGTGGAGCATCCACGATAAAGCCGCCTGGGTGTATTTGCAGGATGACGCTGCCTGGACGCTGGCTGCCCGGTTTGCCCATGTGGATCGGATGCCTGACTCCAGCTGGTTTGTGCAGAAACTGTTTAACGGCGGGGCCGGAAAAGTTGACTATGAAGATGAGCGCTTTGAAAGACTGGAAAAGGGAATCAGCTCTTACATCTATCCGTTGGAAGGACGCGGAAAATACTGCTTCCTTGAGTATTTTGAACGCGCAGCGCTGGATAAGGAGTGCTTCTTTCTTTATCTGAGCGATTATCCCCGCAACACAATGCAGTGGAAAGGCGGAAACGACTTCTCACGCGGGATCGACAAACACGCCTATGAGATCGTTATAATTTATGATCGGAAGGAGAACCACCTGTCTGTTCGGACCACCGGCCCTCGCGCCCACAAGGAGCGTTTGTGCCAGATCTGGGCCGAAACGATGCGGGACACTATTATCCAGGATGCTGACCTGAAAAAGCAGGCCTTCGATATTTCCGAGTTCAAAAAAGGCCCGGAGTGTATTGCTGTTGATCCGCTGTCAGATGTCCGGGAAGCAAAGGTTCTCATGCTTGAAGCCGGGATTGCCGGTAACAAAGGGAGCCGTCGCGTTTACGAAGAATCCGATCTGGACCTCTACACGCAGATGCGCAAAGAGCTGAACCCGGATCGCGTCCCGATGTCCATTCTGGAAATATCCTGTGTGAAGATCCGACTTCAGCTTGATCCGAAAAAATATGGCCGGAAGCAGTGCCAGACCGTAACGGTCCGTCCGAACTCCTGCAACATTAACAGCAAAGATCCCGGCGTTCAGCTGGTCATCATGGAAACTCTGAAAGGATGGGGAATCGTATGTGCGTGAGAGCGATACAACTGGTGTCGGATCGGCTGTGCTTGACTGATCCGGAATGGCAGAGCAAGGAACTCGTCGGGGAAGCTGAAATGTGGAAAAAGGCCGGAATCCTCCGGGCCACCAAGCGTTATACAACGGTGGACTGCGATTGCGACGAACAGCTGCATCAGGCGGACGTCCTGGAATTTGAACGGGATGGCAAGACGAAATATATGGCGTTCTGCGCCCTGACCGGTGGGGCAAGAGAAGTGAAGGAAGAAGAACTGGTCGGATATACGTTCCAGCCCCGGAAGATGGCAGAGCTGTTTCATTCGCTGCTGAAATGCCGGGAAGAAGTGGAGGAGCTTATCCCTGGTCGCCTGTGGAAGATGGGCCGGACCGGTGTTCCGATCGCTGGTCGCAGCCGGGATATTTACTTTACGCCACGTCTGAACGATGAACCCCAGGATATATACGCAGCGCTCCCGGATGCAAAGACTCCGCTTCTGATCGTCGGAAGCAGCCGTTTTTCCAAGAGCCCAGAGAACCCGTTTGAAGATAACCGGGTCATTTCCCTGGATGCCATTCTCATGATCCAGGATGACAAATGGGTGCTTGATATGGAATGGCTGCACCAGCTGGCCTGCGACGGGCTGGACGAAGAACCGGAACCGGTCGATAAAGGATCTCGCGCTGATACTGTGGACGCAGTAAAAAATGTTTTGTATGAACACCTGCGCAGCGCATATTCATATTATTGCGACCAGATCGAAAAAGGCAACGGACGTAAATTGCTGAAGCAGCCGACAATGGCATGGATCGGGAAACAGGTGGGGAAAGACAGAACAACTGTTTCCAGGATTATCGAACCGGATGTTCCCGACCGGAACGCCCGTTATCTGGAAGTTCACGCGCTCTGGAAAGCCTGCAACGACATTGACTTGCTGGCCCAATATGGACAGAGCCATTGGGGAAACAAAAATCTTCGTTATCGTGCGTCGTAAAATTACACTTTAAAGGTTGTAAATATCGAGTTCTGGTGTTATATTACGCAGTGATAGATATAACGTTATAAAATCGAAAGGAGTAATAATCTGACATAAAAAGAAGCAGATCATACACAATATATATTGTTGGATAATACCGACGTCTAATTTTCTCCTCCAAGTGGAATCGCCAATTTTTATTTTGAGAGAAGCAGAATTAGGCGGGTCGTTTTTTGCGACCCGGCCTTTTGCATCTCTCTGGGCTTTGGCGAGCCTCACTTGGTACAATTGGTCGAGGTCGCTTTTTATGCCCGTATTATAAAAAAAATACACAGCC
>OGOX01001607.1_pt1 | contig 14268 bp, 10 predicted proteins | sample 1552761 | NCBI WGS metagenome assembly OGOX01 (sample SAMEA2580212, study PRJEB22360) | human gut metagenome | biome: human gut; feature: human-associated habitat; material: faeces | place: Denmark | collected 2008/2010
CCTCTTCGCCTGTTACACCGGCACCGCCTATGCCGATGCGGTAAGCATCACCCGGGAGAACCTCTTCCTGGATGACGAGGGCAGCCTCTGGCTGAAATACCGGCGGAAGAAGACCGACTACCTCGGACGCGTCAAGCTGCTGCCGGAAGCACTCGCGTTGATCGAGAAGTACCGTGACGATACCCGCACCACCCTCTTCCCGCCGCAGGACTACCACACGCTCAGGGCAAACATGAAATCCCTGCGCCTAATGGTGGGGCTCAGCCAGGACCTTGTCTACCACACAGCAAGATATTTAAATTTTCTTTTCTAATTGAAATACAGATAATTACATGTTTATTCCTCTTGGTCAGGTAACGATTTAGAAACGAGCGAACTACATATATTTGCCTTATTTTGCATTTAGTTAAAAGAACACCCTATTTCTCTACAAAGATAGTGCCTTTTTATTTATTAGCTATTTTTTCTTACCATAATTTCGATAACTAACCTATATAACCCTTGTAGCCCTCAGTTTATTATCTCTGCTTAATTATTCTAATTCTGCTTCAGAACGTTCGCTGGCCGAAGCATTGGAAAAACAGGACCTGTTCATCAACTCCACACTGGCACTACTCGTCTACAACATTTTGTAGAAAATGTTCCGAAACGGTATGATCAAGCATAACGAGCTGTACCTTAATCTGAAAATCATGAAGGTGAATCCGATAATCATATAGACAGATCTGTTATGCAATTTTTTCTTTAGTTATTTATTAAGGGGCAGTCTAGTGTTCTTTGAAAACTAGAAAACACTTCTTTTGCTCGGAAGGAAAGAGTTCAGGCAATGGTCTTTCCATTTCGAACATTTTATTTTCTGCGTGGTAAGATATTCTTTGGTATTAACCCTGACACTCCGTTTCAAGTTTTCGCTTAATATACAGAACAAGGTCTTTTATTATGTTACTAAAGTAATGTCTTCATGGGATAAAAATAATTAAAGCATCTTTTATCAATCAAGAATAGTTTAGCAGGAGATATACATAACAGCTGGAAGCTTTTTGAATTGCTTCCGGTTTTTATTCCATATGTTAAACTAATAATTGATTATTTATGACTAGTGTAAAAGTAAAATTCACTCCTTCATCCGTTATCCTTAAAGAGGGATCGGTTCATTATCAAATAATTCATCATTGTAAAGTACGGCATATCCGCACCGGTTACAAACTGTTTCCAAGTGAGTGGATTTCTGCTTCCGGTGAAATCAATGTCTCGGCAGGAAGTGGAGAAGGCCGAAAAAGCTATCTTGCCGCATTAAAAAATCAAATTGATAAAGACCTTTTCCGAATAAAGAAATGCATCAACCGATTGAATCAGGAAGACAGCCCTTTCACTGTGGACCGTATAATAGAACTTTACACTGTTCCTGAAGGGAATTGCACTTTCCTTTTATATGGAAAAGAACTGCTGGTAGAATTGAGGCAGATAGGTAAGGTACGCACAGCCGGCACCTATCAGAATGCCTTGAACAGCTTTGAGCGGTTTCGGGGACACCGGGGCGATATCCCATTGGATGAACTGGATTCCAATCAGATGATAACCTATGAAAGCTGGCTCAAAGGAACCGGTGTCTGTCCGAATACCAGTTCGTATTATATGCGTAACCTCAGGGCCATTTATAACCGGGCCGTGAGTGAAGGGCTTGTTGTTCAACGAAATCCCTTCAAGCATGTCTATACCGGCATAGACAAAACAAAGAAACGGGCGGTTTCCCTCAGCGTGATTCGAAGAATACGGGATTTGGATCTTAATAAGAAGTCTCTCATTTTTGCCAGGGACATCTTTATGTTCAGTTTTTATACACGTGGAATGTCCTTTGTGGATATGGCATTCCTGAAAAAGAAAGACCTCCAGAATGGAATCCTGACCTATCGGAGAAAAAAAACCGGTCAGCAATTGTTTATCAAATGGGAAAAGCCCATGCAGGAACTTATTGATAAATACAATACCTCTGAAACTTCCTACCTGCTACCAATTATTCAGAACAATGGTGTGGACGAATGGCATCAATACCAAAATGAAGCGCACCGTATCAACAGAAATCTGAAATACATTGGCAAACAAATAGGTTTAGGTATTCCACTTACCACCTATGTTGCGCGCCATGCTTGGGCCAGCATCGCTCAAAGTAAAAATGTTTCTTTGCCTGTTATCAGTGAGGCACTGGGACATGATTCGGAGCAAACCACCCGAATTTATCTTGCCTCTTTAGACACGTCTATTGTAGACAAGGCGAATAGTCTCATTTTGATGTCTATATAAATAAATACCGAAAAAGGTACATATCTTCTTAAGAGAAGTACATCTATATAATGAACTTGAAAGAGTAGCGATAGTCACTTTATCTTCTTAAGAGAAGTATATTTCGTTTGCAAAAGTACGAAAAAAATCTAAAAATCAAGGCATAAAGTGAACTTTTTTTACTACTTATTTTTAAGAATCTTCAACATAATGCGTAAAATGAAAAACAATCATCCCCATATATCCTCTAACATGACTTTGTTTATCAAGTTATTATCGCTTTATAACTAAAAGATGTACTTCTCTTAAGAAGAGTAGTATGTTTTAGTATAAGTGAACACTTGCCTTTTAGAATAGCGATGCAAGGAATGATTAAAGGAATAAAAGATTCCTACTTTTGGAAAGTGTTTTGTAACTGCTTGATTATTAATAAATAGAATGATCGTGCAGGATTGGTGATATTTGCTTGAACTAAAGTATATCAATGGGAAATACTGAATACGCACAATGGTATGTTATGCGTGATTTAAAACGGTGTAATGCTAAAAAGCCGGCATACAAACAACTGCAAGAAGCAGGAGTAAAGGTATTTGTCCCCTTGAAGTGGCAAATCATTTTGCAAAAGGGCAAAAAGGTGCGTGAGAAAGTTCCGGTCATTCAAGATTTGCTCTTTGTTTATGATTCCCGTCAGCATTTGGACTCCATTGTGGAAAGAACCAAAACGCTTCAATACCGTTGGTTGAGGAATACGTTCCGGGAGCCTATGACTGTGTCTGATTTGGAAATGGACAGATTCATACAAGCCGTCAGCAGTTCCGATTCACCCCAATATTATTTGCCGGAAGAAATAACCCCTCAGATGTGCGGGCGCAAAATTCAGATTATAGGAGGCTCTCTCAATGGATATGAGGGCTGTTTGCTTAAAATACGAGGCAGCAAGATAAAACGCTTGCTTGTCGAATTAAAGGGTTATCTCGCTGTTGGTGTGGAGGTTCTTCCTGAATATATTCAATTTGTCTGATACGATATTTATGACTGTTATTTTAAATGTAATTGACAATCCTAGGGCCTTTTGGGTTGTCAATTCCTTGTTTGTATTCGCCTTGAGCGTATTTTGTGCCGGCGTCTTGATTCCACAAATCTTGTTGATATCATTTCGTAAGCGTCTGTTTGATGTGCCTGATGAACGGAAGATCCATCAGGGGGTAGTACCCCGTTTAGGAGGGATAGCCTTCAAACCGGTTGTCTTTTTCTCGGTGGCACTTGCTTTGGGACTCAATATGTTGTTGGGGTACGGTCAGCTTCTTGGTAATATCGGCAGTGAAAGCCGCCCGTTGGCATTCGGCTTCTGTACCATTATGATGCTTTATCTGGTTGGGATGGCTGATGACCTGATTGGTATCCGTTACCGTGCCAAGTTCGCCATACAGATTATTTGCGGATTACTGGTCATTGCAGGCGGGCTGTGGATCAATAACCTGCACGGTTTGCTGTTTATTCACGCTCTTCCTGAATGGATTGGATACCCCATTACCTTATTCGCCGTGGTATTTATTATCAATGCCATCAATCTGATAGATGGGATAGACGGATTGGCTTCCGGATTGTGTGGAGTGGCTATGCTTTTTTATGGATTGGTGTTTTTAAGAATAGGCGAATACATTTATGCCCTGCTCGCTTTTGCGACACTTGGAGTGCTCGTCCCCTTTTTCTATTATAACGTATTTGGAGATCCTGCCAAAAAGAACAAAATATTCATGGGTGATACCGGCAGCTTGACGATTGGTATGATGACTTGCATTTTAAGTCTGAAACTGCTTGACGGGGTTCCGGTAAATCCCTCTATGCAACAGCCTAATGCTTTCTTTTTAGCCTATTCACCGCTTATCATTCCCTGTTTTGATGTGGTACGGGTTTATTTGCACCGTGTGCGAAACGGAAAGAATCCCTTTTTGCCAGATAAGAACCATATCCATCACAAAATGCTTGCTGTTGGCATAAGACAGCGTACAGCTATGATTATCATTGTACTGGTATCTGTCTGTTTTACACTGTGCAATATTCTGCTTTCACGTTATATAAATGTAACCTTGCTTTTAATACTGAACATCTTTATATGGACCTTGGGTAATCTATGGTTAACCCGTAGAATCCATATAGCTCATTCGAAACTATAGTTTATATCAACATGAATTTTTGCAAAAATTTAATTGGGGCAATATTACTCCTGTTTTTAGGAGCTTGCTCAACTTCAAAAGAAGTCGCTTATTTTCAAGATTTACGTCCGGGCGAAAGCGAATTGGCGCTTACTGCTCCGGTAGAGATTAAGATTCAACCGAAAGACAAATTGTCTATTTTAGTCAACAGCCAGGATTTGCGCCTGACCAACCTGTTTAACTTGCCGATTGTTTCGCCACAGATCGGCATGGAGGGCTCTTCCGGTTCTAATCGTGGTGTGTCCGGTTATACGGTAGATTCCAAAGGGAACATTGACTTTCCCGTTTTGGGAGAAATCCATATAGCCGGTATGACCCGTGAAGAGGTGGCTACCTATATAAAAAAAGAGCTACAGTCGCATGATTTGATTAAAGACCCTGTTGTTACGGTAGAATATATGAATCTCAGCATAGCTGTAATGGGTGAAGTGAACAACCCCGGCCGTTTTAGTATCGACAAGGATAACCTTACAATCCTGGATGCCTTAAGCCAGGCGGGAGACCTCACTATCTACGGAAAGCGGGAAAAGGTATTAGTGTTGCGTCAAGAAGAAGGAAAACAACGGGTTTATGGAGTCAATCTTTGCTCTGCCGAGCATCTTTATACTTCGCCTGCTTATTATCTGCAACAGAATGATGTGGTATATGTGGAGCCTAATGCTACCAAAGCCCGTCAGTCTACCGTAAACGGGAACAATGTGCGTAGTACCTCTTTCTGGATTTCCCTGGCATCTTTATTGACCTCTATTGCTGTACTTATCGTTAAATAAAAAGAGAAATGACTACTATTCAGAATAAATCAACTGTACAAAATACACAGGATTTCATTACCATACAGGATTTGTTTTATCTCTGCCTGAACAAATGGCACTGGTTTGTCATTTCGTTGGTTTTATGTTTAGGGGTTGCAACCTTTTATCTGTTGAGAACCCCATCGGTATATGTCAGGACTGCCTCTATTTTGATTAAAGACGATTCCAAAGGGAAATCTTCTTCTGCGGATATGGAATCTTTTTCCGATTTGGGGTTGTTCAAGACCAACACCAACGTTTATAACGAGATAGGAACTTTGCAATCTCCCGATATCATGCGTGAAGTAGTGTCGCGATTGCATTTGGAAATGAATTACCAGACAGACGGACGTTTCCATAAACAGACGGTATACGGAAATCAACTTCCTGTCCAGGTGTCGATTCCTAATCTTTCAGAGAATGAATCCGCCACTTTCGAACTTCATCTGGCAAAAGACGGTTCAGTGGAATTATCCTCTTTTACACGGAATGGAACAGAAATAGAAAATGCCGATATCGTGAAAGGCAATTTGAACGACAGCATCCAAAGCCCCTTAGGACCTGTTGTCGTCGTTCCGTCGGTAACTTATTCAGGTAAAATGGAAAGTACCATTTATGTAACCCGCCAGTCTTTGGCTGCGGCATCAGCAGGTTGTTCTGCCAACTTGACGATATCCCAGAACGATGAGAAGTCTAATATCATCACGCTGTCTTTCCAAGATGTGTCTACCCAACGGGCGGAAGATGTACTTAACACCCTTATAGCCGTTTACAACGAGAACTGGGTAAGGGACAAGAATCAGATAGCGGTCAGTACCTCCATGTTTATCAATGAACGTTTAGGGGTAATTGAAGGAGAACTCGGCAATGTGGATGATGATATATCCTCCTTCAAGAGTGAGCATTTGCTGCCGGATGTACAGGCGGCGGCAAGTATGTATATGACTCAAGCCAATGAGGCCAATACCGCAATTCGTGAATTGAACAACCAGGCATATATGGCCCGGTATATCAGGAATTATTTGACCAATGAAACTAACAAATACCAGTTGCTCCCTGCCAATTCCGGTATTGAAAATGCAAGCCTTTCCACACAGCTGAATGAATATAATACTAAGTTATTGGAACGAAACAGCTTGGTGGCACATAGTAGTACCAAGAACCCCTTGGTTCGGGAAATGGACAAATCGTTGGATGCTATGCGAAATGCATTGATTTCTTCTATCGACAACCAAATGGTGGCTTTGCGTGCGCAAATCAGAAGTTTGGAGGCTATTGGAGGCAAGGCAACCTCGCAGATCGCCTCCAACCCGAAGCAGTCCAAATACTTGCTTAGTGTGGAACGTCAACAAAAGGTGAAGGAGTCACTTTACCTGTATTTGTTGCAGAAACGTGAAGAGAATGAACTTTCACAGGCGTTTACGGCTTACAATACCCGCATTATCACCAAGCCCGGCGGTAGCATGATACCTACCGCTCCGGTCAAGAAGAATATCCTGCTGGTGGCATTCGCCCTGGGAATGCTGATACCTGTGGTTATCATCTTTATGAAAGAAAACATGAATACGGTGGTTCGCGGGCGCAAAGATTTGGAGAACCTTACTATTCCGTTCGTGGGCGAAATACCACTTGATTTTCGTAAGAAAAAGAAATTCTCCCGGCAGACACAGGAAAAGGAATGTGCGGTAGTGGTTAAGGAGAAAAGTCGCAATGTCATCAACGAGGCGTTCCGCGTAGTACGCACCAACTTGGAATTCATGCAAAACAAGGGAAGCGAATCCCACGTCATCATGATTACTTCCGCCAATCCGGGCAGCGGAAAAACCTTTATCTCCTTTAACCTCGCTACCAGTTTAGGCATCAAGGGTAAACGGATTATAGCGATAGACCTTGACCTGCGCAAAGCTTCTTTGAGCCAATACGCAGGCAGACCAAAGAAGGGCATTTCCGACTATTTGGCAGGAGATGTGAAAGACATCAAGGATGTGATTGTCAAACCATCAGGAGATGCCAAGATAGATCTTATTCCGGTTGGCACAGTTCCTCCAAATCCGACAGAATTGCTCTTTTCCGAACGCCTGGAACAACTGATAACCGACCTCCGTGCGGAATATGATTATATTTTCATCGACTGCCCGCCGGTTGAAATTGTGGCAGATGCCGCCATCATCAATAAGCTGGTGGACATGACCCTATTCATTGTACGTGCCGGATTGCTTGACCGCAGCATGTTGCCGGAGATAGAGAAATTCTATGCCGATAAGACATACAAGAACATGTCCGTTATTCTCAATGGAACGGATGGTGGCAGTGGGCGGTACGGCTATAAATATGGCTATAAGTATGGGTACAAGTATGGCTATGCAGGATACGGAAAAAATGAAGAGTGAAGAAAAAAGGATACAAGATGTGGCCCTTTAGAAAACAGGTAAGTTTGAAGGATAGCGACATCTTCCGGGGATTTACCGACTGGCACTGCCACCTGCTTCCCGGTGTGGATGACGGTGTGCAGACGATGCAGGAATCCCTGCAAGTTCTCTCCCTTTATGAGGAGTTGGGTATCAGCGAGGTTTGGCTCACGCCCCACATCATGGAAGACATACCGAACCGTACGGAGGATTTGAAAGAACGGTTTATGGAACTGAATGCCGCCTATCAAGGGAATATCATACTTCATCTTGCTGCGGAAAACATGCTCGACAACCTGTTTGAAGAGCGGCTCGCTAAGAACGACCTGCTTCCTTTGGGAAATGAAGGGAAACATCTGTTGGTGGAAACCTCTTATTTTAACCCACCGATGGGGTTGAACAACATCCTGCTCCGCATCAAGTCAAAAGGCTATGTCCCCGTCCTGGCACATCCGGAACGATATGTGTATATGGATGCTGGCGATTACCGGCAATTGAAGGAGATGAACGTGATGTTCCAACTCAATTTGTCCAGCATTGTTGGCGGCTATGGAACGGAAGTCAAAAAGAAAGCCGAATGGCTGTTGAAGAACGGCTTCTATGACTTGGCTGGCAGTGACACGCACGGTCTTGCCGTTTTAGAAGCCGTCCTGTGCAAACAAAAATTACCACAAACCGGCCACGAACAGGTGTTCAAAGCCGATTTATGGTAATCAAAAGACGAATCAGACAACCGGTTCAAGATCGCGATACTCGACAAACCATAAATTAAACTTGACGACAATGCCGTAAATTCCATTTTATTTCGGCAGTCGTGTTTCCTCCGACAAATTGTCAAAACTATATTTTGATTTCCAATTACATACGTCATGGAAAATAAAACCACCACAGAGTCACGTGTAAAAAAGACGTTGCTCAATGCCCGTGTCAACCTTGTATTCTATTTCTTGACACTTGCATTAAGTTTCTTTTCGCGCAAGATATTTCTTGACTGCCTCGGAGCAGATTTCGTAGGTTTGACAGGTACGCTCCAGAACTTGCTCGGTTTTCTCAACCTTGCCGAGTTAGGTATCGGTTCTGCTATAGGATACGTGCTCTACAAGCCCTTGTTTGAACGGAACCAAGAGAAGATAAATGAGATTATTTCCGTTATGGGCTATCTCTATCGGTGCATAGGCATCATGATATTGAGTGCCGGATGTGTGCTTGCCTGTTTTCTGCCACTGATATTCCCCGATAGTACTACGGGGTTTGATATATCGCTTATTTACTTTGCCTATTTCTCCTTTCTCGTCTCCTCGCTCATCGGTTATTTTATCAATTACCGGCAAAACCTGCTTGGAGCCGACCAACGCAATTATGTAGTCACAGCATATTTCCAGTCAGCAAATATCATCAAGACCCTTATCCAGATGTCTCTTGCCTATTATACGCACAGCTTCTATCTGTGGGTATTGATAGAGCTTCTTTTCGGCATCATCTATTCATTTATTCTTAATTGGAAAATCAACCAGACTTATCCGTGGTTACGGACAGAAGTGCGGTTAGGAAAGGCTTTGTTCAAGAAATATCCGGAGGTGATGAAATATACGAAACAGCTGTTCGTACAGAAAATAAGCTATTTTGTACAGTATCAGACAGCCCCGTTCCTTATATATTCTTTCGTAAATCTTCAGATTGTTGCATTTTATGGAAATTATACAATCATTACCGATAAACTGGCACAATTTGTAAATTCTTTCCTTGAAAGTTCTCAAGCAAGCATCGGAAATTTGATTGCCGAAGGCAACCGAACTAAAATATTGCAGTTATTTTGGGAATTGCTGAATATGAGATACTTTGTTGGAGGTGTATTTTCATTTTCCATTTTCATATTGCTTGAACCATTTATATCCATTTGGTTAGGACATGAATATATCCTTCCTGAGATTGTGCTATATCTTGTCGTTTTGAATGTGTTCATTAGTTACACACGAGGTGGAGTAATGCAGTTCCTATTCGGATATGGAATGTTTTCTGATATTTGGGCACCACTTGCAGAGATTGTGATAAATTTAAGTGTCGCTATAGCGTGTGGCGCAAAATGGGGATTGCCCGGTATATTGTTAGGAGGACTTACAAGTCAGGTATTAATAGTGGGTATTTGGAAACCATATTTTCTATTTTCCCAAGGATTTCGTGAACCTGTGTGGAAATACTGGAAAGGATTGTTTATAATGCTTCTATGTGTCATGTTTCCTGCTATTTTGATCATCAAGTTTATAATACCCTTGTTGTCAATAAATCCATCAGAAAATTATTTATCATGGATGTTATATGCATTACTAAGTATTATTAGCTATGCTACAATATTGCTGTCATTAATGTATAGCTTCAATTCTGGAATGAGAAAATTCATAAATAGATTTATAAAAAATAGAGGATGTTCAATAGATTAAGAAAATTGTGCGGAAGATATATGCGAGCATTGTTACCGCGTAAACTTTATAAACTTATTGCCAATGGAGCAATTATTGTGCCGGCGTATTATAAAGATATTATAGCTGATGCAGAAACAAATTTTGACTTGTCTTTAGAAGATACAGATGACAAGGCTATTCTATTGATGCGAAAATATGCACATATTATAGATAAAGGATTGCATAGGGTTGATGCCTCGCCTGGTCACAGTAAAAAATATTATTCTATACTTAAAAGTCTTATTGAAAGATTGGAAAAGACAGAGTATGCAACCGATTCTACTCTCACATGGGCTAGAAGCAAAATTATAGCATACGAACATCTTCAGGTAGAGGATAATTTCATTCCCTTACGAGGTGAGAAGCCAACAATAAATGTTTCCTTTGAGCAATTGGAAAAATTGGTAATGGCACGTCGTTCCAATCGTTCATTTTCCTTAAAGAAAATTTCTGATGAAGACGTAATAAAATTAAAGAATTTGGCAAACTGGGCTTCCAGTAGTTGTAATAAACAGCCCATTGAAATTTATGCGACCAATAATCCTGAATTATCAAAGGAATGTCTCAAATATTGTAAAGGAGGAACTGGATTTAGTGAATTTATTCCCTCTTTTTGGGTATTTACAGCAAATATAAGGGGATATGTGTGGCCTAGTGAAATCTTTTTGCCATCAGTAGATACTTGTCTTGGGGTTCAAAATATAATGTTGGGGGCAACTACATTAGGGCTGTCTGCAACAATACTTTCATGGGCACAAAAGGATAAGAATGAAGAACGAAAAATAAGAGAACTGCTTCATATTCCTGTTCATCATCAGATTATAATCTGTGCAGTAATGGGGTATGCGGATATTGTTAACCAAACTCCAGAAAGGAAAAATATATGAGAAGAGTAAAAAGAGTTATTGTGCTGATTTTGATCGTGATGTTATGCATGCCGCTGCTGACGGGAGTGCAGACCGAGGCTGCAGATGGGGAAAAACATCTGGATGTATTATTTACGCATGACACACATTCGCATCTGAACAGCTATTCTACGATCGTAAATGGGAAACAAAAAGAGGTCGGAGGCTTTGCAAGGATCAAAACATTGATCGATGAAAAGAAGAAAGAAAATCCGGATACACTTATCCTGGACGGAGGAGATTTTTCCATGGGAACCCTGATCCAGACAGTGTACACAACAGAAGCGGCAGAACTTAGGATGCTTGGATATCTGGGTTGTGATGTTACGACATTTGGCAATCATGAATTTGATTACCGTTCCGGCGGACTTGCAGATATGCTGAAGACTGCAAAGAATTCAGGAGAGACAGTTCCGAAACTTGTAGTGTGTAATGTAGACTGGGATGCCATGGAAAAAGAAGGATTAAGCAAAGGGCAGAAACAGATAGAATCCGCATTTGAGACATATGGAGTAAAGGATTATGTGGTTATTCAAAAAGGCGGTGTAAAGATAGCGGTTCTTGGGGTATTCGGGAAAGATGCATTAGAATGTGCACCTACCTGTGAACTTGAGTTTAAGGATCCTGTGGAATCAGCAAAAAATACAGTAGAAGAGATTAAGAAAAAAGAAGATGTCGATATGATCGCATGCGTTTCCCACAGTGGGACATGGGAAGATGAGAAAGTATCAGAAGACGAGACTCTGGCGAAAGAAGTACCGGATATTGATCTGATCATCAGCGGGCATACACATACGCAATTAGACGAGCCAATCAGACATGGGAATACTTATATCGTATCCTGTGGGGAATACGGTAGAAATCTTGGAAGTATTTCCATGACCCAGAAGAAAGATAAACGCTGGAAAATGAATACTTATAAATTGATTCCGGTAACAAAGAATGTAAAATCTGATCAGGCAGCCCAAAAGCAGATTGATAAATTTATGGATACTGTTGATACCAATTATCTGGTAAATTTCGGTTATACAAAAGATCAGGTACTTGCAGAAAATGATATTAAGTTCAACAGCCTTGAGGAAATGGAAACAAAGCATGAAGAACTGAATCTGGGAGACATTATATCTGACGCCTATGTGTATGCGGTGGAAAATTCCGAAGGATATGATGGCAGGCCGGTAGATGTGGCGGTTGTGCCAAGTGGAACGGTGCGTGACACATACACAAAAGGTGATATTACGGTAGAAAAGGTTTATAATTCTTTCTCGCTGGGGATCGGTAAAGACGGTCTTGCCGGTTATCCACTGATCACTGCATATTTAACCGGAAAAGAATTAAAGCTGGTAGCAGAAGTAGATGCGTCTGTTTCTGATTATATGACGACTGCAAGATTATACTGCAGTGGCCTGAATTTTACATACAACCCGCATCGAATGATCCTGAATAAAGTGACAGACTGCTATCTGACCAGAGCAGATGGAGAAAGGACAGAGATTGAGGATGATAAGCTGTATCATGTTGTAACAGATCTGTACACCGGACAGATGTTAGGTTCTGTAATGAAAATGTCTTACGGACTTCTGTCTCTTGAGCCAAAGGATAAAGACGGAAATCCAATTGAAAATCTGGAAGATCATGCAGTCATGGAAGGCGATAAGGAGCTGAAAGCCTGGGATGCGATCGCAAGATATATGCAGTCTTTTGATGATGCAGATGGAGATGGCATTGCAAATGTATCTGAATACTATGCGACAACCCATGATCGTAAGGTTGTGGATGACAGCAAAAATATACTTGATCTGGTGAAAAAACCGAATAAATTTACCGCAATCATAGTATGTATCGGCCTGATCATTATTATAATAATTGTTCTTGTGGTATCCCTGATTCGAAAGATCGTCCGCAAGTCCAGAAAGAAGAAAAATATACATAACACAAATAGGTGAAATGTATACTTTGTATAAAAAGTATATTTTTATGAAAATTACTCGCAATAATTTGTGCAACATGTTATGGTAAACACATGTTAAACAAGTAATTGGAAAGTGAAGCTGTGAGAGGAGAGCGAATTCATATCAGTCGAAAGGCTGTTATAGAATGCGCTCTTTTTTATTTTTGAAGTTATTACAGGGCTTGTAGAGAATGGAGTCGGAATTTCTGTTTTGCCATATATGGATATTATACGCCATCATAATATAGTAGCAATTCCGGTACAGACATCTATCTGGAAATCAAAGTTCTATATAGCAAGGAGAAAGTATGGAATTCGTTCAGATCAGGAAGAGGCATTTTTCCAGTATTGGAGAAAAAACAGGCTATGAAGAAAGTATTGTGGAACGGCTCAGTCTGCCAATCCAAGGTCTGCAGCACTAAGGGACTATACATAATACATGCACAGTCCCTTAGTGAAATTGGTTTATTTCTCGCATTCCAGCACAATTACTTCACAGGTGTCGAGATTCAGCATTCCTTCCGGACAATCGGTGTGGTTCTGATTGGACAGAAGCACTTTTTTTACCGGATATTCAAGTTTGATGGAAACGGCTTCACGACCGAAGTTGGCGGCGACGAGAACGCGTTGTGATTTCGTCTCACGATAATATGCCATAACTGTTTCGCTATCCTGATATGCAGGAACTGTTTTGCCGTAAGTAAAGACTTCTTTGTATTCTGGAGCCTTGCGGGTGGCAGTCAGTTTGCGGTAGTAATTTAATACGGAATCCGGATCCTTTTCCTGAGCTGCGACGTTGATTTCTTTATAATCAGAGTGAACCTTGAGCCATGGTGTGCCTGTAGTAAATCCGGCATTCGCCTGAGCATTCCACTGTACAGGGGTTCTTGCGTTATCACGGCTCATTTTGCCGCATACTTCCAGAGCTTCTGCATCACTTAAACCTGCTTCTCTTGCAAGATTATACTGATCGATCGTACTGATATCATTGTAATCATGAATGTTGCTCCAGATTTCATTCTGCATTCCGATTTCCTGTCCCTGATAAATGAAGTAGGAAGTAGAACTGTATAGTGTCAATACAACCAGTTCGCCGCTGTCTTTTATCTGCGGAAGGTCGTATGCGTTCTCGCTTACAGGATTGGGTCGCGTGTTCTTACATCCGAACACGCAACAGAATAATACAAGGAATAAAGGAATAATCAGTGTCCTAACGCCCATTCTTTAATTTTCAATTTTTAATTCTTGATGTGCTTCT
>OGOX01001626.1_pt1 | contig 14152 bp, 12 predicted proteins | sample 1552761 | NCBI WGS metagenome assembly OGOX01 (sample SAMEA2580212, study PRJEB22360) | human gut metagenome | biome: human gut; feature: human-associated habitat; material: faeces | place: Denmark | collected 2008/2010
CGTCCAATGAGCAGGTCGGAGCTACTACGATAGATTCACCGGTGTGGATACCCAGTGGGTCGAAGTTTTCCATAGAGGCAACGGTGAAGCAACGGTCGTTCGCATCACGGATGCACTCAAACTCAATCTCCTTCCAACCCTTCAGGCTCTCCTCAACGAGCACCTGAGGTGCAAAAGTGAATGCCGATTCAGCAATCTCCTTGAACTCCTCTTCGGTCTTGCAGACACCGGAACCGAGACCACCCAGCGCATAGGCAGAACGGATCATGATAGGGTAGCCGATGTTGCGGGCCGCAGCCACAGCCTCCTCCATGTTCTCGCAAGCGTGGCTTACTGGAACCTTGAGGTCAACCTTGTTAAGCTCCTTTACGAAGAGGTCGCGGTCTTCTGTGTTCATGATTGCCTCTACCGAGGTACCCAACACATCCACACCATACTCCTTGAGCACACCGCTGAGGTAAAGTTCTGTACCCACGTTCAAACCAGTCTGTCCACCCCAAGCCAGCATAATGCCGTCAGGGCGCTCCTTCTTGATAATTTCAGTTACAAAAAAAGGTGTCACCGGCAAGAAATAAACCTTGTCAGCAATACCTTCACTCGTCTGAATTGTAGCAACATTAGGATTGATAAGGACGGAACTGATACCCTCCTCGCGCAGCGCCTTGAGAGCCTGCGAACCGGAATAGTCAAACTCACCTGCCTGGCCGATTTTCAAAGCACCGGAACCCAGAACGAGGACTTTCTTAAGCTGTTTCTTCATCATGTTATTTAACTATAAGTTTATTCTTGATAATAAAAAGTCTCTTCTGAAAATGTCTTGTTTAGTATCTATTTAGTTTCTTAGTCAGATTACTAAGGAAGATACACTCTTTCGGGCAGCAAAGATACGTTAAATATCTGAATCATCCAAATTTTCAGCCATTCTTTACAGTTAAATAACATCAATTATTTAAAAATCCTTTCGGGATTGTCTCATTTCTGCTATTTTTTTGTTACTTTTGCAGCGCCTACAGAAAATGTAGCAGAATGTTTCGATAATAATAAAACAATAGCTAACAAGAGTATTATAAAACAATGAAAGTCGGATTATTCGTCCCTTGTTATGTGGATGCTTTATACCCTGAAGCGGGTGTGGCTACATACAAGTTACTAAAGCACTACGGACTGGATGTCGGTTATCCCGAAAAGCAGACTTGCTGTGGTCAGCCGATGGCTAACGCGGGTTTTCAGGACAAGTCGGAGAAGGTCATAGAGACATTTGATGAGCTGTTCAAAGATTACGATTACATCGTAGCTCCTTCAGCTTCATGTGCCGCTTACGTTAAGGTGTATTACCCTAAGATTCTGGAGGGTAAGCACGAGTGTATTTCATCCAAGAAGATCATGGATGTTGTGGAGTTCCTTCACGATGTGCTGAAGGTGGATCATGTGCCGGGAAAATTCCCACACGTGGTGAGTGTGCACAACAGTTGCCATGGTGTGCGAGAACTGGGCTTGTCGTCTCCATCTGAGCGACACATCAAGCCATTCAACAAGATTATCGACCTGTTGAATATGGTGGAAGGCATTACCATCCACGAGCCGGAACGCAAGGATGAGTGCTGCGGATTCGGCGGTATGTTCTCTATCGAGGAGCCTGCCGTTTCTACCCGAATGGGAGAGGATAAGATCAAGCGCCACATGGCTACGGGTGCCGAATATGTCACCGGACCGGATTCTTCCTGTCTGATGCACATGGCGGGTATTGCCAAGAAGGAGAATATGCCGATCAAGTTTATCCATGTTGTTCAAATTTTAGCTGCAGGATTATGAGTACAGAACATTCCAAGAGAGCTGCGAAGTTTACGCAGAATGTAGAGAAGACCACCTGGCACGACGCTACCTTCTGGTCTGTTCGTCAGAAGAGAGATAAGATGGCGCAGGAACTTCCTGAGTGGGAAGACCTCCGCGAGCATGCGTCTGAAATCAAGATGCACACCATCACCCATCTTGCCGATTACCTCGATATGTTTTCCAAGAACCTGGAGAGCCGTGGGGTGAAGGTGCACTGGGCAAAGGATGCACAGGAGTTCAACGAGATTGTGCTCGGTATCCTGAAGGATCATAACGTGAAGAAGATGGTGAAGTCGAAGTCGATGCTCACCGAGGAGTGCGAGATGAATCCTTATCTGGAGAAGCATGGTATTGACGTGGTGGAGACCGACCTGGGTGAGCGCATCATCCAGCTCCTGCACCAGAAGCCAAGTCACATCGTGATGCCTGCCATCCACCTGAAGCGTGAGGAAGTGGGAAAGATGTTCGAGGAGAAGGGAATCTCCAAGGAAATCGGAAACTACGATCCTACTTATCTGACCCGCTGCGCCCGCCATCATCTCCGCGATCAGTTTATGGAAGCTGGAGCTGGTATGACCGGCTGCAACTTCGGCGTGGCTGCCACCGGCGATTGCGTGGTTTGCACCAACGAGGGTAATGCCGATATGACCACTTCCATGCCTAAGCTCCACATCGTGGCGATGGGTATCGAGAAGCTGGTTCCTGACTATAAGTCACTGGCTGTATTCCAGCGTCTGCTCTGCCGCTGCGGAACCGGTCAGCCTACCACCGCCTTTACCTCTCATTTCCGCCAGGCTCGTCCGGGTGCTGAGATGCATGTGGTTCTGGTGGATAATGGCAGAAGCGATATTCTCGCCGACAAGGACCACTGGCAGACCTTGAAGTGCATGCGCTGCGGAGCCTGCATGAACACCTGTCCGGTTTATCGCCGTTCAGGCGGATACAGTTACACCTATTTCATTCCGGGTCCTATCGGTGTGAACCTGGGAATGCTGAAGAATCCTCAGAAGTACAGCGACAATGTTTCAGCCTGCACCTTGTGCTTGTCTTGCGACAATGTCTGCCCTTCCAAGGTGGGTCCTGGTTCTCAGATTTACGTCTGGCGCCAGAGTCTGGATAAGTTGGGCAAGGCAGATCCTGTGAAGAAGGCGATGTCGAATGGCATGAAATATCTCTTCGATCGTCCTGCGCTCTACACCACAGCCTTGAAGTTTGCGCCACTTGTCAATCTGATTCCTGAGTGCTGCACGCACTTCAGCAACTGGAATGCGTGGGGTATCGGTCACGCTATGCCTGAGTTTGCAAAGAAGAGTTTCCATCAGCTCTGGAAAGAAGGAAAGGTGAAGTAGTGGCTAATCATAAAGTTCAAAGTTCAAATTTCAAAGTTCAATGAATAAAGAAGATTTCCTGAACAAGTTGCGTAAGAATACGCACGTTCAATTCGATATGCCTGCCGTAGATGTCAAGGGAATCCAGTATGAGGATACCTTGAAGCAGTTTATTGAGATGACTGAGTCTGTGGGTGGACACGTGATAGAGGCTGAGGCGGGCGAGAGCCTGGATGAGCTGGTGAAGAAGGCTTATCCGGAGGCGAAGGTCTTTGCTTCCAACCTGCCTGAGATTACCATCGCACAGAAGAATCCTGATACCGTGGCTGAGGCCAACGACCTGAATGGTACCGATGTGGGTATTGTCCGTGGAGAAGTGGGTGTTGCCGAGAATGGCTGCGTCTGGATTCCTCAGACCATGAAGGAGAAGGCGGTGCTTTTCATTTCCGAATATCTCGTGATTTTCCTTCAGAAAGATAAGGTTGTTAACAATATGCACGAGGCTTATGCCCGTATCGAGATGGATCCGAAGTATAATTTCGGTACTTTCATCAGCGGTCCTTCCAAGACTGCCGATATCGAGCAGGCTCTGGTAATGGGTGCGCAAGCTGCCCGTGGTGTGACAGTAGTGTTGTATTAAAAAATGGGCTGTTAACTGTTAACCTGTTAACTCCAATAATATAAATCCCGAAGCTCACTATCGTGTGAACTTCGGGATTTCTCTTTATACTGTCCATTCATAGGTGTCGTAAACCACGCCTCTTCCTCCGTAACCTTCCTTGTGGGCGATGAGGCCCTCATTGATCCAGGCTCCCTGCTGTTCCGTAGAACTGCCGAAATCCAGATAGGGATAATCGGGATAATCATGATACATAATCTGTTCGTAGATAGCCTCCATGGCTCCGAATTCCTTTCCCTCATCGTTGGTAGAACTGTATTGTCCATGTACCACTTGCTGGGTAATATAAAAGGTGAGGCCTCCTATGATGTGCCCGTTGCGATAAGCATTGTATTGGATGATATTCTCGGGGAAACGACTTTTCAGAAGTTCCATTTCCTGAAGCGTGTGTACCGGTTTGGTACCAAATCGCTTTTCCAGGTTCTCATTCAATACCTCCCAGAATTCCGACAGGCTTGCATCTCTCACTACGGTCACTCCATTCTGATGAGCCTTCTTCAGACGGCGCAGGTGGTCTTTGCGCCAGCGCAATTTCTGCTGCATGAAGATGGTAGTGCCGATATTGCGGAGCGAAAGATGAGCCTTGCATTTCCAGAAGATGGCATAGAGATCTTCTTCTGAAGGATGGAGATGATAGATCCAGGGAATAGGACGATACTGTACCTTCTCGAAACCCTGAAGACGCAGATAGACATTCAGTTCCTCAAAGAGTTGGCAGACATCTGAAATCGTGACGTGAATGTTCATGATCAGTCCGCCATAGGTGAGTCCGAAATGCGAGCAGAGGGTCTTGCCTACCTGATGGGCTGGCAGGATGGAATGGAGCTTTCCCTTCTTGAAGAACAGGAGAGAATAGTCCTTGAACCTATCGGAATGGTAATCCATATAGTTGCGGTAAAAGAGAAACGTAGCGTTTCGGGCTTTTGCCACATACTCATCCCATTGCTGGCGATATTCGGGGGTGTATTTGATGATTTCAAACATGATGTCTTGCGTATTGGATAGTTTCAAGCATGATGTCTTGCGTATTTGAGAAACTCGTCGTAATCATAGATATAATCAGCTTCTTCGTACAATTCCGAAGCCAGGACCAGACAGACCGAACCGGCAGAGAAGTTTTCCAGCGTTCGCCAGATACCTGTGTTGACGAGTAGTCCCTGGTCGGGGCGGTTGAGAAGATAGGATTGCTTCCTGTTTCCTTCATCCAGCGTAACCGTGAAGGAACCGCTGGCTGCGATGATTACTTCCAGGCATTCCCTGTGGGCGTGCCCTCCGCGGGCAGCACCTGCCGGAATATCGTAAGTCCAGTAGGTGCGCCTGATGTGAAAGGGCACATCCTTGAAATCCTCCACATTCGTAGCCTGGAAGTCTTCGGATTGATGCGTGTTCTGGAAACGGATGATTTTTCCTATTTCTTTCATGAATCTTATTTCTTCATATAAGGGTCGGTGCCCAGGACGGTCTTTGCCAGGCGCTTTGCCTTGTCGCGGAGCGCATTCAGGTCATCGCCCTTCTCGCCGTAGCAGAGAACGACACCCATGCGGCGACCTACGTGAGCCTCAGGCTTTCCGAAGATGCGGATGCGGGTATGATCCTCCTTCAGCGCATCGAGCATGTTGTAGTTCAATGGCTCTGTGCTTTCCTCTGGAGAGAGGATGACGGCAGAACAGCCGATGTGCTCCAGATGGATTCCGGCGATAGGCAAGCCCATCACGGCACGGAAGTGGAGCTCAAACTCGCTCAGGTTGGTGGTGTGACCGAGGGTAACCATACCTGTATCGTGTGGACGAGGACTCAACTCCGAGAAGATTACCTCGCCCTGCTTGCTCAGGAAGAACTCTACGCCCCAGAGACCAGCACCGGTCAGCGCCTTGGTTACTTCGCCGGCAATATGTTCAGCCTTCTTCAAAGCCTCCTCTGGAAGCTGGAATGGCTGCCAGCTCTCACGGTAGTCGCCGCCCTTCTGTACGTGTCCGATAGGTGGGCAGAAGAGGGTAGGGCCATCCTTCTGGGTTACGGTGAGGAGGGTGAATTCTGAATCGAAGTCGATGAATTCCTCGATAATCACTTCCTTCACGTCGCCACGACCTTCTTCCATTGCTTCCTTGTAAGCCTCCACCAGCTCATCATCGTTGTGAACATAGCTCTGTCCATGACCGCTGGAACTCATTAGTGGCTTTACTACGCATGGGAAACCAATCTCATCGGCTGCGTTCTTGAATTCCTCGAAAGTCTTTGCATAGAAATACTTGGCTGTGCGCAGACCCAGTTCCTTGGCAGCCAGGTCGCGGATGGCACGGCGGTTCATGGTGTAGTTCACGGCACGTGCCGAAGGTACAATCTGAATGCCCTCCTTCTCGAAGTCGAAGAGACGCTCGGTGCGGATAGCTTCAATCTCAGGCACGATGATGTCTGGGTGATGCTTCTCAACCACAGCGGTCAATGCGTCGCCATCGAGCATTGAGAACACTTCTCGCTCGTCGGCTACCTGCATGGCTGGTGCATTGTCATACTTGTCGCAAGCGATGACGTACTGTCCTGCTCGCTTTGCGGCGATGGTAAACTCCTTGCCCAGTTCGCCTGAGCCCAAAAGCATAATCTTCTTCATTTATATGATGTTTAATATTTTATGTCCCTAAAATTAATCACTAATAATTAATCACTAATAATTAATCACTAAGTCCGAATTTTTTTCTGATAAATTCTGCGATAAACTTCTCTGTCTCTTCGATTCCCAGATGGCTGCTGTTGATGCAGAGGTCGTAGCTCTCGCTGTGTCCCCATTTCTTGCCGGTATAGTAATCGTAGTAAGAGGCGCGCTGCTCCTCGTGGCTTTCGATGAACTTGCGGGCGGAGGCTCTGTCGATGTCCTTTCGCTTGCACACTGCCTTGATGCGGTCGTCGATGTTGGCGGTGATGAAGATGTTGATTACATTCTTGTAGTCGCGCAGCACATAGTCGGCGGTTCTGCCCACAAACACGCAGTTGCCCTGGTCGGCAGCCTTCTTGATGGCATCGCTCTGGAACTTGTACAAGCCTTCCTGCGAGAAGTCGTTGTGATAGAAGCTGTTGTCGCTCAGGAAAGGCAGATGGGTATGGAAGAGAGACTTGAAGAATCCCTTCTGCTCATCGTTCTGCTCGAAGAATTTCTCCGAAAAACCGCTCTCCTTGGCGGCAAGGTTCAGCAGTTCCCGGTCGTAGCACTTGCAACCGAAATCCTCCGCCAGTTTCTCGGCGATGATATGGCCGCCGCTTCCTATCTGGCGACCTACGTTTATGATAATCTTGGTCATAAGCTTAATATTTTAGCTGTTAACTGTTAACCGTTAACTTTCATGTTTTCTTTATGTTGTCTTTTCAACTTGTTCATGTACCATGACATTACGATGGCAGCGATGACTGCGGCTGAGAAGTCGGAGATAGGCATACTGTACCATACGCCGTCAATATCCCATATCATCGGCAGGAAAGCCAGGAGCGGCAGGAGGATGAGCAACTGTCTCGAGAGCGAGAGGAAGATGCTGATTTTCACCTTTCCGATGCACTGGAAGAAGTTGGTGATAACCATCTGGAACCCGATGATCGGGAAGCAGAACATCACCACTCTGATTGCCTTGATGCCCAAGTCTATCAGCGTTTTATCCGTAGTAAAGAGTCTTGCGCAGTAGTAAGGCAGGAACATCGCTATCAGCCAGCCCGTCACCATGATGGCGGTGGCGGCGATGATGCTCAGGTTCAGCACGCGCATCAGTCTATCCAGTTTCTGGGCACCATAGTTGTATCCGGCAATAGGCTGCATTCCCTGGTTTACGCCGAACACGAACATCACGAACACCATCGCAATACCGTTGGCTATTCCGTAGGCACCCACGGAGAGGTCGCCTCCGAATTTCACCAGCTGGTTGTTGATGAAGATGACGATGATGCAGGCGCACACGTTCATTAGGAACGGTGAAATGCCGATGGCGAGGATGTTATCTACGAGCTTCCTCTTCAGTTTGTAGATTCCTTTCTTGAAGTGGAGCAGCTCGCTCTTGTTGCTGAAGAGCTTGAACTGCCACATCAGCGCCATCAGCTGCGATAGGATGGTGGCGATGGCGGCACCCTGTATTCCCCATTTGAAGACGAGGATGAAGAGGGCATCCAGTATCACGTTCATTACCACCGTGAAGATGGTGGCGTACATCGCCTGCTTGGGCTTGCTCGCAGCTCGGAGCAGGGCGTTCATGCCGAAATACATGTGGCTCACCACATTACCCAGCAGGATGATCACCATGTACTCATGCGCATAGATGAGCGTCTGGTCGCTGGCTCCGAAGAATCTCAGGATAGGGTCGAGGAAGAGCAGACAGATGATGCTCAGTCCGATACCGATGATGAGATTCAGTGAAATCGTGTTACCCAGAATATTCTGCGCCGTGGCATAATCTTTTTGTCCCAACTTCACGCTGATGGCTGTAGATGCTCCTACGCCCACACCGGCTCCGAAAGCGGCGGTGAGGTTCATGAAGGGGAAGGTGATGGCGAGACCTGAGATGGCCATGGCTCCCACACCCTGACCGATGAATACGCGGTCAACAATGTTGTAGAGCGAGGCGGCTGTCATCGCAATCATGGCTGGCAAGGCGTACTGAACGAGCAGCTTGCCCACCGGCTTCGTACCTAATTCTAATGTCGCTTGTTTATTTTCCATTTATATCTGTTTTTTCCTCATAGCCGCTCGCTCAGCTTCTTTCAGAAAGCAACTGCGGCGGCTACTTGTCTGCAAAATTACAAAAAATATCTGATACCTTATTATATATATAAGAAAAACTTGCATTTCCTGATAAAAACTTCCCTTTTCTTTTGGCATTCTCGTACAAAAACTGTACTTTTGCAGCTTAGTATAAACAATAATAATCTGATTGGGCAACAGCAGTCAGACGAGAATGTAACAATATAACAATCGTACTACCGATAAATGATGAAAAGATATTTGATGCTTTATGCATTTATTCTGTCCACCTTGACATTGTTGGCTCACGATGACAAGGTAACTGGCATTCTGGAGGCCGATAGGGTGTCTTTCCCTGATGGAAAATGCCAGATGTATCGTCTTTACCTCAAGGATAAAGACCTCGACCATACGCCCTTTTCGGTGAACCGCCCTTCGGAATTCCTCTCCCAGCGCTCCATCGACCGACGTAAGCGCCAGGGCATTCCTGTAGATCTGACCGACCTTCCCGTGGCTCCGGCTTACGAAAAGCAGGTGACCGAGGCTGGCATCGAGATTGTGGGGAAGAGCAAGTGGAACAATACGCTGCTCATCCGCATCCACAAGGACAAGGAGCTTCGCAAGCTGGAAGGCCTGGAATTCATCACCAAGAGGAAGAAGGTGTTCCAGGCTCCCGATTCCGTAAGTCAGAGTATGCGCTCGAATGTGCGCAATGGACTGAACGAGTGGAGTCAGGGCGATGGATTCTATGGCGCAGCTGATGCTCAGCTGAAGTCGCTGAACGGCAAAAAGCTCCACGAAAGTGGCTATTGCGGCAAGGGAATGATGATAGCCGTATTCGACGGTGGATTCATGAATGCGGATAAGATTCCTGCCCTGCACAAAATCAAGCTGGCGGGTGTGAAGGATTTCGTGGTTCCTGAATCCAAGAATGTCTTCGGAGAGATGGAACATGGCACGATGGTGCTCTCTACGATGGCTGCCAATGCGCCCGACTTCTATGTGGGTGTGGCTCCTGAGGCGCAGTATCTGCTGATAAGATGCGAGGATGAACGCACCGAGAGCCTTGCTGAGGAGGATTACTGGGCAAGTGCTGCGGAATATGCTGACAGCTGTGGCGTGGACGTCATCAATTCTTCGCTCGGCTATCATGGCTTCGATGATTCTTCGATGGATCATCACTATTATGAGCAGGATGGCAACACCGCCCTCATCTCCCGAACCGCATCGATGTGTGCCGACAAGGGAATCGTATGTGTGAACTCTGCCGGAAACGACGGTATGGGTTCCTGGAAGAAAATCAATTTCCCTGCCGATGCCAAGGATATCCTCACGGTGGGAAGTATCAACGAACATGGCATGAATGCTGCCTTCAGTGCCGTAGGACCTACGGCGGATGGCAGAATCAAGCCTGATGTGATGGCCTTCGGAAGTCCTACCTGCGTGATTACGGGCAGGGGCAGCATCATCAATGATAATGGAACTTCGTTTTCCTCTCCGCTGGTAGCGGGTATGGTGGCTTGCCTCTGGCAGGCGCTGCCTGGCAAGACTGCCAAGCAGATCATCAAGCTCGTAAAACTGGCAGGCGATAACCAGCAGCATCCCGACAATGTCTTCGGATACGGTGTGCCGGATTTCTGGAAAGCTTATCAGACGGGAAAAGCGATTAAGTAGTTAATAGTTTATAGTTTATAGGGCAAACTTGCTCTGCTAGCTATAAACTATAAACTGTAAACTTTAAACTATAGACAGTATGGAACGACTTCGATTGTCCCTTTTTGAATTAAACTCGATAGTCAGCGAAATCATTTCGATGTCCTTGCCCGACAGCTATTGGGTGGAAGCGGAACTCTCCGAGGCTCGCGAGGGTTACGGCGGGCACTGCTATCTGGAACTCATCCAGAAGGATGAACGCTCCAATACGCCGATAGCCAAAGCTCATGCCAACTGCTGGCGAAACCGCTGGATGCTCATCAAACCTAATTTCGAGCGAGTGACGGGACAGCGCATTCATGCCGGCATGAAGGTGCTGCTCAAGGTGCACGCCCAGTTCCATGAGAACTATGGTTTCTCTTGGATCGTAGATGACATCGACCCCAACTATACGATGGGTGATATGGCTCGCAAGCGGTTGGAAATCATCAATACGTTGAAGGCTGAGGGCGTCTTCGAGCTGCAGAAGGAGCTGGTGCTCCCGATGTTCTGCCAGCGCATTGCCGTGATTTCGAGTGCCACGGCAGCCGGATATGGCGATTTCTGCAATCAGCTTGCCGATAATGATTATGGCTTGCAGTTCACCACCCGCCTCTTTCCTGCCACGATGCAGGGCGAGGGAGTGGAGCAGAGCATCATCGCTGCCCTGGACAGCATCAATGCCGAATATGAGGAGTTTGACTGCGTGGTCATCATCCGTGGCGGTGGTGCTACCAGCGACCTTTCCGGTTTCGACACCCTGGCGCTTGCCGAGAATGTGGCTAACTTCCCGCTGCCTATCATCACGGGTATAGGACACGAGAGGGACGAGAGTGTACTGGATATGATTTCCTCCCAGCGGGTGAAGACACCGACTGCCGCTGCCGCCTTCCTCATCAATCATCTCGCCGAGGTTTATGCCCGGGTGATGGATGCACAGGAAACCATCGTGCAGAACGTGAAGCACCGGTTGCAGGTGGAGAAGATGAGGCTCGAGAGATTGAGCAGCACCATCCCCGTGCAGTTCTCGCTGGTGAAGACGAAGCAGGGGGCGTATCTCGACCGTCTGATGACTCGCATTACGACGAATCTGCAGTCGAAGGTTGCAAATGTCCAGCGCCGTTTAGAGATTCTCTCGCAGAATCTCCAGCCGGTACTGGAAAGAAAAATGCTCAATGAGAGTCATCGTCTGCAGCTTCTCCAGCAGCGCATCCAGGCGCAGGATCCGGATCTGCTGCTGAAGCGTGGCTACAGCATCACGCTGAAAGATGGCAAGAGCATCCGTTCTGCCTCGCAGCTGAAGGCTGGCGACATCATCGAAACGAGATTCGCCGAGGGCAATATTAAATCGGAAGTGAAATAATTCCCCCACACGCCCTGAAAGGGCAGAAGCTCTTAGCCCAGGGCAACGCCCTGGGTAATAAAGGACGCAAACCTGTCGCCCTGAAAGGGCAAAAGCTTTAAAATATCCACTGTTAACTGTTAACTCTGTTAACTCCAAAAACAATAAAATTATGGCAAAAGACGAAATGAAATACGAGCAAGCTGTAAGAGAGCTTGAGCAGATTGTAGAAAGAATGGAGAATGATGAACTGGATATTGATCAGCTCTCCGAGCAGTTGAAGCGTGCCAAAATCTTGGTGAAGCTCTGCAAGGACAAGCTCACCAAGACTGATGAGGAAATCAAAAAGCTCCTCAGTGAGGATTGATTCCGCTTCAAGTAACGGCGCAAGAACGAAAAAGTACCCATAAAATGGTAAAATAATGCCTCAAAACGGCAGAAATACGTAAAATAATAACGTTTCTACTAAATTTATCGCAAAATAGTTGCAGATTAATAGAATATTTTGTACTTTTGCATTCAAAATATTAGTAGAACATTAAAAAATAAGATGTTATGAAAGACTTAGATTGGTCTAATTTGTCATTTGGCTATCGCCAGACTGACTACAATGTTCGCTGTTACTATCGCGACGGCAAATGGGGCGAAATAGAAGTTTGCTCTGATGAGTATTTGAAATTGCACATGGCTGCAACCTGTCTGCACTATGGTCAGGAAGCATTCGAGGGTCTGAAGGCTTATCGTTGCCCAGACGGCAAGGTGCGCGTGTTCCGTATGGACGAGAACGCTGCCCGTCTGCAGAGCACATGCCGTGGTATCCTGATGCCAGAGGTGCCTACAGAAATGTTCGAGGAAATGGTGAAGAAGGTGGTCCGCCTCAACCAGGAGTGGATTCCTACCTACGAGAGTGGTGCTACACTCTATATCCGTCCTTTGCTCATCGGTACAAGTCCTCAGGTGGGTGTGCATCCTTCTAAGGAGTATTGCTTCCTGATTTTTGTAACCCCAGTAGGTCCATACTTCAAGGGTGGATTCTCTACCAACCCATACGTCATCATCCGTGATTTCGACCGCTCTGCTCCTCTCGGAACAGGTATCTATAAGGTAGGTGGTAACTATGCTGCTTCTCTCAGAGCCAACAATATCGCTCACGAGAAGGGTTATGCATGCGAGTTCTATCTCGATGCCAAGGAGAAGAAATACATGGATGAGTGTGGTGCTGCCAACTTCTTCGGTATCAAGAACAATACATACGTTACTCCTAAGAGTACTTCCATCCTCCCATCTATCACCAACAAGAGCTTGATGCAGCTGGCTGAGGATCTCGGTATGAAGGTAGAGCGCCGTCAGATTCCTGAGGATGAGTTGGATACATTCGAGGAGGCTGGTGCATGCGGTACTGCTGCCGTTATCAGCCCTATCAGCTACATTGATGACCTGGATACTGGCAAGCGCTACAACTTCGGTGAGAAGCCAGGTCCTGTCTCTAAGCATCTGTATGATACCCTCCGTGGCATTCAGTATGGTACTGTAGAGGACAAGCACGGTTGGACAACCGTAGTTATTGAGTAAAAACCAATAAGAGATAATATTAAGTTCAGAGCACTTTGAGGAGTTTTCGCTTCTTGGAGTGCTTTTTTTATATGCTTCTTTAACACTTTCCGGGCTTCATAGATGGCAAGGATCGGTCATCTATTAAGCCTCCTGCTTGCCATCTATTAAGCCTCTTTCGTGTCGCTTGTTTTATCCTTGTATTTCCCTTTATCTCGTAACGGGGAATACGTAGTATTCTCTATCTACATCGAAATCAAGCACCCACTGGTCAACGATGATATTGTCATCCAGCGCCTTGATTTCTACAGTATGATAGCCGTCGAGCAGGGTTACGTAGAAGCTCTTGAGCGCCTGTCCGCGCCAATGATTCATCTTCCATTCCTTGGAGTTGTAATCCTCCTTCATCTGGCAGATTACCGGTTCTGCGCCGTCGATGCTCACGCTTACCCGCATATTCTTCTCGTATGGCAGATAGCTCGGGATGGTGGCGAGGGTGAATCTTGCGTCTCCTATGCTGCTGCTTACGAATCTGTATCTCAGGATGGCTCCCTTTGGCAGCTTCACGGCGTTGTTGCTATGACCCAGCAGCGGTTTCAGCTGGATCTTCTCCGCAGTTCCATTTTTGGCTGCAGGTGCCTGGAAGGCATTCGTCCAGTCGTATGCATTCTTGGCGGTGATGTTCTTGGTGAATGTCACCAGCGGCTGGAGATCTTGATTTCTGTCGAAGGCATCCTGCATCAGAAGCTTGATATCCTTGGCAGGTAGGGTGCCCGGCAACTGCGGAGCCTGCATTTCTGCCCCATCTGTAGCGATGATGCTGCTCCATTTGCCCTTGCCCAGCTTCAGATAGCTGCCCAAATTCAGCTTCTGGGCCACCTCGTGAAGGCTCTGCTCGCACACCAGCGCTGCCCGGATCCGGGTCAGATCCCCCTCCGGCAGGTCCGGGTGCTGGGCAAAGAGAAATTCCGCCGTGACGAATCCCAGCACGGAATCTCCCAGAAACTCCAGCC
>OGOX01001635.1_pt1 | contig 14109 bp, 16 predicted proteins | sample 1552761 | NCBI WGS metagenome assembly OGOX01 (sample SAMEA2580212, study PRJEB22360) | human gut metagenome | biome: human gut; feature: human-associated habitat; material: faeces | place: Denmark | collected 2008/2010
TATGCTTTATTTATTCGCCTTAAGACGCTTATCCGCTTTTGCCGCAAGAAATGTGCCGACACTCTGGAAAAGCTGTACCAAAAGCACGAGAAAAATCACCGCGAACGCCATTACAAGGTACTGATACCTGTAATAGCCGTAATTAATCGCGATTTTACCGAGTCCGCCGCCGCCGATTATACCGCTCATCGCCGAGTAGCCTAAAATAGTGGTAATCGCAATCGTGGCGTTGGAGATAAGTGACGGCACGCTTTCGGGCAGCATTACCTTTACTATAATCTGAAAGGGTCTCGCCCCCATACTTTGCGCGGTCTCAATGATATTGGGGTTTATCTCGCGCAGACTCCCCTCGACAAGCCTTGCCACGAACGGAAACGCCGCTATCACCAGCGGAACGATAGACGCCGCCGTTCCTACCACCGTTCCCATAATAAGTCGGGTAAGCGGAAATACCATAATCATAAGGATAAGAAAAGGTACAGAGCGGAGCAGATTTATTATCACATTTAAAATATGAAGCAGAGACTTCGGAATTTTAAGTATTTTACCGTTTTCGCCTGCCACAAGCAGAACTCCGAGCGGCAAGCCGAGAATTATCGCAAAAAGGGTTGACAGTACTGTCACATAAAAGGTTTCCCACACTGCAAGGGGGATTTCGGTTTTAAGTATTTCGAGCGCCTTTGTAACGCTATCTGACTCAAAAAATGAGCTAAGCATTTTTCTGTACCTCCTCCGCGAAAATATCGGGTATGCCCTTAAGATAAGAAAGCGCGCTGTCAAGCGTTTGTCTGCCGCCCGGTATACCTAAAAGCATATTGCCGTAGACCTTGCCGCCGATACTGCGTGTAGAAGCGGAAAGTATGCTCGCGGCAATATTTTTATCGATTGCCATCTGTGCTATAAGGGGAGTTTTCGCCGCGACCGCTCCGCCGAAGACCACCCTTACAACGCCACCCTCAAAGGCATCTATGGTTTCTTCATAGCCCTCAGGGTAAACCAGCCGCTTTGCCGCATCGCTTTTAGGAGCGGAGAAAACCTCGCCTACCGCACCCTCCTCGGCGACCGTACCGCCGTCCAAAATAGCGACACGGGTACAGATTTCCTCGATAACGCTCATCTGATGTGTGATTATTACCACCGTCAGTCCCAATTTATCGTGAAGATCTCGGATAAGCGATAAAATAGAATGTGTAGTCTGCGGGTCAAGGGCGCTTGTCGCCTCGTCGCAAAGGAGTATTTTTGGGTCGGTCGCAAGGGCGCGCGCGATTGCGACCCTTTGCTGCTGTCCTCCCGATAATTGCGCGGGGTAGCTTTTCATTTTATCCTCAAGTCCCACGATTTTAAGAAGTTCCGCCGCCCTTTTTTCTGCTTGCGCCTTTTTTACCCCCGCAAGCTCGAGCGGGAAGCAGACATTTTTAAGGCAGTTTCTCTGCATAAGCAGATTAAAGCCCTGAAAAATCATAGTAATGCTTCTGCGTGTTTTCCTCAGCTCCGATTCCGAAAGAGCGCCTATATCCCTGCCGTCAATAAGCACGCTTCCCCGGGTCGGTCGTTCCAGCATATTTATACACCGCACAAGGGTGCTTTTTCCCGCGCCGCTCATGCCGATAATTCCGTAAATTTCGCCGTCGGGTATAGTAAGCGAGACATTTTTCAGCGCCTCAACCCCGCCCGAGCTTGTCGGGAAGGTCTTTGAGAGGTTTTTAATTTCTATCATTTTTTCCTCCGAAAGGGAAAATGCCGAGAGCTTAAGCTGACGGCATAAATCCATTTGTATTTATTTTTTAATCGCGTCAAGGGTTGTCTGCTTGCCGCCGTAAAGACCCATAGGCTCAACGTGAATTGTCGCTATTGAGGCAATGTGGGTGTTATTCTCCTTGTTGAAGTCTTCAAGGTAGGGCAGGTGCTGGAAGTAGTTAGCGTTTATCTCTCCGCTCTCAACCACGTTGTTGGGCTGAACGTAATCGGTAAATTCCTTAACATCAAGCTTTACATTCTTTTCGGCGAGAATTTCCTTTGCAACCGCTAAAATCTCAGCGTGGGGAGTGGGGGAAGCCGCGACGGTAACCGTCGTGCCGCTAAGCTTTGAATAATCAACCGAGCTGTCAAAACCGTCTGTGGGATTATCAACCGTGCTTACAACCGCGCCGCCATATTTCTGCGAAATAAAATCGGCTACCTTTTTGCTTTCAAGCGCTGCCTTTAACGCTTTTGCCCAATCGGTATTTTCATTGCCCTCTTTAACGGTTAAAATATTGCCGTAGGCGGAGGAAGAGCCCTCAATTGCAAGGGAGTCCTTAACCGGGTTCAGGTCAGCTGAAATGGCATAGTTTGAGTTAATTACCGCGTAATCCACGTCCTTTAAAACATTTGGAAGCTGTGCCGCCTCAACCTCTTTAAATTCGATATTCTGCGGATTTTCCGCTATATCCTTTATCGTAGCGGAAATTCCCGCGCCCTCCTTAAGCTTTATTACGCCCTGCTCCTCAAGCAGTAAAAGCGCGCGCGCCTCGTTTATGGTGTCATTTGGAACGGCGATTGTTATCGCCTTGCTCTTTCCCGAGCAGCCCGCGAAAGCCGAGAGAACAAGCAGAGAAGTAATTATTGCCGAGATTATTTTTTTATAAGAATTTTTCATTTTTATCACCCTTTTAGAATTTTATAATTTTTTAAATGTTGTATATTATCCGTGACCGCCGTCACATTCGCTCGGTACAGGCAGCGCTAAAACATATATATCCGCTTCTGCCTGAAAATCTTTTTAACATATTTTGCTGCCTCCTTTTGAGTTTCTGACCCGATTATACACCCTTTATTTCATTTTGTCCAATACATAAGATAAATACTTGGTTATAGTTTGAAACTATAACCCATGAGCTTTATTAAGATACTTGCAAAGCTCCTTAATATAAAGCTCGCCCACACTGCTTAAAACCGTTTCCTTTTTTACGATATAGCCTATTTCCATTTTACCGTCTGCGGCGTCTTCTGTTTTTAGCGGAACGGCTATGTAATCCGAACCGTTAAGCTCCTCGCAGATAATGCCCGAGCATAGGGTGTAGCCGTTAAGCCCCACCATAAGATTGAGCATTGTAGCGCGGTCGGTCGCCTTTACCGTGCGCGGGTACTCGTTTGTGCTGAAAATTTCCTCCGCAAAATAAAAGGAGGCTTCCGCTCCCTGCTCAAAGGAAAGGCAAGGGTAATCTGCAAGCTCGTCAAAACCGACCGATTCTTTATCCGCCAGCGGATGCCCTTTCCACATATATACATACGCGTCACATTCGGTAAGCGGGTGAAACTCAAGCTCGTTGCGCTTTAATATCTTTTCGATCGCCTTGCGATTAAAATCGCTCAGATACAAAATTCCGATCTCGCTTTTCGAGGTTAAAACATCGTCTATAACATCCTTTGTTGTGGTTTCCCTTATCGCGAAATCGTACTTTTCTGCATCAAATTGCTTAACCGTTTCCACAAAGCTCTTTACCGCAAAGGAGTAATGCTGAGCCGACACGCCGAATTTTTTTCGCCGTTTGCCCGCCTTTCCGTATTTGCCCATAAGTGTTTCATACTGATAATAAACCTGCCTTGCATAGGTGATAAATTCAAGCCCCTCGTTTGTAAGCGATACTCCCCTGCCGCTTCGGTGGAATATTGTAATTCCAAGCTCCTTTTCAAGCTCCTTGACCGCCCCCGTAAGGGAGGGCTGAGCGACATACAAAAGCTCCGCCGCTTTATTAAGCGAGCCTGTCTCCGATATTGTAATCACATAACGCAACTGTTGTAAAGTCATAACTTTCACCGAAAAATTTATATTGTTAAAGGCTTTTCTTTAGCTGTAAATTCCATTTCTTCCCCTGTTTCGGGGTGAAAAAATTTGAGCTTCGCCGCCCATAGTCCTAAATTTTTTTCGCCGTCCTTTGCGCCGTACTTACGGTCGCCTAAAAGCGGCATTTTTCTGTGTGAAAACTGCACCCTTATCTGGTGGGTTCTGCCCGTGTGCAGTACAACCCTTAAAAGAGAGCACTTTTCGCCGTCTTTTTCCTTGGTTTCAAGCACCTCGTAGTAAAGCTCGGCTTTTTTTACGCCCTTTCGTTCCCGCTTTATGACAAAGCTTTTGTTTTTCGCCCTATCGTGAAAAAGCAAATCGCAAAAGGTACCGCTGTTTTCTTCGGGAACGCCGTGAACGACCGCAAGATATTCCTTATAAAAGCGGTGCTCCGATATATCGCGGGAAAGCTTTGCCGCGGCTTTTTGAGTTTTGGCGTAAACCATAACCCCGCCGGTTTCCTTATCTAAACGGTGGACGGGAAAAATTTCCCCGCCCGTATGCTCGCTTAGTATTGTCACCATACTCTCCCCGCCCTTTTTATCCGACTGGGAAAGCACGCCCCGCGGCTTTATAACAACTATAACCGAGGAGTCCTCGTACAGTATTTCCATTATATTATTACGCCGCGCTTGCAGACTTCCTTGCATTTTCCGCAGGCGGTGCAGAGAGACCCGTCTATAACCGCTAAATTGTCGGTCACCTTAATCGCGCCGCTTTCACAGGCTTTTTCGCACATTTTACAGGCGATACATGAAACGCCGCACGCCTTAACTACAGGCGCACCCTTTGATTTGTTGGAGCAGGCGACCCTTACCTTAGCCGATTTCGGAATAACCGATATAAGGGACTTAGGACAGACCTTAGTGCATTTGCCGCACCCAACGCATATATCGCCGCAGACAACGGGTCTGCCGTTTTCTAAGGTAATTGCCCCGAAAGGACAGGCATTCGCGCAGTCGCCGAAGCCGATACAGCCATATTCGCACTCGAGCGGCCCCGCGTTTACAAGGGCGGCGGCGGTACAGCTTTGTATACCGTCATAGTTAAACTTCGTCTTTGATTTTTCTAAACTGCCGTTACAGGCGATAAAGGCTACCTTAGGCTCGGTTTCAACCTCTACCCCCAAAATTTCCGCAAGGGCGGCGGCTGCCGAAGCCCCGCCGGGGGCGCATTTGTTAGGCTCGGCCTCGCCCGCCGCCACAGCCGCGGCATAACCGTCACAGCCCGAATATCCGCAGGCTCCGCAGTTAGCTCCGGGGAGTGCGGCGCGCACCTTTTCCTGCTTTTCGTCAACGGGAACCGCCATAAACTTAGAGGCAAGGGAGAGTCCCACCCCCGCTATAAAGCCTATAATTCCTACTATTACCGCAGGTATAATAATTTCCATAGCCTTAACCTCCTATTCCCGCAAACCCGAGGAAGGAAAGGGCAACAATCGCCGCCGCCACAAGGGTAATGGGCAGACCCTTTAAGAACTCGGGAATATCGGCGGTTTCAAGTCTTTCTCTAACGCCCGAGAAAAGGAGCATTGCGAGCATAAAGCCGAGCCCCGCACCCAGCGCGTTAAAGAGTGACTGAACAAAATTAAGCCCGTTTGTGATATTAAGCATTGTAATACCCAGCACCGCGCAGTTTGTGGTGATAAGGGGCAGATAAATGCCGAGTGCGTTATAAACAGGCTTAATATACCTTTTTAACACAATTTCAATAAGCTGAACTATCGCCGCGATTACAAGAATGAAAACTATAGTTTCAAGATAGGTATAATCGGGGGTTAAAATATAGTTGTATATAGGCCAAGTGACCGCCGTTGCAACCACCATAACAAGGGTTACCGCAACGCTCATTGAAAAGGCGGTGTTTGTCTTTTTAGATACCCCCAAAAAGGGACAAATTCCGAGGAATTTCGACAGCACCATATTGTTTGTAAGTATCGCCGCAAGTAAAATTGAGGCTATAGATGTAGTACTATTCATTTACCGCCGCCTCCTCTTCGCAGTCTTTTTTGCCGCAAACGGCTCTTGACGGGCAAGACTCGCACCCTAAATGCTCCACAGGCTTTTTGCCCGCCCGCTTTGCAAGGGCGTTTGAAGCCGCTACCAGCATACCGAAAACAAAGAAACCGCCGGGCGGGAGCAGAAATACTATCATCGGGCTTATGAAATTCGCCGTAACGGGCAGGGAGAAGATTGTTCCCGCGCCCAAAAGCTCGCGTATAGCCCCCATAAGGGTTAAAACCGCCGTAAAGCCTATGCCCATTCCGAGACCGTCCAAAACGCTCGGAACAACGGAATTTTTAGAGGCGAACATCTCGGCTCTCGCTAAGATAATGCAGTTTACAACTATAAGGGGCAGATAAATGCCGAGCGCCTTGTCAATCGAGGGCAAAAACGCCTTAACAAGCATCTGCACTACGCTTACAAAGCCCGCGATAATCGTGATATAGGCGGGGATTCGCACCTTATCGGGGATTACATTCCTAAGCAATGAAATTACAAGGTTGGAGCAGATAAGCACCATTGTCGCCGCAAGCCCCATTCCTATGCCGTTTATCGCGGCGGTTGTGACCGCAAGGGTAGGGCAGGTACCGAGTACCAAACGCAAAACGGGGTTTTCCTTAACAAGTCCGTTTGTAAAATAGCCCATATACTTATTATTTTTCACCCTCGGTCACCTCCTCTATGTTTTTAATGCATTCAAACTCCTTAAGCGCCTTATTTACCGCCTTGTTTACGGCGGTTGAGGTAATTGTAGCCCCCGTGACGGCGTTTACCTCGTTTTTAGCGGAATCAGCCCCGTTTTTAAGGAGGGATATCCCGCTTTTCTTGCCCGCATACTGGGAATAAAAGCTTTCCTTAGCGGCGTTTTGCCCGAGTCCCGGGGTCTCGTTCGATACATCTAAAATCGCAACCGATTTTACCGTACCGTCGACATTTACCGCCGTCATAACCGAAACATCGCCGCCGTAGCCCTTTTCGACGGTTTTAAAAATATATCCGATTATATTACCGTCCTTAAGAGCGAAATAATATGTAAATTCGTTTTCGCCGTCCTTAAACTCTTCTTCGGTGAATTTGTCCGCCTTAATAAGGCTTGCCATAGTTTCACTGCTGTTTTTTTCCTCAAGCTCGGCAATTTTGTCCTTGGTTATCTTGTTTGTAAGGGACAGCGCCAGGGGTATTATAATGCAGATTGCAAGCAGTACCGCAACCGGCTTTATAATATCGTTTTTATTTTGTTTAATAATTTCTACAAGCTTAGCCATTCCGCGCTTCCTCCTTTTTGGGGCTAACGAAACCGAAAGGCTTAGAAAGCGTTAAGCGGTTTATATGCGGAACAAGTATGTTCATAAGCAGTATTGAATAGGACACACCCTCGGGCAAAGCACCGAATTTTCTTATCACAAAGGTTATAATTCCGCACCCCACCGCAAATATTGCCTTGCCGAGATTAGTCGTCGGACTTGTGGTGTAGTCGGTCGCCATAAAGATTGCGCCCAGCATAAGTCCGCCGCCGTAAACCCATACCGCGACATTCTCGCCTGAAATAAAGGAAAGAAGCGCCACAGTACCGATAAAGCAAACAGGGATAATCGGGGAAATAACATTCCTTATAAGCAGGTAAATTCCGCCGACCAGTAAAAGAAACGCCGAGGTCTCGCCAATAGAGCCGGGGTGCATACCGAAGAATAAGGCTTTCAAAGTATATGTACCGCTCTCGGCGGCAAGCGGAGTAGGCGAGGTCACCGCGTCAAAGAGAGGCGAAGTGAATTTTGTCATTGTCGAGGGGAAAGAAACAAGCAGTACTATACGCGTGGCAATAGCAGGGTTAGCAAAGTTACAGCCTATACCGCCGAACATCTGCTTTACCACGATTATCGCAACAATACTGCCTATCGCCGCCTGCCACAGCGGAATCGAAGACGGCAGGTTCATACCAAGGAGCAGTCCCGTAACTACCGCCGACATATCGCCTGTCGTATTGGGCTTTTTAAGCGCCTTAGCCCACAAAAACTCGCTTAATACCGCGCAAATAATGCAAACCGCCAGCACCAATGCGGCGTGCCAGCCGAAAAGTATACAGCCGTAAACCGCGGCGGGCATGAGGGCTATTACCACGTCGGACATAATGCCCCTTGTAGTGTCGCCCTGCCTTATATGGGGCGAGGACGCCGCCGTAAGTATCTCTTTCATATTACTTTTCCCTCCTTAGCTGTGCCTTGGCAAGCCGCATAACCTGTGTCAGCGGCCGCTTTGCGGGACATACATAAGAACAGCTCCCGCACTCCATACAGTAGTTTACATTAAGCCCGTCGAGCCTTTCGGTAAAGCCGTGATTTACCGCCGCCTCGACCGACGCGGGATATAAATTCATAGGACAAGCCCTTGCACAGCGCCCGCAGCGGATGCAGGGGGTTACCGTCGGCGGCTTAAGCTCTTCTTTCATAACGGTAATAGCATTGGTGCGCTTTTCGATAACGCCGCTGTCGCTTTCGGCGTCGACACCCATCATAGGTCCGCCGAAAATGATTTCGTTCGCGTCTTCAGCCACGCCGCCCGCAAACTCCAACACATCTTTAATTGCTGTGCCGATAGGCACTATTATATTCTTAGGCTCGTTTACCGCCGTGCCGTCCACGGTTATGCGCTTAGCCACCAGCGGCATGCCCGTCTTTATAAAACGGTTAAGGGTCACAACGCTCGTAATATTCATTACTATACATCCGACATCGCTCGGCAGCTTTCCCGCGGGAACCTTTCTTCCCGTGGCGGAATAGATTATAACCTTTTCTGCTCCCTGAGGATAGCTTGTAGGAAGCTTCATAAGCTTAACGCTGTCGTCTGCGTCGCGGCGGTCTGTCGCTATCTCGTAAAGCTTTTCTATTGCCTTTTGCTTGTTGCTTTCAATGCAGATTATGACTTTTTCTATATTAAGCTTTTCCTTTATAAGATACACGCCCTCAATAACGTCCTCATAATCCTCCATACAAGCGCGGTAATCGCTTGTGATATATGGCTCGCACTCTGCGCCGTTAATGATAAGGGTGTCTATCGGCGTTTCATCTTTAACAGAAAGCTTTACCTTTGTCGGGAATCCCGCGCCGCCAAGGCCTACAAGTCCGCAAAGGTCGGCGGCTTTAACCAAATCCTCTCTTGAATTTGCGGGGAAAGGCTTAAGCTCGGGATCTTTTTCCATAATTCCGTCCGACTCGATAACAACGCATTTTGTTTTGCGGCCACCGACGTTCATTTCCTCGATCGCCTTTACCGTGCCGGAAACGCTCGAATGGACGGGCGCGCTCACAAAGCCCGAAGCCCCGCCGATAAGAGTTCCGACAAAAACCTTATCCCCGGCCTTTACTACAGGCTCGGCAGGCGCGCCGATATGCTGTGACATCGGTATTTTAACAACCGCAGGAGGAGGCATTACAACAGATTCGGTCTCGGCAGTATTTTTAAGGTGAGGCAACAGCGCGCCTCCGCTTATATGCCCGACCGGCCGAAGTATCTTCTCTTTCTTTTCCATAATTCTTCCCCTTTGAAGAAAAATAATATACTATTTAATAATAGCATAATAATCATATTTTTACAACAATTTTATAAACAGAAGCGCTTCTTTCCGCCAAAAAGCCCTGAATTTCAAATGAAATTCAGGGCTTTTTAATAGTATAAACCGACCTGTTTCCGAGTGATTTCAGCTCTTTTACGTTTCAGCGCTATTAAGCTATTCTAATTTTCTTTACGGAAACAACAGCTGCGATTGCGCTGACGGCAAGTAAAGCGAATACAATCGGGGTAGCTGTATCAGAGGTCTGGGGAGATTTTGTATCGTCCTTAGCTGCGGTAATGTCGGTAACTGTCTGCGCGTCGGTAACCAGAACAAACTCGCCAAGTTCGTTAAAGGTAACGGTTACAGTGTCCTTACCTGCTGTCGCGTTAAGTCTTACAACCTCGCCGCTTGTTCCGGCAAGATTAATAACACGGCTAAAGTTTATCGGTGCGGAAAGTCCCATAACCTGACCTTCTCCCGCTGTCGAGGAAAGACCTGTTGCGCTATTGGAGGAACTCTTGAATAGTACATATACCTTAGAAGTGGGCTTAACTCCCGGAACATTCAACACAACGGTCATCGGAAAACTCGGATTGCCCTGACCCTCTAAAACAAGCTGTTTCTGATCGACAAGCTTAAGATCGCTGCCGTACTCACTTTTCAGTTTCGCAAAAGCGTCGTTATAAACCGACTGGTCTACCTGAGTGGATTCCAACTTAACCTTGAATGAATTTCCCTTGGAATCCTTAGCCGAAGCCGAGACGATTACACCGCTGAGCTTCTCAGGAGAGGGATTTGCCGCAACAGCTGTAAGAGCCGTAACCGCCATAATTGCTGTCATAAGAAATGCTAATACCTTTTTCATATCAATTTTCCTTTCAAAAATTATTGTTTTTTATAAAATACATCTAAAAGCAGCTCATAAAGCTGATCCTCATACGGAGTGAAGGTTTCATAGGTGCCGTCATTTCCCGTTTCACCCTCGATTCCGATAATTTGGAAATCAGCATAAAGCGCTTCAGACGCAAGGTATACTGCGCTTGCGGAGGTTACATCTGTAACCGTATTTGCCGCTAATTTATTATACATTTTAATCGGCAGGGATAAATCCTTAAGCATTGCCGTCTTCGCCCTGCCTACAAAGCTTGAAATAAACGCCTTTTGCCTTTCAAGCCGCGGAGCATTGCTGTCTCCCCTATGCTGAAGATAAGCTACGGCATTTTTTCCCGTAACGTTTATTTCTGCGCCCTGCTTCCAATTAGAATTAACTGACGTCAAATTCTCTGTAATTTTAACAGGCACGCCGCCTACTGCGTTTACAATATCCTCAATCGAATTCATAAATACAGTATAATAGCCGCTGATAGGAATGCCGTAAAACAGGTTTGAAACTGCTTTAACCGTATTTTCGGAAGACATTCTGTCATCCTTACCGTAGGTATAGGCAAGACATATTTGCTGCTTACTTGTTGAAAAATAATTGCCGTTTATATCATATGAATCAACATCGGTAACCGTATTGCGGGATATTGCTATAACCTTAACGGACTTCGCTCCCGTATCGAATGATATGAGATAAAGTGCGTCTGCCTGATGCGTATCCGACGCATTCGGTTTTTTTATGTCCACCCCCATAAGTAGAATATTTATGAGCTTATCATTGTAATTGTAGGCGGCTCCGTTGTAATAAGCGTCGGCGTCCTCAGGAAGAGTATCCGAACCGCTTATCGGAAGCTTTACATCTGCATTTTCCTGTTTTTTGCGTAAAGCCGTTTCGCCTACTTTACGAATAATCAAAAAAGCCGAAAATAAAACCAGAACGGCAGCGATAACAACAGTTAATACGATTATGAGTTTTTTATGTTTGATTTTTGATTTCCGCTTGGGAGCTTTCTCTTCGCTATTGTTCTCTGCTGTCATATACTAAAACTCCCTGAACCAGATAACGTTCCTCATCATTCCCTGTGCAGGTTGAGAGTGTAATAATCCTATCGTCCTTTGTAACCTGCAAATCGCGGTTTATGTTAGCATTCATTTTTCTTGTGGAAAAAATCATATCAAGATAGGCAGAGCGTATATTTTCATCGTCAAAATCAAAGTTTAAAAGAATGTGCCTGTTATCCGAAACATATGCCGCAAATATTTGATATTTAATAATGCGGCCGGGCATATATACATTAATATACTGATTTTTTTCAAAAAAAGTTTTATCTCTGTATTTCTTGAGCGTACCGAACATAGTTCCGTTCTTCATATTGTGACCATAAACCACCGTATTGAAATCGGAAAAATCTGTCCCATTATAATTCTCAGTATAAACACTCCCGTATACGGAACGCTTTTTGTCAACCGTATGATTGAGATAATAAGCATTGTCGTCTTCCCGCCTGAGAATGGGATAATCAACAGAAGTACCGGGAACATTTATCCAACCGTAAATATCGGAATTTTTCTTTTTAAGCTCCACAAAATCAACCGGAGGCTCAACATAATTAAACCCTGAAGAAGCGCTTTCTCCGCTCACCGAGACCTGCGAACGCAAATCGTCCATTTCATCAGACCGCTGCTTCATTTCAATAAAGAACACAATACATCCCGCAAAGCAAATAATCGAAACTGCGAGCAGAACTATCCATATTTTTTTATGTGACTTTCCCGTTGCTGTATTCTCCATTCATTTCTAATATATGTATAGATTATACTATTTAAAAAATTAAAAGTCAATATAAAATAATCGACATATTTTGTATTTGATTTTTATATACTTGCTTTTATTTCTATCAGAATATATAATTATTAAGTAATATTCTATATCAACGGAGGATCGATTTATGCTAAGCGCAAAGAAATCACTGCATATTTGTCTCATACTTACAAATATTTTCATCTGCCTGCTGGTCATTGTAACAATATTACTGCCGTTTGGAGTTTCATGGTATGTTGAGATTATGCACCGTTCTCAGAAGCTGCCCGCTACAATTATGGTCACGTGCTATCCATGCGCACCCATATTAGGCATAGCGCTTATAATGCTGCGTAAAATAATAAAAAGAATTTCAGCAGATAATATTTTCTGCGCGGACAATTCAATGAACCTAAAAGTGATATCCGTTTGCTGTCTTACAATAGCGATGATAACCCTTATTGCCGGAAGATTTTATCTCCCGTTTTACATTGTAGGCGGAACATTTGTCTTCTTAGCTCTTGTCTCATATACAATGAAGGCAGTTTTTCTTACGCTAAGTGAAAAATACGGAGAAAATCCCTCTAATACGTAACAAAAAATCCTCCTCATCGTTTTCTGCCGCCGCCTTTTCGCTTGACAAAACGGAGATTTTGATATATTATTAACAAGGTTAAAACCGTTTTATAATTCTTAATATCCAAACGGAGGTATTTTTATGTCTATACTTACAACAGGCGGCGCAGGATATATCGGAAGTCATACCTGCGTTGAACTGATTAACGCCGGATACGATGTTGTGGTTGTCGACAATCTTGACAACAGCAGCAGCGAGGCTTTAAAAAGGGTTGAAAAAATTACGGGAAAGCCCGTAAAATTTTATAAGGAAGATGTTAGAGACAAAGAAGCCCTCCGAAGGATTTTTTCCGAAAACAATATCGAGGCTGTCATTCATTTTGCCGGACTTAAGGCAGTAGGCGAGTCAGTACGCGAGCCTATAATGTACTACGACAACAACCTTATTAACACGATCTCCCTTATCGAGGTAATGAACGAATTTAATGTTAAGAAAATCGTTTTTTCCTCCTCGGCTACCGTTTACGGCGTTGCCACCGAAATGCCGCTTGTAGAAGGTATGCCGCTGGGCGCGATTAACCCCTACGGTAAAACAAAGCTCTTTATTGAGCACATTCTCTCCGACCTTTATGCCGCGGACAATGACTGGTGCGTGGCGCTTCTGCGTTATTTTAATCCTATCGGAGCACATAAAAGCGGTCTTATCGGAGAAGATCCCAAGGGTATTCCTAACAATCTTATGCCGTATATTTCACAGGTTGCGGTCGGCAAGCTTGAAAAGCTGCATGTTTTCGGAAACGATTATAAAACGGTTGACGGTACAGGTGTGCGCGACTATATTCACGTAGTCGATTTAGCCGTAGGTCACGTTAAGGCAATTGAGTGGGCGCTCGGTAACAAGGGCTGCGAGGCTATTAACCTCGGTACGGGAAACGGTACAAGCGTGCTTCAGCTTAAGGACGCCTTCCAAAAGGCAAGCGGAATTGAAATTCCCTATGTTATCGACCCGCGCCGCCCGGGCGACCCCGACGAGGTTTACGCTAACGCCGACAAAGCGAAAAAGTTGCTCGGCTGGACCGCAAAGTACGGCATTGACGAAATGTGCGAGGATACCTGGCGCTGGCAGAGAAACAATCCTAACGGATACGAAGCATAATAAGTGGGACGGCTTTCGCCGTCCCTCATATACCCGCCCGTGGCGCAGCTGGATAACGCAGCAGATTCCGATTCTGAAGATCAGGGGTTCGAATCCCTTCGGGCGGGCCATAAATCTTGTTCAATAAGGAACGACACATGAAAGCCCTTGATTTTTCAAGGGCTTTCAGTGTTTTATGGGGTAATTTCAAGGCGAGTGGTTTTACGGTAACGATTTTGTGTTTTTTCCGTACCTAATAGTCTTGAACCCGACAAAATTTAAAACAATTACAAAAGACCGAATTTTCTTACAAATATTTTTGTGAGGAAGTTCGGT
>OGOX01001638.1_pt1 | contig 14090 bp, 10 predicted proteins | sample 1552761 | NCBI WGS metagenome assembly OGOX01 (sample SAMEA2580212, study PRJEB22360) | human gut metagenome | biome: human gut; feature: human-associated habitat; material: faeces | place: Denmark | collected 2008/2010
GAAACATACAAATAGTGCATTGTGTAATCAGGAGCTTGATACAATACAGGTTTAATCTTTTGAACAATCTTTTCAGGATCAACATATGCAGTCTTTTGATTATTTTGCTCAATCTGTAAGTGACAACTATTGTCTGTTAATCTATTTGCAGCAATGGCAATTTTAATACTATTAACAAACATGTATTGTATAGGAGTGAATGTAGCTGCTGCATTTTTAAGAGCACTCACCTCAGATAGTAACCATTTTGAGTCGATAACATTTTGATTATAAGCTGGATAAAATACACATCCTGTGTTGTTAGTTGTAAAATCCTGTAATGACAAACAGTAAGGTGTGTCAATTCGTAATGTTATTGATGATTTCAAAGGTAAAAAGAAGTTAGTGGCCGCCGTAGATGTACCGCTTAAACTGATTTTGCCTTTGGCGACTGTAACGGTTACACCATTTTGATGTTGTGAATAATCTGCCAAATTGGCTAAATTTATACTCTTAGTAACATCAAATAATTCGCTACTGTCTACTTTTTCGCCAAATTTATTTATGACATCGGCTGCTAAGTTGACAGCTCTGACCGTGCCTGCTGCATCTTTAATTCCGTCCATAATGCCATAACCTGCAAGAGTATTGGCTTTATCTGCCTTTTTTGCAAGAACCGTGTCTGCAAGTTTTTCGGCGGTGATTGCGTTATTTGCAATTTTGTTAGAAGTTATAGCGTTGTCTGCAAGTTTTTCGGTGGTTATATTTCCGTCAGGAATAACAGCAGTCCCTTCTGGTGTAAGCGTAACCACCTTACGCAAAGCCTCCACTAACGCACTAAACTGTTCACTTGCTTCAATCTCGTGTCCGTTGGTCGCAGAACTAATGATAAGATTGATACCACCAACTTTTAATACCTTACTATCGGAAACAATATTTAGTTCACCATAAGCAATGCCCGAACACATCGTCATTGATGATTTAATTTCAAACTCCACAATGCCTTGCTTTGCGTCAATAATCGTAGCGTCAACAATCTCTTCAGAACCACGAGGCAAAGTAGCGGTATAAGTGATTGACACTCCTGTCAAATCAATTGAACCATTATCGTCAATAATCTTAAGGCGAGGATACTTGACACCACCCTCGCCCTGAACCACAGTAAAAAACTTGTTGTTGTCTTTCCAAGCGTGTACTGTATATATTTTATTGTAGGTTTTCATTATTCTCCTCCTTATCACTTCGTTAATATGTACATTGTATTTTCGTAAATAGAAATATTACTTGTACACAATAACGAATAATTTGGCTTTAAAACCCTCCTTTTAAAACTCTTCAAATTCGCTATCATCCCATCCTGTTGCTGTTTTGCTCTCAGTACTTATATATACATAGCGTTTACCGTTGTGTGTATAGTAGGCATTAGGGATAAGCATAACACCTTCGGTAAATTCAAATGGGTTATCGGCAACACCAACAGGGTTCTCTTGTTTAACATATGTCTGCTTGACGAGTGTTTCACCGACATAATCCTCAACCCAATTATATCCAAGTTTGTCTGACTGCGTAATTTTTTGAGATAAACCGCCGAGTTTTTCAATCTTAACAGCCGTAGTATGGTCAGCTGCAATCTTATTTATCAATTCGCTACAATCACTCATTGTATACCTCCTCAATCTTAGACAATACCTTTTGTGCCGTACCTTCTTTGGCAATGATATCCGCCATATTTGACACACACTCATCAGGTAGATTTTCGGGCTTTGCAATTCGCCACTCGCTGAATGTATATAATGTTTTACCATCATTATCCGTTGATGTTGAGATATTAACAGGTATATAAATCACATTGCCATCACGATGAGGGGTAGGTGAATCATATGATGTTCTTTCGCTAATTTCATAATTATTATACATTTTATACCTCCGTATCCGCTAAAGCATAAGCCTTTTCGCTATCGCTCCATTGCACATAAGTTGAAGTTGAAAGTTGACAGAACGGACGAACCGAACTGTATATGTAGTTGGCGCTGCCACCGCCCAAACCTCCAGAGGAGTTGAAGTAACACACTTGTGAAGCAGATGAAGTTCCACCAATTGTTCGGCTCCAATAATTGTTCTCAAATTTTTTGTTGTTCTCGCCAACATCCTTAACCCATTCGTATACATGGTCATCTTCAAGCGGAGACACAACTTCACCGCCCATTGCATAAGACGAGCAAAGGAAGAAATAATCGGTCATTGTTTCAGAACCACCACCGTCATTTGTGTCGAGAACACATTTAACAGATTTTGGAACAATGATTGATTTTTCATAACCTGTAATTTCATACATAAAGCCATTCTGAGATTTATATGGCGGAGTAGTATCGTAATCATGACTTGCTGTCCACCACTCATTTTTTACCTTGTTACTGTTAAGCCATTGTCTGATATTAGATAAATAATACCTATTGTTACCACGCGATTTTCTTTCACTTATGGGATTTGGATTATCTGACGCATTTTCGGGCTGGTCGAATATCATTCTTCCAGCAGGTGATGCCACTGAGCCTATCGTAATAAATCCCTTTTCTTTGTCGAGCGTATCAAAAATTGTCCATTTGATTTTTGTGCCATTATATGTGCCAAAAACAATAGTATCGCCAGCTTTAAGACTGCCAAGTAATACTTGTCCTGTTCTGTCTTTATAATCCACCTTAGCAATGCTTTTTGTTTCTTCCGTTTGACATTGCTTTTCAGCGTTATACGGAAAAATCCTGTAATAATATATTTTTCCAACTTCAACGCTTGTGTCTGTATAAGTTGTACCTGTGCCATCAAATACAGTTTCGCCGTCAAGCACATTCGTTGGAGCGATGTTTTCCTTTTTTACGATCCTATATCCGCTTGCTTTTGTATCTTGCCATTTAAGCTGAACAGAGGGAGTTTCATACAATGCATCGGCTACCAATACCGTTTGTGGGGGAAGTGTAGAAGTGGGAGTAACACCATTGGGAATAGCCTTAATTCTATCAGCATAAGCATTAAAACTATCAGATGATTCAACAGTTCCACCCTTGTATTCAATAGCAGTCTTAATATTCTGCTTTGTTGTTGTCATATATTCTTTTAACTCTGCATCCACATCAATCACCTCGCCTGCAACAGCACTAATTGTTCCATCATCTGTAATTGTTATATTTTCGCCTGCGGTTAATTTGTCTTGCTTTTTGGCAAGTTCAGGCTTAAGGCTTTCGGCAACTTCGGCTGTAAATTCAGTTTTATCCTCAGCAGTAAAATAATCAACACCTTTTACTGGGGTTTTACCGTCAGCACCGTTCTGACCTTTTTCACCCTGTTCACCTTTTAGAGATTTTGACCAATCTTCTTCAGTGCCAATAAAACCACCATTTTTTGCAATTTCATAAGCTGATAAACCATTTTGTCCATTTGTACCGTTAAGACCATCTTTTCCTACGATTTTGCCAAGATTTGTTGAATCTCCATTCGAGTATGTAATTACAAGTTCTCCGCTTGTATTAACTTCGGATTTTGTAATACCTACACCATCGTTTCCGTTCACACCGTTTGCACCTTGTGACGGTTTATTTGTATCTGTTTCGCCAATAAACCAATTACCGTTATCACCAATATGCGGAGTAATTCCGTCAGCGCCCGAAACACCATCTTGTCCTTTTAGTTCACCATTGTTGAATTTCTGTTGGAAAGTTTCGCCATCTGCAAACGAAATATCATCGGCAGTGTAGGTTTGCTTGATGTTCAAATCTTCAAGTGACTTATCTCCATTAAGTTCAACACCATTGATAGAAGGCTTGTTGTTTAAATGTGCATAATCATCACCGCCAAACTCTTTAAGTGTTCGCCAAATAGTGTTACCGTCATTGTCTATAGACAATACCTGTCCGGCAACACCGTCTGTAGTCGGTTTAGAGATAAAGTTTTCTAAGACATTAAAATCATCAGTGCTTTCAACCTTTGTGTCATCTGGTGCAAAAGAAACCTTAAAATTAACGCCTGAAAATCTTACATTACCTTCAGGAAACTGCAATTCTACAATACCTTTTAGTACACCTTCAGCCGTTGTCATCTGTAAATACAAAGGCAAATAAATCAAACATTTATCTTTATCTACTCTGCACTCAACACCTACTTTGTGTTCGTCTGGCTTTAATCCATAATAGGTGGCAAGCGTACATTCTGAAAGGTCGATATCAGCACCGTGATTTTTAACCTCAATCTCAAACTCAGTCACACCGTGTTCTCTTTGTGTGATTGGTTCAAGAACCTTATTAATATAAGCACAGTCAACGCTTAAATGTCTAATAATCATATAATCACCACCTATTATTCTGTAAAATTAAATGTTGTATTTCTGACACTTGTTTGTGAAATCGTATTAAAACAATCAATAAATCTCTTCTTGAGAGGCTTGGCAGAATAGTTTGTATTAAATGTCAAACTGAAATCTGATACATCATCATAATTTATATGGATTGAAAGCAAAATAGGGTACTGCCAATCACCGTCTTTTACTTCAAGAGATAGTGCTGTTCCAAGTGTTAAATCTGCAATGTTCCCCTTCATTTCGGGAATCGCTAATATGTTCGCTGATTCAATCTCAAACTCATAACACTGCTTACTGAGATAACTGTCATGGTCAGATTTAGCTTGAGCCATCACATCTTGCAATGTTGTTATAATATCATTAGCGGAATAGGTATCACTAAATACAACATTGTCATTTGTCCAGTCTCCTTCAGTAATGTAGTTTTGAAGTTCCAAAATTTCAGCAGGGGAGAGGATTGTTACAATACCGTCTTTGTTTGCCTGAATTGCTGTTTTGTAATTAAGAGTCAATTGTTTAGCAATTTTTTTCATGGCTTTATAAGTCGTGTTATAAGTTGAAACATAACCCTCATACCGATTGTTGGTTTCATAGTAAGTTTTTGCATTTGAATATAATTTTGTATAATATGATTCATTATAATAATTGACATAGCCCGGATAAACAGCAGTATAACTTGCACCATCACCTTTTTTATATGGTTTCATACCATTAGGATTACGAGGTTGGTCATTGATTAATAATTTATATACTGGATACCCATACGGTGTGTTACCAATAACTTGATATATAACTTCTTTATTGTTCAAACCATACTTGGCGATAAGTTTAGTGTTAATTGCATCGGCTATAGTTAAATAATTAGTTAATGCTTTTTGTACTTTAGACTTCCACTGTATTTTCTTGAGATTAGCGTTTACAAGTTTTTTACCATTGGACTGATAAGTAGTTTTGAATTTATTATAATTACTAACCCATTCTTCTACAGCCGTTTTTAAGGTTCTGCCATCTTTGCTCCCATCGACAACATAATCAAGCTGATTTTTTATACTGTCAAAATTATATAATATATTATCACCAGTGGGATTGATTAAGCCCAATCCATATTTATCATTTGCTGTATGAACTCTCAACGCAGTAACGCACCTATCGTCAGTAGAGTGTATGTTGGTACTCTTTATTGCATTTTGCCAAGTTAGTATTGCTTTAGAGTGATAACCAACTTGAGCGTTGTCTAAATGATATTTCCAATTGTTTGACTGCACACTGCCGTTTACCACATTGATTGTCATATTTTCACTATCAAAAACAAAATAACACTGATACTTAGATGCAATATCGTTATTTAACAGACTGTAAATATTAGTATTATCTATGTCATCAATTGTGCGATATTTTAAACAAGTAGTGCGAGAAATATGACCTATTTTCCATTGAGGTAAATAGTCTAATATTTGATTAAGCAATCCTCGTGTAAAGTTTTGAGGAGCGTGCTTGGTTTGAGTGTATAACCATTGAGAACCCGTAACAAGGTCGTTAATCCTATCTGGTATATACAATGGCATTGTGTTGCCAGTTAATGAAAAACATTTCTTGGATAATACCATAGAATATGATTTGGCTGACACCTTAAGTGTGCAATTACTTCCGTTGTTATTTGTTTCTTCTATGTTATCAATAATCCACCAGTTGTCTTTAACGCCCCACTGCTCATCGTTTGTGCTGAACCAAGTGCAAAGTCTTTCTCTGGAATATAGTTTAACCCAACCAGACACAGGAAGATTGGTTTTATAAACACCATCTTCAATAGTTGCTGTAGGAACATAAATACTTATTCTAACATATCCACTATCAATCTTATTACCATCATTATCTGTTCCAAAATCAATGGGCATACGAACAACAAAATCACCAGTATTCGTAGAATACACCCATGACTGAGAACTAAGATATGTATCTACTTTTGAGTCTGTATAATAATGAACAAAATACACATAGTTTAATGTCTTATCGCTATTGTGACTTCTTAATGCAAGAATATCTCCGCTGTGTGCAGGAATATACGATTTACAAGCCAAATAATGATAAGAATTATAATTGTAATACACACCGCCAAGATCGTCTGAAAAGTCAACAAAAGAACCTAAGTTCTCTCCGTAAGAACCATCATAATGAATATACCCACCCCATACGAAATTATATCCTGCTGCTGTGCCTATATCAAAAAGTTCTGTCTCGTCTTGTATTTCAAAATTTGCTGCACTCGGTGTGTATGTCAATGAATCTATTGGTTTTATTTTGCCTGACTTAATACTGTATTCACTATCGTCTTTAACATATGATCCTGTAAATTTAAAATACTCAGTTGAATCGTTGAGATACAAAAGCATATCAGGCTTTAGATTATCATAATTAGGATTGTCCATCCAACTGTTGGTACGAGTATCATAAACTTTTTTGGGTACTTCAAAACTCATTTCCGAAGCTGTCCCAAAATTATAATCAGCAGTCCAATTGTGTATATTTTTGACATAGCCAAGTGAGGTCTTTTTATTCTGTCTATACAACACCATGTCGGGAGTCTCTTGTGCGTAATTTCGTGTTTGCATTAAATACCACCCAACCTGTGTAATGTCGTATACTTTAAAACTAAGCTTTTATCGGAGTCGAAAACCTCGTAAGCATAGTTATGTTCAGCGTCAATTCTATCTGCGGATTTAATATATAGATAAATCCGATTTCGACCATTGCCAAGCCAAAATAAAGATACATAATCGAGATTATCTCTAATAACTCCGTTGTATTGAACAAACGGGGGAGTGAGTGAATGAAAAGGTCTTGTATTAGGTGGTTTTTTCATTGTCACCATTCCATATTTAGTATCCAGTTCATATACGGCATCTTTATTTGGATGATAATTCACACTCGCATCAAAAACGAACATAGACTTATTAAGTTTATTTCCAACATACACTCTATAATTAGATAATGTGTAATCTATTTGATGTTCTGTCCAGTTGTGTCCGATCTTTAAATCAATAATAGGACAAATTTTGTTATTGATAGGTTGTCCTTCAATATCAATTGTAGTTTCAAAAGATAATATTTGCCCTGTATTTGAGGGTTTAGTTGCAACCCCCTTAAACTCAACTTCATTGTCCTGATACCAAAATCCACTATCATTTTGTACCTTACAACGCATACCTCTATAGCCTCGTGCATCGGTAATATCACTGTCAGGAATAAATAATGCGTTGAGGTAATAGTCGGATGTTTCATTTTGCAAATAAAGTCGTTTCCAACCGTCTTGTCCGAATAACCAATTTTTAATTTCAATCATTATTTCAGCTGGAATATTGTCTTCTGGACTAATAATTTCAACTGAAAATTCAAGTGGATGTTCAGCATAATTAAGATTGTATAAAAGCTGTTGTGCATTATGGGGGAGAGCCACAGTAGTGGGTTCATATTCGCCTCCACTTGCAAACTCATTACTATCGTCACTTATGAAAGCTAAAATTAAATTATAATCACCTGAGTATATATCATTATAGGTAAAATAACAATCTCTATACAACCAAAACACCTCCTTAATAAAAACATAGATAAATATATAATCTTACTTGTAAAAATAAAAATATTATGGTAAAATAAAACAAAAAGGGAGTGAAGAATAATGAATGCAAATAACACTAAAAACAATAGTGGAAAATTGATTACCATTGGCATTATAGTGGGCGTAATACTGTTACTTTCATTGATCGGCTCAAATTGTTCATCAACTTGTATTGAAGATGGATGTGACCGACCAAGAGCTAATAACAGTTATTGGTGTACTTATCATGAGTCAATACATTATTTAGCTCACGAAATGGAACAATCTAAGTAACACAAAAGGCTGTCAACCGACAGCCTTTCTTTTAATTTTGCAATAAAAAAGAGAAGATGGAATTCCATCTTCTCTTACAATATTTTACTATTTAGTTTTAAAATAATTAGTCTACTGGCGGGTCATATCGCTTGCATAACTTAGGGTAAACTTCCAACATAAATGTGTTAAATAATTCAAATAGATGCTCTATTGGTTCATAATACGCATCAACCTTTTCTTTAATATCATGAAAACTTGAATTTATACCCTTATTATTTCGTAATCCAGCCATAAGTGTAGGAAATGTTACTAACCATCTGCGATTATCTTCATACTCACGCCATACTGTAATGATTTGCTTATATGTAAATTGCTGCAAGTGCATACTTAAAGTACGCCTTATTACAATGCTAAAAAAATCCGCCGTGTCGTAATAGGCACGAAAAATATGCCCCAATGCTTTATCTAAATTATCTTCAATGTTTTCATCGGTACTATTTTTACCAGCAATACCGTCATAATAATCTTTATAAGCTCTCGTGATATGATCCAATGAATCTTTTTGCTCTTTAATAGGTTGAACAAATGTACATAACTCATTATCATACTCTTCAGACAATATACATAACTCTTTTTGCTTATTATATACATAATTATACTTTTCCCAAAAAGTATAAAATATATTTTGATAATCAGTCATAATCTACCCCTACTTATGGAAACACAATTTCATCAGCTTCTGCTTTGACATTGTTTTCATTTTTGATGTATCCCTGATTCATACGGACAGAACCACGAATTCTGTTATTGCATACATCTGTGTCTAGCTCATATTTGTATGATTTTTCTTGAGATGAATGTGTTTCATATTTGATTTGCTTTTGTTTTTTGATAGCAGATATTAACTGTCCTAACGAATGCAATACAGCTAAAAGTCCAACAATTCCAGATAAGATTAAAAAGAAATATTCCATAATATGCCTCCGTGTATTAATTGATAGTAGCTAGACTACAAAACTGTAACACACCTACGACTATCACACTTGCCAATGATATAATATTTATCCACATAGCTATATTTTGATTAAAATAACGATACCATCCGTCACTAAATACAGCCATAGTATATAATGCTAACAGGATGGTCATCATACCTAATAAATATATCCTTAAACCTTTACCACCTTTAGCTCCATCGACTAAAAGTATTTCTACTAGTAGCAATGTAGCAATGCTAAAAATAGAGAAAAATATATCTTTGTCTGAAAATATGGATACAAAACTAATTTCTTCTGCATGACCATGCAACACTAAATTCATTGTTTTAAATAGTATGGGAATAGAACTAACCAATATACCAATAAACCAAATGGAAATATTTTTTTCAAAAGTTCTTAATTGTTTTCGTCTTATGTTGTTATTATGTATAGAAAATATCTCAATCCGTCCCATATCTTAGTACCTGTGTCTATGTTTTTAAATGTAACTATTAATAGTCTATTGCAAAACCACACACTTGTCAAGTAAAATTTGACTGTTTTGATAACAATTTTGTTAAAACCTTGCTCAAATTACTATTTTGTAACTATATAGATAATAACGATAACAATACTGTGAACGAATATATAGATATATGACAATGTTGTCAAACCGAGGAGCTGCATATCGTTCTTCGGTTTGACAAAAACTATTACAAGTGCCTATTATTAACAGTATAAGACATAAGTTTTTTGATAGTGTTATTCATAATTTTCTCAGACTCCTTGTGCAGTGCATTAACAGTAGCCTGAGTAGCATCACCTTGCACATTGATATTGATAACCGGAGAGACAACAGTTGATTTATTGTGCACAATATTTGGTGTTATTTCAGAGCCAAATTTCTGTGCAAAATAATCAGACGGAGCTGATGCAAATTCAAACAATTCATTTGTCATTGCTTTGCTAAATACAGGGTTGCCTTGTGGTAAGATTGTATATCTGCCATTACCAAGAGCTGTAGGGATAAGTTCTGAACCGATGCCCTCTTCGTCAACAATAGACAAACCACCTTTGGCTGATTTTGTACCAGAAGCATACGCTTTCATTTTAGACCATAAAGAACCTGCCGGTAGCGCTCTTCCGCCATACCAGTCTTTACTGATCCGACTTATGAAATATGTTTCAGCATCCTCTTTGTTCGTTAGGTTGGTTTTATACACTTTACCGTTATAGGTAATTTTATACCCATGACCTGTTATACTCGATGGTTGTACTTTAACTGAATTAATCTTTGCTTGAGTAGTCTGTGCAGAATTACCCAGCTCGTCAATTTTTTGCTTCAAACTATCAATTCGAGAAGTGTAGTTATCAATCTTTCCTGTTACATTATTAATAGCAGAGTCTACATCGTAGATACGAGATTGTAGCGTATTCATCAAATCCATAACATTGAGCTGTGCAGTACCATATTCAGAAAGAGCACTTTGAGCCGACTGCCACATATGGTTAAACTCAGCCTCTGTGGTTGTAGTGTAATTTTGACAATACCACAACAGGTTGTTATACAATGTACCATTGTCATTGTCAATCATATCACACGCAGCTCTGTGTAACAACACCTCGTTGTTTAAGAAATCTTGAATAGTTTGGATTTCATTATCATAATGCTTATCTGTCTCTGCTTTTAGTTTATCCAAAGCCTCTTTGCGAGTATCATACTGATAGTCTGATAGATAATCATATAAGTCTTCTCTGGACTCAACTAAATCGTCAATATTTTCTTTGTGAGCCTTTTTACCTGCGGAACTATCGTCCAGTCCAGTAATAGCAGCAGACAATGCGTTTGAAGCAACAGCATTTTCTTTCTCTTTGAGCTGTTTGTTGAAATCAGCTTCTTCTTTTTCTTTGTCAAGAAGTTCCTGTTTCTTTTCAATAAGCTCATCAATTTTATCTTTGCGTTCTTGTAACGCATCTATTTCGTTCTGCTTAGTTTGCTTAATGTATTTTTCTGTCCAATCGACTAAATCTTCAATTGCAGATAAAGCGTCTTCATAACCATCCTTACTATCTTCTAATGCCTGCTTTTTATTTTCTAAAGCCTCTTTAGTTTTTTCTAAAGCCTTTTCCTCGTTTTCAAGTGCCTTTTTATGTTTTTCTGTAGCGGATGTGACTTCATCAGTAGTAGTTGATAAATCGCTTAGTGAAGACTCATAGTAGTCTATTAAAGCCGCCTTTTTACGCCAAGCACTTTCTGCTGTAATTACAGCTTGTTGATATAGGTCGCCTGTGCCTTGCTCTGCATCTTTTGCCGCCGCTGTTGCGTAAGCTTCTTGCCACTTAGCATCTGCTAAATTTAATGCCGACTCAGTTGCACCCTGTTGATTTTTCTTTAAATACTCAAGCACTTGAGTTTCGTTTTCTAACTGGTTTACTTCGTCCAAAGACGCTTGCAAATAAGAAACCTTAAGCTTTTCCAACTGAGCCTTTGCCAATTCTCTGAACTTATTAGAAGTTAAATCTAATTCGCCTTGCTCATTGATAAGCATATCAATGTACGAACTATCTAATGACAATAAAGATTGAAGTGTAGAAAAGGAGAGTGTTCCGTTTTCGCTATACTCAGAAATAGCCGACTTAACGGTATTGAAAGCTGAAAAAGTTGACTCTAAGGATTTATTAGCATCTTCGGTTGAAATCTTAAACGAGAACCCATTCGATGCTTCTGCTTTGATTTTCTCTACTAATTTTTGAACATCTTTTAAACTGTTTAACGCAGTATCGCTGTTGTATATCTGTTTAATGGTACTAAAATCAAGCGTAGATAAATATTTATTAACATCTTCGCTTAACTGAATTTTCTCTTTAGAATCTTTTCTAATATTTGTACCCGGAATAAACCCGCCTTGTAGACTGCCAGCTACACGCTTTGTAATATTCGCAATTGCTTTATTAATATCTACATCGTCAGCAATTTCTACATCAGAAAACAACATTTTTACAAAAAGTTCTCTTGTATTGGCGTTCATTCCATCAATGCCCGACAAAGCATTGATAACTTTATTATTAAGATCTTTAAAACCTGAGACATCTATTTTTCCGCTTTTAATATCATCTATTTGGGCTTGTACCTCGTCCAGCGTATTGGTTAATTCTGGATTCTTAAATGCTTTAACAATACTCGATACAGTTTGCTTAACTGATTCTAAATTGTCTGCTGTGCTCGCTTCAGGATCAATAATCTTACTGTAGAAGTTATCCCATGTGGCACTATTTATATATTGTTCAATAAGAGCTTGACTTTTACTGTCCAATGTGCTAAACTGTTCATCAGTATAGTGAATATATGCATCAAGCACAGGCTTAAAGCTGTTGTTTACCAAATCGTTAATTTGACGATTTAAAGCTGCCTTGTAGTTTTGAATTGACGAGATGGCAGTTGATATGTCTTTATCTTCAATTTTATAAACTGCCTCTCTTTTATCGTAATAGAGGATATCTTCAATACCGGCACCTTCAATAATAGTGTCCAAATTGTGCATATCTGCCCATATCGAATCCATATCTTTTTTATTAGATTGTAGTTTTTTTACAATTCCGTCAATATTCTTAAGTTGGGTGATATAGGTTTTATCATTCCCACCAAATCTTCCCTGATTCGTGGCAATGTTCTCTAACGCTTTGCCGAAAGTATCCTGCTCTTTAGACACGATAGTTTCGTAATAAGCATTCTTTTCATCAGCCATTGCCTTATTAAGAGCTTCGACATTATTTTTACACTCTAAGATAGCGTCATTCTGGGCTGAGTAACCTTTTACCAAGCCCGGATACATCTGTGCAATCTCATTAGAAAGTTCAATATATCTCTCGTACTGAGTAGAGGTTAAAGAGATATTTTCTCCATAAGAATTAACACCATCAGCTAATTCGTAATATTCATTTTTGATTTTGTTTACAGATGTTGAATGAGATGTATAGGCGTCTTTTTTGTCGTTAATCTCTGTTGTAATTTTTTCAAGGTCTGATAGGTTATTTTCAGCTCTGTGGGTATAGTTATCAAGTTCTCCAAAAGCCCAAGAAATTACACTCATTACACCTTGTATAATAACCATATTACCAATACCTGCGGCAATATTCTTTAACGAAGAGCCTAATGAAGATAGCTTGCTTTTAATGCCTGAAAAGGCACCAGACATTGATTGAGCATTTTTACTTAAGAGATTCTCTGATTCGGCATAATCTGTGTTGTATTTTATACCTTTTAATAATTCTTGGTTTAAATCTTTAGTAGCTTCTGCAAATTTTGACTGCTTGAGTATATCTGCTTCATTAGCAGTTACTGCATTTTTTAAAACCTTGTCATCTAAGCTTTCGACATAGTTTCTATATTCTTCATATTTGTCAGTAGCCTTGTCAATATCTTGCGCTGCTCTGGCTTTGGCAGCCGTAGTAAACCATCCGATGTGTTTATTGTTTTTGTCATCTAAGTATGTTTGGAGTATCTTTCTCTTAGACACAATATATTAATAAGAAGGTGTTTTAATGTTTGAAGTAGCAATATGTCCAAAATGTGGAAAAGTTAATTACCCTGCATTGGAATCATATAAGAAATGTTATTGTTGTTGGGTTGGTTTTCTTAAAAGACCTCGCAAATTGCTTTTTAAAGTCACAGAACAATTGCAACGAGAGCACTTTGAACGACATGTTTTGGGGAGCCAAGAGGCTGAATATCTTTTTTGGTATGAAAAATTCCTTAAAGACTGTCCTGAATATGATAATAGTCTATATGAAGAACACCTAAATAACAACAGACGCTGGGATTTAGTAACAAAACAACGACTTAATGAATTATCTTCCAAGCCAACTGTTAAATGTCCATATTGCGGTTCTCTGCGTACTACTAAAATTTCAACAA
>OGOX01001644.1_pt1 | contig 14053 bp, 11 predicted proteins | sample 1552761 | NCBI WGS metagenome assembly OGOX01 (sample SAMEA2580212, study PRJEB22360) | human gut metagenome | biome: human gut; feature: human-associated habitat; material: faeces | place: Denmark | collected 2008/2010
CATCATTAAACTGTGCAATGGCGATAGCCTTCGTCATTTCATGACCAGCGTTTATACACTGGTTAAGTGTTTCCATGAGTCTCATTCTGAACATCCTTTAATCATTGCTTTGCATATTTTCATTTAATCTTGTATTTTATTGCAAAGCAACAACAAAATTGCAAAGTAGTCAAAAAAACGCAAAGTTGTTTAAAATGAGAGCAACACATCAAAAAAGGAAACAGGAAGGGCACATACCTCAGTCAATAATTATCACTAAATAACTGCTCGGAATAGTAGATCACTCAGGGGGAACTCGGTCCGGTTTATGCGATCTGATCAATAGCTGAATATCCCAAATCACCAGCCGGACTGAGCAATGCCGATCATAGCACCAATACCCAGAACCGAACGACGCCTGATGCAGAAAACTATCCATAAAACAAAGGACAAAAACCACACCCGCCGGCTCACCGCCATACTGATGCTGCATCGTGGTGACACCGTCTGTCATGTTGCCAGAACGCTCTGCTGTGCCCGCTCATCGATTGGTCGCTGGATTAACTGGTTCACGCTGTCCGGTGCTGAAGGCATGAAGTCATTACCGTCAGGACGTGGGAGACGCTGGCCGTTCGAACATATTTGCGCATTGCTGCGTGAGCTTATTAAGCATTCTCCCGGTGATTTCGGTTATCAGCGTTCCCGCTGGAGTACTGAACTGCTGGCGATAAAAATCCATGAGGTCACCGGTTGTCCACTACATGCTTCAACCATCCGGCGGTGGTTACCTGCAGCCGGACTGGTATGGCGCAGAGCCGCGCCGACACTGCGTATCCGTGACCCACACAAAGAAGAAAAAATGGTCGCTATCCATGAAGCACTGGCGAAATGCAGTGCGGAAAACCCCGTGTTTTACGAAGATGAAGTGGATATTCACCTCAATCCCAAAACTAGCGCAGACTGGCAGCTACGTGGGCAGCAAAAGCGCGTGGTCACGCCGGGCCAGAATGAAAAGTACTATCTCGCCGGTGCGCTGCACAGCGGTACGGGAAAAGTCAGCTACGTTGGTGGAAACAGTAAAGGTTCGTCCTTATTTAGCAGTCTGTTAAAACATATGAAGGCGACATACCGGCGGGCAAAAACGATTACGCTCATTGTCGATAACTACATCATCCACAAAAGCCGTGAAACGTTGCGCTGGCTGAAAGCAAACCCGAAGTTCAGGGTCATTTATCAGCCGGTTTACTCACCGTGGGTCAATCATGTGGAACGGTTGTGGCAGGCGTTTCATGAGACAATAACCCGAAATCACCAGTGCCGTTCAATGTGGCAACTGTTGAAAAAGGTTCGTCACTTTATGGATACCGTTAGCCCATTCCCCGGAGGGAAACATGGGCTGGCTAAAGTGTAGCGATATTAGGATCAGTTATTTAGTAGATGCGAGTGTTAAAAAGAAATACTTGGAATAATTACAGCACATTAGGCTAAAATAACAAATATAAAATGAGATTATTTTTTCGAGTGCTTAAAATGATATTTTCATAGCGAATGACAACAAATATATATAGTAGCATAAAAAACAATTAATATTTTAGGTGTGTTTTTATATGTTCATTATTTGCATTTGTGATGCATTCCTGAATTTGTATGAAAACAGAAAAAGCTTCATTGTTTTTACTATTTTTTTGATTATCAGTTTCACTGGTATTATAGTGACAGACTCATTAATATATAGCGTATCGCAAAGAGCTGAGTCGGAGTTAAAAATTCAAGGAGATAATGTTATTACAATAGATTTCAGAACTCCTGTAACAATAGAGAAAGTGAACAGTTTTTTTTCATCCGAACCCTATAGTATTAGTTTTTCAAAAAGGTCATATCTTAATTTCGGAGGGAGTCCTCTTTCTGAGGAAATTCACACGATCACAGGAGTTGATTCTTTAAGAATAAAGCTTTGGGGTATAAAAACAAGTAAAGAATTTACAGGAAATGTAATAATTTTTCCGGCGAGTAAAAGGCAACCATCCTCATATATAAATGGAATACCTTTTTATAGTGTTGCGACAATGAATAGCAGATCTACTGATTTTCTTGACAGTCTTGGACTCAAGAATAACAATCATTCACAAAATATTGTGATGCCTTTAGAGACAATGTTTAGGTTTACAATCGATAATAATATCGACAATGTAGAATTAATAAAAAAAACTGAAGTGACTAATTCTGATATAACATCTATAATGAACATCTTAACGATACATGGTATTAATGACTATAATATCAGTTCATATTTAGATGCCAAGGAAACGGTCCGTAATGTCATGAATCGCTTTAGTATTCTCACTAATGCTGTATATATAATGCTGACTATAATGGCATTAGTTGTCGTCCATACAATTATCAACAGGAATTTTCAATTACGGAATACTGAATTTGCTATTAAAGTTATTCATGGTGTAAATAAGAATATAATGATATTGGTCGTGGTAATAGAAACGTTTATTGTAACCATCGCAAGCGTATGTTTATCGCTATTTATTTCATATATAATGAAGTTTTTTTTATCCAGACTATTACATGCGGAAATTGTATTTAGATTTAATATGGTATTAATTTCTTTATTGCTGGTCATAGCTGTATGCAATATATCCGGTATACTTTCTGGCTTGTCATTTTTCAAAAAAAATCCTTTACAAATACTAAAAGAAAGAATGCTATGAGGATAATATTATTTTTTTGTTTTACTTTGTCGTATCCACTTGGCTATGCAAAGGATAAAAATATTTGCCTACTTGATGACTTATTAAAAAATACTACTGAATATAAAAATTACCTTTTGTCTGATGAGGAAAATACCATTGAACTTGAAAAGAATGAACTATCACTATTACCTGATATATTCATTAACTCATCACAAAACAGCAATAACGATAGATCATTCAGGTCTGTTGAAAACAGCGGTCTTTCTATTGGCTTTTCTCAAGGAATTTACAGTGGAGGAGCATATAAAAAAAATAAAAATAGAATAAATCTCAACAAGAATTTAAATAATTTATTATTGAGTGAAACAAAGAACAAAATGTTACTTGATGTCTTTTCTGATGCTTTAGAACTAGAACACAGAATTGATAAAAAAACTTTATACAAAAAGCAATTAGAAAGACAAACTTACGACATTCGGAGAATTGAAGCTGGTATAAATTCTGGTAGCGTAGCAAAAATAGATTTAGATATTGCTAATATAAGAATTAGAAGGCTAAATGACCAAATTAACGCACTGGGTTTTGAAATAGATAATTTATCAGAAAAATTATATTTTAAATACAGAATCCCCAAGACTGAAATAAGGAGGGTAAATTATTCCTCAGTCAGGGATTGTAAAACTGGAAATTATAAAGACAAACTGAAGAATAAATTTAATCTGCGTTCAGACATAGCGCGCGCATCTAATGAAATATTAGAGGCTACATCATTACCATCAGTTAATTTCGCAATTTCGTTCACCCCACCAGAGACGGGAAACATAAATAAAATTACAACAAAACGAACAGATTTTGGTGCATCTATTAATGTATCTATACCTGTAAGTCAGTATTTTTTAAGAAATACATACCAGAAACAATTTGCAATTGATGTAGCAAGATTAAAATTAGAATATGATAATTCTCTTGAGGAGAATGAAAATGAAACAAGATCGATTGAACGAAGAATAAAATCACTAGAGAACTCTATAGAAACAACCAAAAAATCCATAGTAGTAGAGAGAAATAAAATTAATTATATATTCTCAAGAATAAAGGAGGGACAAGATAACATTATTTCTTATTACCAACAACTGGATACTTACGAAGCTTTACAGATGAATTTAAAAGAAGAGGAGAAAGAACTTGAGTTTCAGAAGGTTTTATTATATTTTATTTCTTAGCTCAATATCTTTTCAATCCTGTGCAGAAACTTATTTTGGTGTGCTCAGGGGTAATGAAATTATACAATACAAGAGTCCTTATGCGGGGATAATAAATCTGCATGTTAAAAATGTAGGTGATGTTGATAAGAACAAGAATTTATTCGAAATAGAAAGTTTCGAATACCAAGCTAAAATTGACATAATAAATATAAAAATAAGAAGATTAGAAAGAAACAAAAAACACCTGGAACGTTCATATGAGTATAGCAGGGATGCGTATAATTCTGGTTTTATCCCATTAAGAGATTTACAGGAAAAAAAAGATGCTATTAGCGAAACAGAGTTAAATATAAAAGAATTAAATACCGAGAAAAAAGCATTAATTCATTTATTGCAATCAGGTAATATAAGCATGGAAAGAGATTTTATTATAAGAGATATATATGTGAGCCAGAGACAAGCAGTAAATACCGGTGATAGTTTAATTAAAGTAGAAACTCTTAATAAGTATCATATAGATATCAAATTTGATCCAGTTGCTATTAAAGGTAGGATTCAGGACAAGGATATAAAATTAAAATCATTAGTTAATGGCTTTAGTTGTTCAGGAAATGTCGTAAAAATAACAAGTGCTAGTTCTGATGGAAACTCAAGTTCGCCAGGGCTTAAAATAGCAACTATTGAATTAAATACTCCTGATGTGGATATGTCAACTCTCTTAGATACAGCATTTGAGATTATAGTAAGTGATTAATATATCAATAAGATCTAAATTTTTTTCTGAGCGATTAATTCTTAAAGATCTAAACATTAATCTGATTCCTGGAGATTTCTTAGTATTGACAGGGCCTTCAGGTTCAGGGAAAAGCACACTTCTAAATATAATTGGCATGCTTGATACTGAATTTGATGGAGAATACATTATTGATAATAGTATTATTGATTTAAATAATCCTGTCAACACAACGTTTCTCAGGAAAAAGTATTTTGGATATGTTTTCCAGAACTCACTAATAAATGAGAAACAAAGTATTACACGGAATATTATTTCTTCAGTTGACTATAATAAAAAAAAAGAAATGCAGACAAGAGTAATAAAAACATTGAATATGGTCGGTTTGCATGATATCAATAGACCAACCCCCGTTTTGTCTGGTGGAGAGAAACAAAGATTAGCACTAGCAAGAGCAATAATTAAAGAACCAGAAATTCTTCTCGCCGATGAACCAACAGCAAGTTTAGATAAGAAAAACAAAATAAAGATAATAAATATATTAAAAGATTTTAGTATTTCTGGTGGTATTGTCGTCATGGTTACGCATGACCTTGAGCTCATATCCCCTAACATGACAGTTTTAAAAATTAATTCATATGAATGAAAAAATTTATACTATTGAAACTTTTACTGTTATCTTAATGTATTTTTTCTGTTATTATGTGGCAAGCAATGGTAAATACAAAATTATTGTATATTGCTCCATTATTTTTTCGGTTGTGTTTACTTACTTTGTATTTGGTGAGTTTTTCATCTCACACAATATTTTACCTACGGTTAACTTTCCATTGTTTTGTTCTTCAGCAATATATTTTCTGCTGATTTTCTTTTTATTCTCACTTTGCTCAAAGTATGGTTTATATGGTGTTATAATTCACTCTTCAACTGTGTGTGCTTTTAGTTTTTTGGGACTCATACCTCCACTAAACCCATTAATAGCGTTATATTATTCCTATTCTTCGTATCTGCCACAAACTGAAATCCCTATAGTTAATTTACTTATATTAAATACAATACCAACTGTTATTTTTTGTAATACTCGCACTCTTAATAAACTAATATTTATATCACTTTTAATTCTCATGATAAGTCTTAGTCAGTACAATACGAATGTTAATCATAAAAAAAATATTAAAATAGCCGTTGTTCAGGTTGGTCTTTATTTTGAGCAGCATGATAGCATTTCTTCATTTTTTCAGGACTTTCACTCTTTTTTAAAATCAAACCCAGACATTGATATGGTTGCATTTTCTGAAAATAATGTTTTCACTTATAAAAAGGAATTTAATAGGAATTTATCAAAAAAATTGTTGGATTTTATAATAGAAAATAATTTAAATAAAAAACATCATTTTTTTCTTAGCTTTAATGGATTTGGTAATGTTAATAATGTTGTCACGCTTTATCTTCATAAGGAAAAACAAATAATTAATCAAAAAATAAAACTTATCCCATTTGTCGAAAAGGAAGGCATTCTAAATAAAAAAGAGGATATTACATCTAATTATTTCTGGTTCGATAGAAGTTTGAAAAACAGTATATTTAATATAGAAGGTGTATTTGTCAACACTTCGATTTGTTTTGATGCTCTTTTTCCACAAATAGCACTCGACAATACTAATCTGACTATAATTCAATCTAACTATAGTTTACTTAATAAAGGATATGGCTTTGAGCGATTACAAAAGCTAGGTGGATTATTATCAAAATTTTCTGTTGGTATAAGTAGTAATTTAGTTATAAATATTCAAAATAATGGCGGAACAATCGTTATAAACAAAGACTGGAAAATAGATGAAAGTCTTTATTTGAGATCCAAAGTAGAGCCTTTTATCATTCTTGAAAAAAATATTTTTATTGCATAAAAATATCAGCAAAAATATAAATTGACGTCAACCAGTAGTGCTATATTGTTATGTGGAGAAAGGAGTCAATTAAATGTGTTTTCAACATGGATTTACCAAGATGAAGAGATCATACCGGCAAATATTAGACATGCAATTAAGGAGAAACTGTCAACCAGAGGTGCACCGTGACAAAATCGGTATCATCCAGTAAGACGCAACTGACCAATATATACCAGATGCTTCGCAATGAATATTGCAAAGCTCAAATGATGAGCCTGACGCTGATAACCATTATCCAAAATGGCATTAGCATACTTCACGAAACATCCAAAGTGAAATTATCTTTATCGAAGGTCACTGTGTTGCATGTTGTCCGTAATAATTGATCTTTACGGAGTATGTCGTTATCAATTACATCTACATAAGCCATTCCTGACTGTGAAATATCTACTAATATACAATAATATAGCCCGGAATCTACTTTCTTCCAAGAAGAATTTTATAAATATAGTCTCGCCCAGAGGAAAACATATAATGCTGGCAGATATCCAAATGTGAATACCGCTATTATGCAGGAGACTTACATATCTAATACTTAATGAGTAAACACCCACAACTTACAACATGATAGATAAATAGGAAGTTAAACAGTCAAAACTAACATTACACTGAAGAAGTGTTTATTCCGTAAACACAATATTATATTGTATCAATCTGTTTTGTTTTTTTATCTTTTAATTATAAGACATCGTATAAAATGTAATGGATTATTTTTATATGTTTATACCTGTGAATAAGGAGGAGATCCAAAAAGAAATAAATATTGTGTAATTTGAAACTAATTTCAAAACAAACAGGAGCTATTTATGAAAAAGATTATATTTGGAATGTCGGCATTAATCATGAGTTTTTCAAGTATTGCTGGGGGAGGAGGGTCATGGTCTCCAAGTATTAGTCCGGAGCATTGCGTTGGTGTATCCTATAATCCTTTTTCTGTTTTTTGGACTGGCATGAAACAATGCCAGGAGGCTATTGATCACGGTTATGCACAAGGTGTAGGTTTTAGCGGTGTGGTTTCATATGGTAACGGTAATGAATCAAGTAATATGAGAGCATTCAGTGGAGTAGTGCATCCAGGTGAAAGATTGACTTCAAAGCAATTAGGTGTACCAGAAACTATTGGAAATGCAAAAATTAATGGTACAGGAAAAATTGCTGCCTTCTGGGTACAATAATTTAACAGCAGGCTGCATTGCAGTCTGCTCTCTTGTCAGTATTGAATCTTAGGGATATTACTGAACCGCCCCGGGTTTCCTGGAGAGTGTTTTATCTGTGAACTCAGGCTGCCAGATCATCGTTTCCGATGGAAGCATAATAAGCGAGCCTGTTTAGGATTCTGTGTAAATGCCTTTTCTCAGAAGTGACCGCTTAAGTGAACGGTATTGCGCACGGAGCGGCCTTTTTCCGTCTCAGTCATACCCACCATGCGGTCTGTTGCTCTGTGCAGAGGGGGGCAATGTCTGTGAACGTGCTCTCATGACTGACCTCCTTCCGCCATCAGGATATGGATGATGTCACTGACGGAATACCCCCGTTCATCCAGTGACGCCGCAAGAGCCAGTGAGTGACTGACAGCTACCGGTGTAAACAGACGATGCACCTGAACCATCGAAAACGGCTCACCACCGGAATTCACCAGAACCAGCATCCAGAGCTGGGATACATCGCCCGGCGAACATAACGCCAGGTGAAAACGTTCGTGGGCAGGTGTGAAACGGACCTGGACGGGGAAAAAGCCGCCAAACTCACTGCCATACTCTCCGTTCATCGTCCAGTTGTCCGGCGCATCCAGCTCCCGCATCACGGCGTGTGTCAGCTCACGGCGTTCATCACTTCCGGCAGCCCGGATATCTTCATATTCCAGTGCGTTCATAGTCTGCAGGACATTCAGGTTCAGTTCGGTGTTCATTGTGATATATATTCCTTATTGGCGCCTCGTCTCCGGCGGGGCGGTGTGATTGTTCATCAAGTCGGCATCAGCCGGATTGTCTGTGTATTCACTGGGGTTAGTCTCTGTCTGTGGACGCGTAGTGCACTGCATATTTAGCTGTATCACCTTTCTTCATTTTCTTCATATCCTGTGCGGCACTGGATACAACCACTTCAATTTCGGTCACCTAGTGACGAATGCTCTGTACTTCTAGTTTGTAACTCCATCCTGACAGGCTACTTCAAACACATAAAGATGACGCTCCATGTCGTTCTCCGGCGATAGAGTTCAGTTGTGATTCTGTCTTCTGCCAGCACGTCGCGAATTTGCTCGGATATTTTCTTTACTGCGTTATTGCACGAACTCCAACAATCTACTTCGTAGGAGTCATATTCCGATGGTGACCGTTTTTAATTCCTGCGGAATTGCTTTTTAAGCGTACAGACCTGTCAGCTACTCTAGGGCAGACGGCACGATTTTCTACATTTTGCAGATTTAGGGAGGATTTGGTACAGTCTCTTCTAAAGACATGACTATCTCCTCATCGTGCAGTTAATGTCTGTCGTACGCTTCCCCGTCCGACATTGTGCACTGACAGTTTCAGCATGCTTCCGGAATAATTCTGAATATTCGCATCATTGTCACCCAATGATGCCTCGTATATAACGGGGAGGCGATCCTGTCAGCATAGTGCCTATAGTTTTAACAATGATTTCAGAAAAATAACGGGAGTGCTGTTTATAGATGGGTCTTCCCTGATCATGGTGGGAAGGCTCAGAACGCCATATTCAGTTTCCCGTAGTGGAACATCACGCCCAGCTTAAAGCGCTCCCGATTGCGGTATCCCTTGGCTTTTATCCTCAGTAGCCTGATCTTACTGTTAAGCGCCTCCGCGTTTCCGTTTGAGGCACGGTGTCGCATGGCATTCAGGATCCCGTAAAGCCTTTTTCCTATCGTTTTCGCGGCGTTTTTCATCATAGGAACGTCACTGTTGGCCGCCAGAACCTGTCATCTTGTCAACGCCACGATGTTTGACCGTTATTTGCCATTTTCATGCCCGCTAAGATACTTTCGTTACTGATGCTGTCCGCTTTTCACCATTTCATCATCACTGATTGGCGTTGTGTTTTTGGTCAGCACTCCAGCTTTAGGTTTCTCTTTTAACCGGTAACTCTCTCCTTTGATATTCAGCGTGGTTGAGTGATGTAGCAACCGATCCAGTATCGCTGTTGCCAGCACGTGATCTCCGAACATTTCTCCCCGTCTGCGAACCCTTTGTTTGACGTCAGTATGATGCTCGCTTTTTCATATCGACGGTTCAGTAGCCGGAAGAACAGGCTGGCTTCCTCTCTGTTCATCGGCAGATAGCCTATTTCATCCAGGATCAACACCCGGGCATAACTCAGTTGCTGTAGCTGACGCTCCAGCCGGTTTTCCTGTTTCGCTTTCATCAGTGTCGCGATCAGTCTGTCCAGTGGCATAAACAGTACCCGATGTCCTGCATCCACCGCTTTCACGCCAAGAGCTATGGCCAGATGAGTTTTTCCGACACCAGGAGGTCCCAGCAGGATCACGTTTTCGCTGCGCTCCACGAACGCCAGACCAGCCAGTTCCCGAACAACCTTACGGTCGATGTCCTTTCTGGTGTGAGAACCTTAAGGAAACAACATGTTGGGTGGAGCGGACAATCCAAATGGTGAATTACCGTCTTATATCACTGGCGCTGACAATCTCTCCCAGTCATTACGTCTTTCCTCACTCCATGGCCTGTTCCAGATATCCTTTGCCAGCTCTTTCAGCGCCCAGCACTGTCTTGTCAGATTCATCTGTGCACACAGCCATATCAGCTTTTCCTGCCTGGATTCGGTCATCCATTTATCGCTGTACTGTCTGCTTGACACATCAGTTTTCAGACATGGACACTTGTAACGGTGCGACAGCATTCGAATATAGTACAGCCACAAGGTTGCAGTGCGTAGAGGAAAAACAACAAGACTATACTTAGTTAATATATCAGCATGGCTTGGCTAACTTGTCATTTGCTCACTGATTTCAAATTTTTTCCATCAATTCTTTCAAAGACACCTATTTCTTATCTACTTCTTCGGCAACTTTCAGTAATAATTGGTAATCCTTTAATGAAATATCATTGATGACAGGAAATACTGAAATCTGTTCACTTGCTACAGCAACTGTCTGAAACGCTCGCCGCAGCCTTGTGACCGAGCATCGCGAACGAACAGGCGAGGAAGCGTAACGGCACAATAGTGGAATAGTGATTATACGCATCTGATTCAAAAGATATTATGGGAAATAACCTAAGTTTAATGACAATTCAGGTCCACTTATCCACTTATCCACTTATCCACAAACTACTTATTAAACATTTTATATTTTTTTACTTTTTTATCCTTTTTAGGAGGCTCTGAGTCCCTGTCGCACTTGTATTTCAGATTTCCTTCTATGGGGATGACCTCAAGTTACTATGGGAAATGGATATAGTTATTATGGGTAATACAACAGGTTACTATGGGAAATAGCACTAGTTCCTGTGGGAAATGCCCCTAGTTTAAATGCATATGCTATAACTGTGGATAACTCATTAATTTCGCTTGTTAGGTTTGCATCTGCATGACAATATAGGAATTAAAAAAACCTATATACTAATGACAATGACAATAAGTACCGCGAAAAAAACAGTTAACATTAGTCAATCCAACGAACTGACGGAAGCGGCATATTATTTGCCGTTGCAAGCCAAGAGAGTATTATGGCTATGTCTTATCCAGTGCTATCCACAGAAAGATGATCCCGATTCGGTATCTCCGGTATTCACAGTTCTTGTTGCTGATTATCAAAAGTATTTCAAAGTGTCTGTTGATACAGCGTCAGCCGATGTTAAAAAAGGCGTTACAGCACTGGCTGAAAGCAGTGTTGTCTTTTATCCAAAGGATTGTGAGTTTGACGAGATTAAGCGTCCCTGGCTGGCCGAAGCTGGTCTAAAAAAGGGACGAGGGAAATGGCAAATTGAATTTAACTACAAAGTAATGCCTTATTTGATGGGATTGTCCAGTCAGTTTACAACATACTCACTCTATGATTGCGGGAAAATCAACAGTGTCAGGGTCATCAGATTGTACGAAAGCTTATGTCAATACCGTTCCAGCGGAGTATGGGTTACAACCCAGGAATGGCTGTCAGAACGCTTTATGCTTCCTGCATCACAGAGATCAAACTTCGCTGAAATGAAGCGAACGTTCATCAATCCGGCACTCAAAAAGATAAATACAAATACACCACTCAAAGCGACAATGATACAGAATGAAAATGGTAGCTTGGTCTTCACCATTGTTGATTCCAAAAAGTAACCAAACTGTATACAATACGACGAAGGTAAACTAGGGCTATTTCCCATAGTGAAATAATCTGTATTAGCTCAGACCTGATTAGACTGGCCCCCTGAATCTCCAGACAACAAATATCACTTAAATAAGTGATAGTCTTAATACTAGTTTTTAGACTAGTCATTGGAGAGCAGATGATTGATGTCTTAGGGCCGGAGAAACGCAGACGGCGTACTACACAGGAAAAGATCGCTATTGTTCAGCAGAGTTTTGAACCGGGAATGACGGTCTCCCTTGTTGCCCGGCAACACGGTGTGGCAGCCAGCCAGTTATTTCTCTGCCGCAAGCAATACCAGGAGGGAAGTCTTACTGCTGTGGCCGCAGGAGAGCAGGTCGTTCCTGCCTCTGAACTTGCTGCTGCCATGAAGCAGATTAAAGAACTCCAGCGCCTGCTCGGCAAAAAAACGATGGAAAATTAACTCCTTAAAGAAGCCGTTGAATACGGGCGTGCAAAAAAGTGGATAGCGCACGCGCCCTTATTGCCCGGGGATGGGGAGTAAGCTTAGTCAGCCGTTGTCTCCGGGTGTCGCGTGCGCAGTTGCACGTCATTCTCAGACGAACCGATGACTGGATGGATGGCCGCCGCAGTCGTCACACTGATGATACGGATGTGCTTCTCCGTATACACCATGTTATCGGAGAGCTGCCCACGTATGGTTATCGTCGGGTATGGGCGCTGCTTCGCAGACAGGCCGAACTTGATCGATAGGAATTAAAACCCAAAAAGATTAAAAAAACATCACAAAACGGATGTTTCTTCAACACCACTTTTGCTCATATGAACGGAACCGACGATTAAACTGGATGGCTCTGATTGATTCAGGGTATGAATGGCGGTTTTTTGCTCCGTTTCCCTCAAAATGGACGCTACTTACCCTCTGCGGCTCTCAGCCGCACCACCGCATCCGGGCCAGCGGCTCATGCATCAGGACCAGCTCTGCCAGACGGTAGCCCCGCTTCAGCCCCGTAAAACGCATCTGACTCCCGCACAGCACGCACTTCAGCGGGTCAACCTTCAGTAACCTCTGATACATCCCTCTCCAGGTGATTTGCATCGCCGTTTTTCTCACTGTCTCCGTTATGATGTACACCACTTCTTCCAGTAACCGCCGTTTCGCCGGACTCAAAAAACCGTAGTACCTCACCATACGGAACCCCTTATCCGCCACATGCCAGGAGAACCTTTCCATGAACTCATCTCCACTCATCAACAGGTATTCTTCCCGTTTTGTTCGGTGACTGTTGTAACGCAGACCGATTTCATCCTGACCGGCATAATGCTCCAGACAACTCATCGGCACCGGTGGCTTTTTCAGGTAAGAGCCAAAGTACACCGCCACATGGGTGGCATTATCCATCACCCGGGATACGTTGACATTCCAGCCACGGCGGTAATGCGTGTCCAGGAAGCGATTCCATTCCCGTTTACTGCTTCCTTCTGCTGCCAGCGCATCCGGCATCACCAGGTCAGGGTATTTCCGTGACAGCAACCGTGTTATCCGGTAGCGCCACATGCTCATCACCTTACGGGCGTAAAAATGAAGATTTTTCCAGGTGTGGCCCGACGTCACACCACCGGCAGTTGTCGATAAATGGATATGCGGATGCCACTGCTGGTCACGCCCCCATGTGTGGATCACCGTGAATATCCCCGGCTCCACATCTGCCTGATGGCAGATTTCCAGTATCACATCCGCTGCAATGCGGCTCATCTCTGCCAGTAACCACCGGTTGTGGAACACCAGGGACCAGTACTGGCAGGGTAACGTGAACACAATATGCTGCCACGGGCAGTCGGGGACCAGGCTCAGCAGATACTGTATCCACTGTGCGCCAGCCTTCACCCCGCAGTGCGGGCAGGAGCGGCTTTTACACCGGAAGCAGACCTTTTTTGTATGGCAACAGTCCGGTGATGAACAGCACCACTGTGTATACCCCATCAGTGTGGTCCCGCACGCCATGATTTTGGTCACCGACTCAATCACCACCGGACGTACTGCCCCTTCCGGCTGCTTCTCCAGCCAGTTAAGCCAGCGGTTTCCCTGCTGAAAGATATCGGCAAAACGGGGAAGCATCAGAAGGGCGGGGCGACTCCGTCCGGCCAGTGAACCGTGCCACACTCCGGGCAGTACATACCGCCGGCGCTGATAC
>OGOX01001650.1_pt1 | contig 14013 bp, 10 predicted proteins | sample 1552761 | NCBI WGS metagenome assembly OGOX01 (sample SAMEA2580212, study PRJEB22360) | human gut metagenome | biome: human gut; feature: human-associated habitat; material: faeces | place: Denmark | collected 2008/2010
ATAATCAGCGGTTCATGAAGCTGAGATTCTAATGTATGGATCAGATTCCAGCTGGTGGAGTAGGAAATGTGCATGCGTTCGCAGGCATCACGAACAGATCCTGTTTCATGAATCAGTGTAAGCAGCGAATAAAGCTGTTCATCAAAGAAGACCTTTTCCCGTGCCAGCTGAATCTGAATCTCTGAACGGATCAGACTTTGATTGTGTGCACGAAGAAGTTCTACATAATCCTCTGGTGTATCCGCATCATGAATGATTCCAGGATCTTCTACATTTAAACAATACATGGGAGTTCCACAATGTTCTACAGCACCCTTCAGACCAGTGTTTCCATCATTGCTTAAAATGGACTCAATTAATGAGGAACGAATCAGGATCGGATGACCTGGAGTTCCGTTACAGACCGGAGTGACAAGAGGCTGTCCAAGAGAAAGCATTTGTGTAACGGTATGTGCTGTGAATAGTGGAACATCTACAGGTGTAAAGAGTACCGTATCCACTTTGTCTTTTAAATATTCCAGTCCAATCCTGACAGAATCAAACATATGAGTAGTTTCATAGTCCTCATTTCGAAGAAAAATAACATGATTGGAAGCAAGGTGGCGTTCCAGAGCATCCGCATTATATCCGGTTACCACCACTATTTTAGAGATTCCGGCCTGCCGGAAGTTATTAATCACACGCTGCGCGATGGAAATGGATCCAAGCTGAAGCATGGGCTTGAAGTCTCCCATTCGTGACGATTTCCCTGCAGCTACGATGAGAGCACCTGTCTGCATCATAGATACCTCCTAAAAACAACATTGTACAAATTTGACATTATTATAGCATAAAAAGTGAGGATAAATATTAAAATTTTTAAATAAAGTAATAAAAACAATATAAAAAAGAGCGAAAATAGCCAACTAATAATTATTTACAATTTGTAAAACTGTACAAAATTATGATAACATGAAATTATACAAAATAATGTAAACAGGAGAACGTTTCCATGGATAAGATTTTTGAAATTACCGCAAAAGAAGTTACGATACAGGTAAAAGATGAGCGCACAGGAGAGCAATACAGTCGGACACTTCCGACTGATTATTATGAGAATGCGAATGTTTTAAAACTCAGCGGTGAGAATCTGGACGGAAGCAGCTCTTCCATTGTTTTCTATTCTGTCAGAGGAATGGAAAGACTTAAAGATCTGACGGGTAAGGGAGTCGATCATGATCCATGCGGAACACATAAGTCAGAAGATTTGTAACATCGGAACGTGTATTTTTTAAAGGAGGAATGAAACATGATTAAAAAGACATTGAAGGCTGAACTTGTTCTCAGCAGCCGGGTTGAATCTGAAGTTGTGCCAGTATCCGCACTTAACTGCCAGCTCTTCCTCTGTCTGAGCTTTGCTCATACCTTTCTTGATACCATGGTTGATACATGGAGCATAAGCAATGATCAGGGATGGTCCCGGATAAGCTTCTGCTTCAGCAATTGCTTTAACAGTCTGGTTGAAGTCAGCACCCATGGAGATCTGTGCTACGTATACATAGCCATAGCTCATTGCGATAGATGCCATATCTTTCTTCTTAGTCTCTTTTCCGCCTGCTGCGAACTGAGCTGTAGCACCAGTCTTAGTAGCCTTAGAAGACTGTCCACCAGTGTTAGAATAAACCTCTGTATCGAATACCATAACGTTGATGTCACGTCCACTAGCGAGAACATGGTCAACACCACCGAATCCGATATCGTAAGCCCATCCGTCACCACCGAAGATCCACTGGGATTTCTTAGCCAGGAAATCTTTCTGAGCAAGGATTTCTTTTGCTTTGTCACATCCGCAAGCTTCAAGAGCAGCAACAAGTTTGTCTGTAGCAGCGCCGTTTGTAGCACCTACAGCAAATGTATCCAGCCATTCCTGACCAGCTGCCTTAACGTCTTCGTTTGTTCCGTTAGCAACAACGTCTTCAACTTTTGCTTTTAAGCCATCGCGGATAGCTCTCTGAGCAAGAAGCATACCATAACCAAACTCAGCGTTATCTTCGAACAGAGAGTTGGACCATGCAGGACCCTGTCCCTTAGCGTTTACTGTGTATGGTGTAGATGGTGAGGAGTTACCCCAGATAGAAGAACATCCTGTTGCGTTTGCGATGTACATTCTGTCACCGAACAGCTGAGTGATCAGTTTAGCGTATGGTGTTTCACCACATCCTGCACAAGCTCCTGAGAACTCAAGCAGAGGCTGTTTGAACTGGCTGCCTTTAACAGTTGCTTCTTTAAATTTAGCGATAACATCTTCTTTGATCGGCAGTTTAACTGTGTAATCAAAGTATTTCTGCTCGTCTGCGCTTGCTTCAAGGTTTTCCATAGCGAGTGCTTTCGCACCTTTCTTACCTGGGCAAACGTTTACACAAGAACCACATCCTGTACAGTCAAGTGCAGATACAGCCATTGTGAATTTATATTCTTTCATACCTGTCAGAGGTAATGTCTTCATTCCTTCTGGAGCGTTAGCAGCTTCTTCTTCTGTAAGAGCTACTGGACGGATAACTGCGTGTGGGCAGACATAAGAACATCTGTTACACTGGATACAGTTTTCTGGGTTCCATACAGGAACATTAACAGCGATACCACGTTTCTCATATGCAGCTGCACCTGATGGTGTAGTACCATCTACATAATCTTTGAATGCAGATACAGGTAAGGAGTTACCTTCCTGAGCATTAACTTTAGCCTGGATGTTGTTAACGAAATCAACAACGTCCTGACGTCCTTCTGTTGCATGAGTCATATGAAGACCTTCGTCCTCAGCGTTCTTCCAGCTTTCCGGAACCTGGATCTCTACAACCTGTTTAGCGCCAGCGTCGATAGCTGCCCAGTTCTTCTGAACGACATCATCACCTTTACGTCCGTATGTTGCCTTAGCAGCAGCTTTCATAAGGTCGATTGCCTGATCTTCCGGAATGATTCCTGTAAGTTTGAAGAATGCAGACTGAAGAATTGTGTTGATACGTGTTGGTCCCATGCCAGTTTCAATACCGATCTTGACACCGTCGATTGTGTAGAATTTGATATTGTGGTTAGCGATAAATGCTTTAACCTGTCCTGGTAAATGTTTCTCAAGACCTTCCATATCCCATGCACAGTTAAGAAGGAATGTACCGCCATCAACAAGTTCCTGAACCATGTTGTATTTGTTTACGTAGGATGGATTGTGGCATGCTACGAAGTTTGCCTTGTGGATCAGGTATGTGGATTTAATCGGTTTTTTACCGAAACGTAAGTGGGACATTGTAACACCACCGGACTTCTTGGAGTCATAATCAAAGTAAGCCTGTGCGTACATGTCTGTGTTGTCACCGATGATCTTGATGGAGTTCTTGTTGGCACCTACTGTACCATCAGCTCCCAGACCCCAGAATTTACAGTTTGTTGTTCCTTCAGGAGTTGTTACGATCGGAGCACCTGTCTCAAGGGAAAGGTTAGTAACATCATCAACGATACCGATTGTGAATTTTTCTTTAGCAGTGTTCTCATAAACAGCTACGATCTGTGCAGGTGTAGTATCTTTGGAACCTAAACCATAACGTCCGGAGAATACTTTTACGCCGCCGAATTTGCTGTCTTTTAATGCTGCTACAACGTCAAGGTACAGTGGCTCGCCAAGTGCACCCGGCTCTTTAGTTCTGTCAAGAACTGTGATCTGTTTTACAGATTCCGGAATTGCATCAATGAGTGCCTGTGCGCAGAATGGTCTGTAAAGACGAACTTTAACAACACCGACTTTCTTTCCTGCTGCTGCAAGGTAGTCGATTGTCTCCTCGATTGTATCGTTTACAGATCCCATAGCAACGATTACGTGTTCTGCATCAGCAGCTCCGTAGTAGTTGAATAATTTGTAATCTGTACCGATCTTAGCGTTAACTTTGTCCATGTATTCCTGAACTACTGCCGGAAGAGCATCGTAGTATGGGTTACATGCTTCTCTTGCCTGGAAGAAGATATCAGGGTTCTGAGCAGAACCTCTCTGACATGGGTGATTCGGATTAAGAGCATGGTTACGGAATGCAGCGATTGCATCCATATCTGCCATATCCTTCAGATCTTCATAATCCCATGTTTCAATCTTCTGGATCTCGTGAGATGTACGGAATCCATCGAAGAAGTTGATGAACGGAACTTTACCTTTGATTGCAGAAAGGTGAGCAACAGGTGTTAAGTCCATAACTTCCTGTACAGAAGATTCGCAGAGCATTGCACATCCGGTCTGACGACAGGCCATAACGTCTGAATGATCTCCGAAAATTGAAAGTGCATGAGAAGCAAGTGCACGTGCAGATACGTTGAATACTGCAGGTAACTGCTCACCAGCGATTTTGTAAAGGTTCGGGATCATAAGTAACAGACCCTGAGATGCTGTATAAGTTGTTGTTAAAGCACCTGCTGCCAGAGATCCGTGTACAGCACCTGCTGCACCAGCCTCAGACTGCATTTCAGTTACCTGAACTTCCTGTCCGAAAATGTTCTTTCTTCCCTGGGTTGCCCATTCATCTGTTGCTTCCGCCATAACAGATGAAGGAGTGATCGGGTAAATAGCGGCTACATCTGAGTATGCATATGAAGCATGAGCAGCTGCATGGTTACCATCCATGGTTTTCATCTTTCTTGCCATAGTTTGTTTTTCCTCCTTAAAGGTTGATGAAAATTAATTATTTATTTCAAGGCATAAGTAAAATATACCTCAAATTTCATTGTAGATTATAACATAATCTTCTGCCTGTGTCCAATTTGTTTTGACATATTTTGTATCTTATAAGGTACAAAGCAGGGATTTTCTGTTATTTCAGTAGTAAATATGTGCATTTTTCGAGTTGTTTATGACTAACATTATGCAGATATGCCAAATTTCGGACGAATCAGTCAGATAAAAGTAAAAAAGGAGGCTCTACGCCTCCTCCATGATCTGCTGTATTGTTTTTCTCTTAAGGAGACTTATCAGTTCATCCTGTACAGATAACAATTCTCTATGTACCAGACATGGCAATCCACCCTGTCCGTCTCTGACACAGTTATATTTCGGATCCAGACATTCGATGATAAACATCTCCGGATCAATCGCCGAATAAACCTCATATAAAGTCAGCTCATCCAGTCCCCTGTTCAGAGAATAACCACCATGTACGCCTCTGTATCCCTTCACGATCTCTGCCTTCTGAAGTTTCTTCAGGATCTTATAGGCAAAAGGAGCTGTGATTGCTTCTTTCTCACAGATATCGGATACGCTCAGTCTGCTCTCTCCCCAAAGCGCACGTACCACTCGAACTGCATAATCGCACTCTCTTGTAATAAACATAGTCTTTGCAACCTCTCTAAAATTAATTATCCTTTACTGTCCACATCGCTGTTCTGTATAAAACAATGGAAACAGTAATCGTTATTTCTGTCATATCAATGCCTCATATTTCTGTCCGTCAAGAGGCTATATTTATTCTATATTATAACAGTGCTTCTTTTTTTTGTAAATAAAAGAACCCAAAAAAGCAAAAAACAGTTGCAAATTTCCCAATTTACGGTACAATGATAAACGGTTGTAACTTATATAATAGGAAATAATGTAACTGTTTCCTGCGAAAGATACGTTTTCCATAAACAATCTGCCGGACAGTTACTGCAAAACAATAATTTCACGAAAAAGAGGTATGATATGATTTCAGCAAACAATATTACATTGCGCGTAGGTAAAAAGGCCCTCTTCGAAGATGTAAATATCAAATTTACTGAGGGCAACTGCTACGGTCTCATCGGTGCAAACGGTGCCGGTAAGTCCACATTCCTTAAAATCCTTTCCGGACAGTTAGAGCCTACCAACGGTGACGTTGTTATCACTCCCGGCCAGCGTCTCTCTTTCCTGCAGCAGGATCACTTCAAATATGATGCATATACAGTTCTGGATACTGTTATCATGGGTAACAAGAGACTGTATGAGATCATGAAAGAAAAAGATGCTATCTATGCAAAAGCGGACTTCACTGATGAAGACGGTATCCGTGCCAGTGAACTGGAAGGCGAATTTGCAGAGATGAACGGATGGGAAGCAGAATCTGATGCTGCTACTCTTCTGAATGGTCTTGGAATTGAAACCGATCTCCACTATTCCCAGATGGCTGACCTTACAGGAAGCCAGAAGGTCAAAGTTCTTCTGGCGCAGGCACTGTTTGGTAATCCAGACATTCTTCTTCTGGATGAGCCTACCAACCACCTTGACCTGCCTGCTATTGAATGGCTCGAAGAATTCCTGATCAACTTTGACAACACTGTCATCGTTGTATCCCATGACCGTTATTTCCTAGATCGTATTGTAGATGGTTTATTTGTCTTTAAGGATCAGGAAATTCATTATGTGAATGGTGGCTATAGTGCTTCTATTGATATCACTAATACTAAGAAAGAAACAGAATCTCAGAAAGAAGATTATCGTAAACAAGCTAAAGAAAATAGAAAAAGAAGATTAACTTTCAGTGAAAAGAAAGAACTAGAAGGTATGGACGATCTTCTTATGAATCTAGAAACACGTTTAAGTGAGATCGATGAAGAAATGGGTTCTACCCAGGACTTTGAAAAGCTTGATGAATTAAGTAAAGAACGTGATGAAGTTGAAAAGACTTTAGAAGAAAAGAATGAACGTTATCTAGAACTATTAGAAATAGAAGAAAGCTAATGAAAAGAGGAACCCATTTGGATTCCTCTTTTGCTATATAAGGAGAAGCATTAGACTCATTTGAATAATTTATCAAACCCATCGTATTGATATTGAGTTCTTTTTATTATTAGACTTTTTATGGGTTCAACATTTTATTAGAAATTTTCATTTCTCACTGAATATAAGATCGAATCTTACTATAATTGCCGTATTACTTATTTACTTTTCGGTTCATTAGACTAGGAAGTCAAGTAACATGTCTTATATTTAATGTTTTATCTTCTGTCTTCTCTTTTCGTTTATATCATACATTATCACTCACACAAATGCAAGCGTTTACACGCATTTTCATAAATTGAAAATTCATTGTTAAATAGATGCTTTTTCACAAATATAATTGACGTTAGTATACATATACTATACAATACAACTACGCCAGCGGTAGAAGTACTCTAAGTGAGCCTACCTGCGCAAAAATCTCCTTGTCTATCGACAAGGAGGTTTTTGTTTCAAAATAGAGTAGACAAGAAACAATGTTAATATTGGATTTAATTATTATTTCTGTGCCTCTCATTGCACCGTACGTACGGGTCTCGTATACGGCGCTACATTTATATGATAATTTCAAACTAACTTAGATAGTAGTTAAGAGGATTGACCAAACCTGGTCTATCCTCTTTCTTAATGGCTAGAATCTTGGGACTAAGTAGAAAATTGACTACATGGCCATTGGCCTGTCTGTATAGACCTAGCCTAGTGTTTGCTACCGAAAATATTTGTTCATCTGTAAAGTGACAACTGAGTTTATTATTCAGTTTCTGTAGATTAATATATATTCTTTTTGGTTTCTTCCACTGTTTAAGAATGATAACTCTGATTTTATGGCGAAGCCATTGACCAAAGACGTCAATGAAGTATTTCATCACACCTATTCGATAATAGTTAATCCACCCCACTACAATCTGATTGATTCTTCTGAATGTGACTGCAATAGAACGTGCAATTCCTATCCTTCTTACAAGTTCCTTTCTACATTTATCGTAGAGTTTCATCTTGCTCTGATTGGAAGGCTTGCATTTCCATTCCCCATTCATTTTGAGGTAAGTGAATCCAAGAAATCTACTTTTGGTTGGTCTGACCACCTTGGTCTTAGTAGCGCTGACTTTAAGAAATAGTTTTCTTTCTAGCCATGAAGTGACTGACTTCATTACTCTATTCGCACTCATTTCGCTCTTGACGAAAATATTGCAGTCATCTGCATATCTTACAAAGCGCAATCCTCTATTTTCTAACTCCTTGTCGAACTTATCTAGGTAGACGTTAGAAATAATTGGAGAAAGAGGGCCACCTTATGTGGACAAAAATATTATGCCGAGTTAATTTAAATTTCCCTTTGATAATCATATAATTTTCTTTATTTTCTCGGCATAATGCATCACACTTTAAATAGAATTATAGTTCTATTTCTATTTAAAGGAGCGTGATGATTATGAGATTAGAACTAATTTGTAGTGGATTAACAAAATTATTAGTAGATAATAACTATAGTTCAACCACCATAAACTTTTATAAAAGAGAATGGAAAAAACTAAATGATTTTCTTTTATTAGAATATGGGGATGATGTTTTTTCTATTGATAAAGGTTTAATCTTTTTAGAAAAGATTCATGGTATTATTTCATCTTTTGAAGAATCCAAATTAAAAGATCAACAGTTGCAGTTGATTAGATCGATTCAAATCTTACAGGATTATAAGCTTCACGGTGTACTTACTAGACGATATCATGCATCTAAAAATCCAATCAGATTAGAGGGTGAATATTTAAATATTCATATTCGTTTCAATGATTATCTAGATCACACCGAGTTGTCGAAGTCCACCAAAAAGCATTATATTAAAATTTCTCTAATATTTCTTGACTATCTCAATCAAAAAGGAATAACCGATGTTAGTCACATCGATTTATCCATATGTAATGATTATATAAGAACTTTTACCGGTATGTCTTTTAAAACGATTGAACAACATATCTGTGGATTACGATATTTTTTAAGATATTTAAATAAAGAAAATGTACTAGAAAGTGATGTTGCTTCTCTTATTCATATGCCAGCTATATCAAAATCGACTAAGATACCATCGGTATGGACTGAAGATGAAATTAAAAAATTACTACAGGCTATTGATAGAAACAGTCCTATTGGAAAAAGGGATTACGCAATGATAGTGTTAGCTTGTATTTTAGGGTTACGTATTTCTGACATTAAGAACTTAACATTTGATAATTTTAACTGGGAAGGAAAAAGGTTGAGCATCATTCAACACAAGACAAAAAAGCCATTAACACTGCCTATTCCCGATGCAGTTGGATGGGCAGTAATAGATTATATAAAGAATGGAAGACCTAAATATTACGAATCAAAATTTATATTTCTAAAGCATATGCCGCCCTTTGATATACTAAGTGATGAAAATCATTTATCAAGTAGAATTCATTTTTATATGAAAAAGGCGAAAATCCCATTAAACAAAAACTGTCACAGAGGATTTCACTCTTTAAGGCATACATCAGCTTCAATGCTTCTCGATGCAGGGGTTGAATTACCAGTCATCACATCAATTCTTGGACATTCTAGTACTGATATAACTTCTATTTATTTAAAGACAGATCTTGATAAGTTAAAAGAATGCGTTTTGGATTTGACGTTTGAAGATGAATACATTGATATTCGATAGTATTTTCAAAAATGAAATTCAAGATCTGATCAATTTAAAGAGAGCCCAAGGATTTAAATACGTAACAGAAGAATTCGCATTAAAAAGAATAGATAAGTATCTTGCAGGTAAAAACATACAAGAAAAAGTAATTAATAAATCAGTAGTTGATGAATGGTGTTTAAGAAAGACGTATGAAACACAAGCAAATCAAAGCAGTAGAATTTCGATTATGAGAGTACTCTGCTCATATTTAGCAGAATTAGGATTTGATGTATATGTCCCTCCAAAAAGACTGACTAGAAAAGCTCCAAAATATAATGCACATATCTACACCGATGATGAATTAAGAAGATTTTTTGAAGCCGTTGATAAGAGTCAGTCAGTTCCTTCTAAATGCCCATATCGCCATATTATTATGCCTATATTCTTTAGAATACTATATACAAGCGGGTTGCGTGTATCTGAGCTAAGACTGGCTAAAATTGAGGACTTTCATTTGGATGAAGGCTACTTTATAGTTAAAAGTGGAAAGAATAATAAAGATAGAATAATTCCAATTCATCCTGTACTAGTAAAAAAATGTAAGGAATTAAAATCAACTATTCATATTGATTCTGATGAATCAGAATATTTCTTTATGAAATTGCCTGGCAAACCGCTAACACTTCATTGTGTATACAATAATTTCAGAAGATATCTTGATAAAGCCGGAATATCGCATAGCGGACATGGTCCACGAGTCCATGACTTTCGCCATACTTATTGTGTCAACTTATTAAAGAAATGGGTATATGAGGAAAAGAAGCTATTGGTATATCTGCCATATATGAAAACAATGTTAGGTCATGAAAGTTTTGATGAAACAGCCTATTATCTTAAATTGACAGCTACACTTTTTCCGATGATTCAGTTAAAGCTTGAAAGTTCCTATCCTAATATAATTGAAACGATCGAAGAATATGACAGCAACTGATTTTGCGGTTCTCATAACCAAGTTTTTAACTGAATATCTACCTCTTCATCGAAACTGTTCAAAAAATACTATAAGCAGCTATAAAGATTCCTTAAAATTATTTATTCTTTTTCTAAGAGATGGCAAAAGCATGAACATTAACAAATTTAAGATGCACCAGATTAATAGAGAACTTATTCTTGAATTTATTGAGTGGTTGGAAAATCGTGGGAATTCACCTGTTACTATCAACCATAGATTAGCAGGGATTAAATCATTTATAAATTTTGCACAGTATGAAAGTGTTGAAAATCTGGCTTATTTACAACCTGTCTTATCAGTTAAGTCATTAAAAACAACTACTAGACAAGTTGATTATCTAACTGAAGAACAAATGAATAACTTGATAAATCTTCCGCCTACAGATACATCTACAGGAATTAGACATCGTATCATCATGTGCTTATTATATGATACAGGTGCTAGAGTACAGGAGTTATGTGATTTAAAAATTGAAGATATCAATTTAGGTAATAATCCTACAGTTAAACTGCATGGTAAAGGTTCAAAAATACGCATAGTCCCTATTTCTAAGAATATGAATCAAATACTGGAAGTGTACATATCTAAATTTTTTTCAGATATTAAATTGAAAAATGAGTATTTGATTAAGAATAAAAATAATCAACAGATGAGTAGAGATGGGATAGAATATATAGTTCAGAAATATGCAACAATCTTAAAAAATAATAATCCTAGTTTTCCATCAAAAGTTCATCCCCATATGTTCAGACATAGCAAAGCAATGCACATGCTTGCAGTTGATATTCCTATTGTGTATATTCGAGATTTTCTGGGGCATGAAGATATTTCAACAACTATGATTTATGCAAGAGCAGATTCAAGAAAGAAAAATGAAGCCATAAATAATTTGGCACCGAAATTAATTGAAGAAAATTATGTTGATTGGAGCAAGGATCAAGATTTATTAGATTTCCTCAATAGCTTTAAATAATATTATTATGCCGAGAAAATAAAGAAAACCTTATGATTATTAAAGGATATTTCAAATTAACTCGGCATAATATCTTTGTCCGCATAAGGCGGCTTATGCGGATATCGGCATAAGCCACCCTGTGGCACGCCGATTCTAGAAGGTTTTACTAAACCATCTTCCATAATTCCTGCCTGCATGAACTTGCGAATAAGATGTAATGTTGTTGAGTCATTCACATTCTTTTCTCTAAGTATTGAGATTAACTTGTCATGATTTACAGTGTCAAAATATGCTTCAATATCTAAGTCTATAACCCAGTCATAGCCTTCATTAATGTATTCTAGAGTCTTCAATACAGCCATCTGTGCACTTCTTCTTGGTCTGAATCCATAACTGAATTCACTGAATGAAGAATCTAATTTCTTCATTAACACTTGTGCAATAGCCTGTTGAATAACTCTATCTACTACTGTAGGTATACCTAATGGTCTTTTCTTACCATTAGGCTTTGGGATATAAACTCTCTTAACTGCTTGGGGCTTATATTTCTTATTAAGTATAGAATATCTAATCTCTCTTCTATGCTTATAGAAATATTCATCAAGTTCATCTACTGTCATCTTATCGACTCCAGATACACCTTTGTTTCTCTTGACTTGTAGAATAGCCCTGTCGATATTTGAATCACTGAGTATTTCATCAATTAGTCTCATGTCTGTGTTCTCCTTTTCATATCGTAGATTTATCTAGAACCGTTCCCTCTTCCTTCATCTCCACAGAATTACGTTTTCCATTTATGAGATGATTCCAATTTCGAACTATCTAGACATTGCTTTATGATGAGTGACATCATATAAACATTAGGTCCTTTGGTGTTGGTGAGACACCTACTATGACCTCAGCTGACTCCTCACAGTGAGCTTTTTGTCGCACAACTTACCATCACTGATTTTAAAGATATTGGACTTCATTGCCTGTGAGGCCTCCCGGGGTAATTCACTAATCCTATTTCCTTCACAGCGCCTTGATTTACTCTCTTGGTTTTACGTTTACCTTTAGGACTTCGGTTTGTTCAGCAACCTTATCCACCATTTAGCCTTATATCAAGTTTCTGTTCGTACGCTCAAAGAAATCGCTACATCACTTCCTTCACTCCTACCTTTATGGTATCGGCTTGTGGTTCACTACACTTGGCGGTAAATACCTGTGGTCGGTTTATCTCCGACTGAATTAGTGCCATGCCCGGCACACTAAAAAAAGAAGGTTCTTTTTGAACCTTCTTATCTTCTACCTGCTCCTGCATAATGTGCAGAATAATATCCACTATTTAATGAAGAAACAACTACACCTGTCTTAGAGTTTGCAGCATGGATGAACTGTCCACCACCAATATAGATACCTACATGAGAGATACCTGATTTATAAGTTCCAGCGAAGAATACTAAGTCACCAGCTGTTAAGCCATCCTTAGATACTCTTGAAGTTCCACTATACTGAGCTGCTGCAGTTCTTGGTAGTGATTTACCATTCTGACTATATACCCAAGAAGTGAATCCTGAACAGTCAAATACTGTTGGTCCAGAAGCACCCATACGATATGCACAGCCAAGTCTTGAACGTGCTGTTCCAACGATACCACCCTGTGCAGCGCCTCCGCCAAGACCACCAAAGTTATAGCTTACGCCTTTGTTGCTCTTGTTGTTCTTATTGTTAGTTTTTACTTGTACTACTGGTGCAGCAGATACATTGATCTTTGCACTTGTTTCAGACTTGTTACCAGCATTATCAGTAACTCTGTAATAAACACGATAAGCGCCAGCTTTGTTTGTATTAACAGTTCCAGTAATTTCTACTTTACCTGTTACATCACCATCTAAGTTATCGATAGCTGATGCTAAGTTTGATTTAGGATCAAATGAAGTACCATACTTCACATCTACATTATCGCTCTTTAATGTAATTGCTGGTGCAGCCATATCTGCTACTCTTACTTCATAATCATTTGAAGTCTGGTTTCCAGAACTATCTGTTGCAGTTACCTTGATTGGCTGTGCATCAGTCATATTTCTAGTATCTACATTACCTTCTACAGTAACTGTAGGGTTTACATCATAGTTATCCTTAATATCAACATAGTTGTTAATATCGAAACCATCACCATAGTTAACAGTGATATTACCATTCTTTAAATTCATTTCAGGAGCAGATGTATCACCTACATTAAATGTAAATGTCTTAGTAGCGATATTACCCATGTTATCTTCAACAGATGCATTGATTACCTGTTCTCCTAACTGAGTTGTATCTAATTCCTTATCAAAATTAATAAAGTCTGTTACATCACCATCAACATTATCTGTTGCCTTGATGTAATCCTTTAAATTACTACTACCATTTGCTTCAACATTGATGACAAATCCATCATCAGTCTTAGATTCAAGAACTGGTGCTTCATTATCTACAACCTTAACATTAACAGTCTTAGTTGATTCATTGTTGAAAGCATCCTTTACTGTTACGTTAACAGTATAAGTTCCTAACTGGTTTTTTTCATAAGATTCAGCATGAATCTTAGTTTTTAATGTATCAGTATGATCTCTGTTATCAGAGATTGCAAAATCACTAGCTTTTAAGACAGTTACATAAGGAACTTCAAT